>Ga0209349_1001567_pt1 | contig 11293 bp, 8 predicted proteins | sample ETNvirnome_2_130_FD_184067 | JGI IMG/M metagenome (GOLD analysis project Ga0209349, IMG submission 184067) | Marine viral communities from the Pacific Ocean - ETNP_2_130 (SPAdes) (version 2) | ecosystem: Environmental > Aquatic > Marine > Oceanic | place: Pacific Ocean | collected 2013-06-22
GGCGTTACGGAGAGATCTTCCTAAAATTTGCTAAATAAAATCTATCATTTTTGACTTGACAACTAGAGCCCCGCATGCTATATTATATATAACAGGCGGGGCTTTTGCTATGAAGAGAGTATTAATTATTGACGCGTTAAACGCGTATCTGCGAGCTTACATCGTAGACCCTAGTATTTCCACCAATGGAGATCCTATCGGCGGCATCAAAGGATTCATTAAGATCCTGCAGCGCCATGTCCGAGAAACTAAACCCGATCAGATCGTGATCGTGTGGGATGGACCGAACGGTTCTAAGAAACGCAAGAGCATAGATAAGAGTTATAAAGCCGGCAGAAAGCCCATTAGATTAAACCGGGCCTTCCACAATCTTACGGATGACGAAGAGTTGCACAACAAGATGTGGCAGCAGAGCCGCGTTATTGAATACTTTAACGAAATGCCAATCGTGCAGTTTATGATTCCAGAGATTGAAGCCGATGATGTAATCGCACACCTCACACACATGCACTATTATAAGGGCTGGCAGAAGATTATCATTTCGAATGATCGGGACTTCATGCAATTATGTGATGACGAGACGGTATTGTTGCGTCCTACCAAAAACGAGTTGCTTAATAAGTCTCGCATTATTGAACAGACAGGGATCCACCCAACCAATATGGCTCTGGCACGCGCCATTGCTGGTGATGCTTCCGATAACCTTCCGGGTATCAAGGGAGCAGGGCTCGCCACGGTGGGCAAAAGATTAAACTTTTTGAGCGACAGCAAATCTTATACCATTGATGAGGTAGTAGAATATTGTGATAAAAGCAAAGCCAAGCTTAAGTTCTTTACGAACATTGCGGAAAACCAAAGCTTGATCGAACACAACTACACGATGATGCAACTCTACGCGCCACAGATGTCCGTGCAGTCAAAACAACACGTTCAGTACACTATTGAAAACTTTGAGTGCGAATTTAATAAAACCGAGATCATTGGCATGATGCGAGCCGATGGTTTCGGCGAGTTAAATTGGGAAGTTCTTAAGGAAAACTTAAACAAGATTAATAGGGACTGTGTTGACACCAATGAAGAAAAATTTTAAAATTGATTTGACTTTAGCGCTCAATCAGTTATACTTACAATACACCATCGAGAGGGAATAGATGCTCACTGAAAACGTGAACTTTGGAAGGTACGGTAAGTCCTTCCAAGAGGGGCTAGTACAGCTTATTTTTGAAGACCGTCCGTTCGCGGATCAGATTACTGAAGTACTAGATACACAGTTTCTTGAACTTGAATATCTGCGTATATTTGTCTCCAAAGTGATTGACTATCGAACTAAATACGGCACCCATCCTTCGGTTGAAGCAATGATTACTATTCTCCGCACTGATATGGATGGAGACGACGAAGTATTACAAAACCAAGTACGCGAATACTTTGCACGCATTCATACTCGTGAAATGTCTGACATCGAGTACATTAAAGAAACTTCCCTAGATTTTTGTCGGAAGCAAAATCTTAAAGAAGCCATGATGAAATCAGTAGGGCTTTTACAGAACTGCTCCTTTGACGAGATCTCTACTGTCATTAACGATGCGCTTAAGCTCGGCTCCGAGAATAACTTTGGTTATGATTATCTCGCCGACTTTGAGGAGCGTTTTAAACTCAAACACCGCGCTCCTGTTACTACTGGGTGGAAAGAGATTGACACCATTACTGGTGGCGGCTTGGGCAAGAGCGAGTTGGGCGTTGTTATTGCCCCCACCGGCGCTGGCAAATCTATGGCCCTCGTTCACTTGGGCGCCCAGGCGATCCAGGAAGGCAAGACTGTTGTTCATTATACTTTAGAACTACAGGACACCATTATTGGGACGCGCTACGATAGCTGCATCACTGGCTACCCTCTCTCTGACATCCGCAATTTTAAAGAGGAGATCTATGAAGAGATCACGCAGCTTGACGGTGCACTGATTGTTAAAGAATATCCTACTAAATCAGCTACCACTAATACCATACGATCACACCTTTCGCGCCTTATTAAAAGAGATATTAAGCCCGGGCTTATCATTGTAGACTATGCGGATCTCCTTAAGCCCGTAACCGTGCGCAAAGAGAAGCGCAATGAACTCGAATCAATTTACGAAGAGCTTCGCGCTCTTTCCACAGAATTCAAATGTCCGATTTGGACAGCTTCGCAAACTAATCGTTCGGGTCTTAACGCTGAAGTCATTACGATGGAGCAGATCTCCGAAGCCTTTAACAAGTGTTTCGTTGCTGACTTTATCTTCTCGATCTCGCGCACCATTGAAGACAAACAAAATAACCAAGGCAAAATCTTTATTGCGAAGAACAGAAACGGCCCCGATGGTATTATTTACCCTATTTTTATGGACACCGCGTGTGTCAAAATTCAAATCCTCCCCAAGGCGCAGATGCCCACAATGGCCACCGGAGTTGCAACAAGCCCGGTAGCGTTGGGAGTGAAACAACAACAACAATTGTTGCGAGAAAAATATACAAAACTAAAAAGGAAATAACCAAATGAGAACCGCCGCTAACATTCGCAGATTTAGACTATCCGATGCATTCCTGGAGCCTTATAAAACTAAAGAGGTCCCATGGGGTCCTATTGGTTACGTTACATATAAACGTACTTATTCTCGGCGGCTGAACGAATTTGATCCAGAGGCCACAGGCTCTGAAGAGTGGTGGCAAACATGCAAGAGAGTTATCGAAGGAATGTTCGACATGCAGAAGCAACATGTATTCTTATTGGGTCTCGAATGGAATGATGGCAAAGCCCAGCGCACCGCTAAAGATGCATATGAGCGTCTCTTTACTCTTAAGTGGACACCGCCCGGCCGTGGTCTGTGGATGATGGGCACTAAGTTCGTCGAAGAAAAGACAGCAGCGGGCCTTTTCAATTGTGCGTTTCGTTCGACGCGTGACCTCCCTACTAAGGGCGGTTATCTCTTTGCCTGGATGATGGATGCATTGATGCTCGGCATCGGCGTGGGCTTCGATACTGAAGGCGCCGCGAGCCTGACTATTAAAGAACCTCAATACACTAACGACACCTTGGTCATTGATGACTCACGCGAGGGATGGGTAGACTCAGTTAACTTGCTCCTCGATGGGTTCTTCTTTGGGGGCAAAGTACCCAAGTTTGACTATTCAGCTATTCGCGCCGAAGGCGCCCTCATTGCAGGTTTCGGAGGCACATCTAGCGGCGCCGCTCCGTTGAAGGAATTACATGAGAGCTTAACGGCGTACTACACAGAGCGTATTGGCGAGCCCATTACCTCTGTAGATATTGTAGATACCGAAAACCTAATTGGGCGTTGTGTCGTGTCTGGGAACGTGCGCCGCTCCGCCGCTTTGGCTATGGGGCATCACGATGATAGATTATACTTGGAGATGAAAAACGATCAAGAAAAGCTATACCATCACCGCTGGGGTTCTAATAACTCTTTCCACGCCCTTGTCGGCATGGATTATGAATGGCATGCTGGGCAGTCCCAACAGAATGGAGAGCCGGGTTATATTTGGCTCGACAATGCTAGAACCCGCGGCCGCTTCAAAGACGGAGAGCGTTTAGACGATATTAATGTCGCTGGCTTTAATCCCTGTGTGGAACAACAACTTGAAGATGCAGAATTATGTTGCTTGGTCGAAACGTTTCCAGCGATGCATGATAATTTAGAAGATTACCTACGGACATTAAAGATCGCATATTTATACGGCAAGACCATTACCTTGTCAAATACACATTGGCCCGAAACTAACGCCAAGATGTTGAAGAACCGACGCATCGGGCTGTCCCAGTCGGGGGTTGTTCAAGCTTTTAACAAGCATGGCCGCCGGCAGATGTATGAGTGGTGTGATAAGGGCTATGAATTCGTAAGAGGGCTGGACGAGGAATATTCCAACTGGCTGTGTATCCCCAAATCGATTCGCACGACTTCTATTAAGCCTTCGGGAACGGTTTCTTTGTTGAATGGCTCTACCCCAGGCATCCACTTCCCAGAAAGCGAGTATTACATTCGGCGTATTAGATTTTCCCATACTTCCCAGGTGTTGCAAAAGCTTAAAGCAACGGGTTACCACATTGAAGAAGATGCTTACTCCCCCAATACGATGGTGGTAGAATTTCCGGTGCACGAACCTTACTTTACAAAGAGCAAAAAAGATGTTACAATGTGGGAGCAGCTTGAGATCGCCGCGCAGTATCAACATTATTGGGCGGACAATTCGGTATCTGTAACTGTGACCTTTAATGAGGGCGAAGCTCCTCAGCTTAAGGATGCACTCGAAATGTATGAAACGCGTTTGAAAGCGGTTTCGTTTTTGAAATATAGCGAAACTGGTTACAAGCAGGCGCCATATGAAGCGATTACTAAAGAAAAATATGAGAAAATGATTAAGAAAATTAAGCCCCTCCAGCGTATGGATACTGATGGCGGCACCGGAACCAAGTTTTGTACAAATGACACATGTGAAATTTAAGTGGAGGATATGTGATAAAACCCGTTAATAGGTATATTCAGATTACGCAACCTGAATTAGAAACCCAACCAGAATCTCAGATTCTGTTACCGGTAGACTTTAAGCCGGAAGAAGAGCGCTATAAGGTGGTGACGATTGAATCGTGGGCGGACGATGTTCGTTTCGCTGATCAGCTAGAAATAAAGTGTCGGGCTGTTGTAGACACCTCGATGATAGAAGAAATAAAGGTGCAAAATGGACGAATTACTGTTGTTCAAGATAATTATGTTATAGCAATTTTAGCCGAATGACAGGAAATCCATTTATATGCCCATTGACAAAAGCTTTTATAATCAATCGTCTGCAGCCAATTTAGGATGGGACCCCTCGTGGTTCAATGAAAAATACTACGATGACAAACTGGTTCGAGCCGTTAAAAAATGGCAGAAAGAACGAGGACTCACATCTGATGGTTTAGTGGGACCAATGACCTTCCGTCGTATTTGGACGGAAAGACAATCGAATATTGACGAGCACAAACCGCCGGGCCCGAGCTACTCTAATTATATTGTTTATAATGGAAATTTTATTCCTATCGAGTGGGACAAGGTAGTATTGTGGTCGGAGAACGGGGGGCTCAAAGCAAACCCGGGAAGTCACTATGACTACAGCGGCCGCCCGGCCCGGGCCATTCGCTACTTTGTTAATCACTGGGACGTCTGCTTAAGCTCTCGCGCCTGTCAACAAGTGCTGGACAATCGAGGAATTTCAGTGCACTTTTTGATTGATAATGATGGGACGATATATCAGACTATTGATATGCAACATGGCTGCTGGCACGCTGGGAGCGAAAGAGCTAACCGCGCATCTGTGGGAGTGGAAATTTCCAATGCTTATTACCCCAAATATCAAGAATGGTATGTGCGTAATGGTCACGGAGAGCGCTCGCTGATCAAGGGGGTACGATGCCAAGGAGAAGAATTGGATCCCTTCATGGGGTTCTATCCTGTCCAGATTAGGGCACTTAAACAATTGTGGAAAGCCATTCATCAAGGCTTAGATATACCGTATAATGCTCCGCTTAACCAGTTTGACAATACCGCTAGCAAATACGTGCAGAGTGTGAAGTATGGAGACTTTCGCGGCTTTGTGAGTCACTATCACGTTTCTAAGAACAAGATTGATTGCGCGGGGCTGGATATCAAAACCCTTCTCGATGAAGTTGAAAAAGAGGAAGAGAGTGGTTACAGCAGCGCTAGCACCGCATGCGAAGATGATTCTTGAATATGAAGAAATAGTAATTGGAAGTAATTTAACGGCAGTTTTATATGCCTTTAATAATAAATTGCCCCTTTTTTTCACCCGTCCGGCTAGCCCATTTCGCTTCGACTATCTATCCCCCCACTTAGACCTATCTTGCGTGGGGGTGGAAAACACCACTCGCGAGCTTCTCTCTCACCAAGGCAAGATTAACGTTGGGCTGCCCAAAAAATTGCTTTGGGAACGATTGTTGTTTGTAGTTTCTCTCGCAGGCAGGGCGCCCCTAAGCAACCTCTGTGAGGGCATTAGGCACAATGGACACTCCTTGATCTGTTCCAACGCTTATTCCAAGATAGCCGAGGTTAAATTTCAAAAAGCTTATTATTTTGGGGATGATAATTGTTTTGGTCTGGTGACTGAAAAAACACTTGCCAACCCCTCGTATATATGTTATGATTGGATAGCATTCAATCGCGGAGGCAAGCATGAGATCGATCTTATTGAAACCGCAGACAATTTTGTCAATCAAGTCTGGTTTTATCCTACAGATCGCGTTGATGGCAACTCTCTTGTCAAGGATGCTTGTTTAGTTTCTACCCTCACTAAAGAAGAGCTACTTGATTTTGATTACTCGCAAACTATGGCGAGATTTAAAATGATAGCGGAGATGAGAGATAGAGGGATGAGAGGACTGTTTAATGGCTATTCACCCACGGGTAATCCGAAATATTATAATTTTAGAACTTCTATCATCGGCCGCGAGACAAGAAAGAAATCGCCGCGCCCACGTCCCGCCATCACGACGATTGAGATGCCAAAAGTTAAAGAAGAAGATTTACTCCAAGATTTACCAGAGGCTTGTGTGGGATACGATAGATTTCTAGAGAACTTATGAGCGACGGCCGCCATACACATGTAGCAGGCATTATACCCTTGGCTAATATGACGACTGATTTTAATCTTCCTACACCGGAGTGTCTCATGCCTGTGGACGCCGGCTTTACTGCTATCCAGAAAGCCGTGTTTGAGTGTGCGATTGCTGGGTGTCAGACTATATGGATTGTCGCTAACGACGATTTGGCACCTTTGGTAAAGAAGGTGGTGGGCGAGTGGGCGTATGATCCGGTCTACTATTCACGCACGCACAGCATCTTTCCCAACGAACACCGCAAAGAGATTCCAATTTATTATGTGCCGATTCATCCCAAAGATCGAGATCGTCGCGACTCCTACGGGTGGTCGGTTCTTCACGGTATTAACTCCGCCTGGAGAGTGGCAAAGATTATCTCCCACTGGGTGGTTCCACATAAGTATTTTGTCACATTTCCAATGAGTGCGTATAATGTGTATGCCCTCAGAAATTTCCGGGCAAAAATTTCAGATTTTGAAAATAACTTTTTTTTAACTCACAATGGCAAAACTGTGAAGGATAATGAACACTTGGCGTTTACTATGTTTAGTGAAGACTTCATTCAATGCCGCCGCCATGTGAACAAAACTACCACGAGAGAGTACTTAAATCCTGGGCCCGAGGAAAAATACCCCCAAGATAAGCTTCCACTCGCAGAGAGGTGGTCCGCTAGGAGGTTTGACTTCGCGACTATCTTTGAGAAGATCAATGAAAAGAATTCACACAAAATGGACATAGATTGGTATTATGACATCTCTAAGTGGTCTGGATATCAAGCCTTTATGGGTTCAGAAAATTTTATACAAAAGCCATCAAATAGCTTGACAAAGGCACATATACATGTTAAATTACCATATAGAGAGGGAGAATTAGATGACGATTAAATTCGTGGGGCTTCACGCCCACAGTGTGGCAGGATCTATCTTTGATGCAATCGGGTACCCCGATGCTCATATGGATTTTGCTTTTGAGAACGGGAGCGATGCGTTAGCGCTCACGGACCATGGGAACATGAACGGACTAGCGGGACAGGTTCTGCATGCCAAGAAGATGCAGGCAGAGGGCAAAGACTTTAAACCGATTTTCGGCGTCGAGGCTTACTTCATTCCTTCCATTGAAGAATGGCGAGAAGAATATGAAGTAGCCATGGCCGACAAGAAACGTGCCAGATCCGCCAAGAAAGATGCGGCCACAGGTGCAACTGTAGAAGATGAGACAGACAGCAAGAAGCTTCAAGGGCTCCTGCGGCGACGTCGACATCTTATTCTGCTAGCGCAGAATCAGAAAGGGCTTAATAACCTTTTCAAACTCGTCTCCGAGAGCTATCAGAGCGAGAACTTCTATCGTTATCCTCGCATGGACTATGCGCTGCTAGAGAAGTATGGCGAAGGAGTGATTGCTGCTTCCGCCTGTCTTGGTGGCGTTTATGCGGGGGATTATTGGGAGAATGGCACCTATGACGACGCGGGCGCCCGCACCGGTGTTGACCGTGAAGCGACCCTTGAAGCGATGCGCGAAACAACTCGACGCATGATAGACATTTTTGGAAATCGCTGGTATGGAGAGCTTCAGTGGAATAATGTACCAGAACAGCACATCATTAATAAATATATTATCCAGATGCACAAGGAGTTCGGAATTGGATTAATTTCCACGGCTGATAGCCATTACCCGAACCGCGATGCCTGGAAAGATAGAGAGCTTTATAAGCGCCTGGGATGGCTTGGGAAAGCATCATTTCAGCCTGATTATATGAGTAGCGAACTTCCTATTTCTGTGGACGAGATTGGGTACGAACTTTATCCAAAGAATGGCGATGAAATGTGGGAGAGTTATAAGAAGTATTCCAAAACCCAAGGCTTTGAATATGATGATGACTTGGTAATGAACAGTATCACAGAGACACACTACATCGCTCACGAACGCATCGAAAGCTTCTTTCCAGACGCAACAGTACGTTTGCCAGACTTTGTGGTGCCCGCTGGCACGACTGCTACGCAAGCACTTGTTAATTACGCTTTAGAAGGTTTGCGAGAGAAAGAACTTCACGAAAACACAGAATATCTCGCGAGATTAAAGCGAGAGCTAGACGTCATTGATGATCGAGGCTTCTCCAAGTATTTCTTGACCATGAAGGCTATCGCAGACGAAGCCACCAAGCAAATGCTAGCCGGCCCTGGCCGCGGCTCTGCTGCGGGCTCCCTGGTAGCATATGCGCTGGGGATCACACAGGTTGATCCTATTAAGTACGGTCTTCTGTTCTCGCGTTTCTTGCGCTCGGATGCCACCGACTATCCCGATATTGATTATGATGTCTCAGATAGCATGGTGCTGAAAGAGCGGTTGGTCGAGATGTGGGGTGAAGATTGTGTAGCTCCGATCTCTAACTGGAACACTTTGCAGTTAAGATCTCTAATCAAAGACATCTCAAAGCTTTATGGCATCCCGTTTACGGAGGTTAATAACGTCACTAGCGTGATGATGAGAGAGGCTACGCCCGATGCCAAGCGCAAGCACGGCATTAAGGCCGGCGTCTATGCGCCAACTTGGGAAGAGGTGATGGAGTTTTCCGTCACCCTGCAGGCTTTTCTTCAGAAGTATCCAGAGGTTAAAGCTCGTGTTGAGGGACTCGTGGGGCAAGTACGCTCCTGCTCTCGACATGCCGGGGGTGTTGTCATCGCTGAAGATCTTGACCGACATATGCCATTGATTAACTCTGGCGGCGTGCGGCAATCTCCATGGAGTGAGGGACAGAACGTCCGGCACCTAGAGCCGATGGGGTTCATTAAGTTCGATTTGCTCGGACTCTCGACATTAAAGATGATGGAGGGGTGCATCGAACATATTTTGCGCCGCCATCATGGTGTGGAAGAGCCGACCTTTGAAGATGTCTTGGATTATTATAATAAGACTATCCACCCGGATATCATTGACTTTGATGATCTGGATGTATATAAAAACATCTTTCATCAAGGCAAGTGGGCCGGAGTATTTCAGTTTACAGAGCAAGGAGCCCAGAGCTTCTGCACTCGCGTAAAACCCACTAATATCATTGACGTATCAGCTATTACTTCCATCTTTCGCCCGGGCCCTTTGTCGGCAGGGGTAGATGTGGATTACGTAGAGGCGAAGAATCATCCCCAGTATGTGTCATATCTTTCACCAGAGGCACAAGAGATCACTGAAGAGACTTTTGGCTTCCTTATCTTTCAAGAGCAGATTGCACTGCTGGCTCACAAGCTAGGCGGACTTACTCTTGACGAAGGTAACATGCTTCGTAAGGTGCTCACCAAGAAAGGCACTGGCAAGAACAGTGTTAAGGCGAAGCTGCACACCAAGTTTATCAAGGGGTGTATGGCCAAGAAGATTAATCGAGACAAGGCGGAAGATCTCTGGAACAAGTTTGAGTATTTCTCCGGCTATGGCTTTAACAAGTCACATGCTGTCAGCTATAGCATTATCTCTTATCAGTGTGCGTGGCTGTGGAATTATTATCCTTCTGAGTGGATGGCCGCCTTCTTGGACAAAGAGCCCGAGACCAGAAAAGAAAAGGCGATCAACATCGCAAAGAAGTATGGCTTTAAGATTGCTCCCCTCGATATTAACAAATCAGGTACAGTGTGGGAGATCAGTGAGAATGGGAAAACCCTCATCCAACCTTTGACTTCAATCAAGGGCTTAGGAATGTCAGCTATCGACCAAATCCTAGATCATCGGCCGTTCAAGAATGCCGAAGATCTGTTGTTCCGAGAAGGCGTATCTTACAGCAAGTTCAATAAGAAAGCGCTCGATGCGCTGACACGAGGGGGTGCCGTCGACGACATCATGGATGATCGATTCACAGGACGCAAACATTTCTGGTCGGCATGTGTGGTAGAGAGACCTAAGAATCTCAAGAAGTTATTGGAGAACATCGAAACCTACCGACCCGAAGGCGACTTCAGTGAAGAGGAAATCATTCAGTTCAAGACAGAGCTTACGGGAGTCTTTCCTATTAACCTTGTGATTAAAGCAGAGACAGTCACGAAACTCCAAGAAAAGTTTATCCCCCCCATTTCTGAATTTGATACAGATCTGGAAGTGTGCTGGTTTATTCCGCGCAAGATTACACCGAAGAAAACAAAGAATGGAAAACTTTATTGGATTGTTGAGACAATTGATTCCAACAATGAATTGACCAAGATCCGCTGTTGGGGCGTCAAACCTGAGAAAGATACCATCTTTTTGAATAGACCCTACATGGCAAAGCTGCGCTATGATGAACAATGGGGATTTTCCACTTATGCAATTGGGAAGACTTTCAGATTGTTGGGCTAGTTACTAATATGAACGTCATCAAAAACTTCAGCCCTCTTCTTAAAGACAAAGAGTTTATTGAGGATCTCCCTGTTGTTATTCGGGTGAGGAAATTTGATGAGTCGGCAGCCAAAGAATTTTCGGCGGCTGTTTCTAAAGCCCAGAACACCGGACAACCCATATTGCCCGTGATAATTGATAGCTATGGGGGGCAAGTTTATAGTTTGATGTCAATGATCGCTGACATTCGTTCCTCCCGCATCACTGTGGCTACCATCGTACAAGGCAAAGCAATGTCTTGCGGTGCGCTACTTTTTAGCTTTGGCGCAGAAGGTCATCGCTATATGGACC
>Ga0209349_1001568_pt1 | contig 11290 bp, 14 predicted proteins | sample ETNvirnome_2_130_FD_184067 | JGI IMG/M metagenome (GOLD analysis project Ga0209349, IMG submission 184067) | Marine viral communities from the Pacific Ocean - ETNP_2_130 (SPAdes) (version 2) | ecosystem: Environmental > Aquatic > Marine > Oceanic | place: Pacific Ocean | collected 2013-06-22
GAGAGGGTAAGGAAATCAAACTCTCATTACTGCCCGAAGAAAAACTATTAGGGGAAGGGAAAACTGGAGTTTCCGTAGAGCGTCAATTAGGCGAAGGTCTTGGTGAGGGTATTCTTACGAGAGAAGCGTCTGATCGTGCTAAGTTTGTCGAGAGACAAAGGGAGTTAGGCAGGGGTGCTGACGCAGAGTTGTTCTTGCGTGAATTAGACCGAGTAGAACATGAATGGTTAGAGGTTCGTGATGCCACTGGGGATAGTAGATTTGTTGAAGAGGGTCTTGAGATAGTTGGCAAACATCGCACAAGAACTATAGAAGGCAACCTGACGTTTGATTTACCTGCTATACGCAGACCAAGTGACCCACTACCACAACCTCCACAGGGCAAGCGACCCTCTCATGGAAAGATAGTTGTGTTGGATAAACCACCTGCGACTCCAGCAGATTTACAACTTGCCAATCAAACATTGAATAAAGGCAAAGAGCCATCAATATATAGGCATGGTGAAACGATAATATATCGTGACCCTAATGCAGAAGTTAATCCTATTGAGTTAGGTAAGGCTTTCAAAGACAGACCTTTGCCTAAAGTAGAGAGGCAACCATACATATCTAAGAACCTTGTTGAAGTTCCTGAGATAACAAATGCACAAATTGATGCGATGTCTGTTAAGGACTTACGGATTCATGCAAAGCAACGGGGTATAAATATTCGACTAAACAAAGCTCCGTTAGCAAAGAAACTGAAAGAGCGAATTCAGATTATTGAGATTGCCAAGCGTGATGCAGGGGTTACAATAAGAGAGCCTTCACTGAGGGAGAGAAATCCCTTAGTTGCCGAAAAAGACTTAGGAACATTGACTCTTAAAGAGTTAAGGGTACAGGCAAAGATACACAACATCCCTACAAGCCAAAAGAGCCTCTACTTGCCCAAGAAGGTACTAATAAGGAAACTAAAAGAGAAGTTGAAACCCATAGACTTCCTAAAGAGCGATGAGGGTGCAATCAGACTTCCGTCTGCTAAAGAGATTAAAGCGAAACTTGACAAGATTGATCGTAATGTGTTGTTTGCTATGAGGGGTACTGAACCACTCAAAGAATCATATTCAGAGGGTACTATTAGGCGATCAGCAGAACGTCAAGGACTTAATCCTGATGCAGTATATGGTGAACTGATACGTGACAAGAGAACGTCAACCAAGATTATAAATGCAACACTTGACTCTCCCGAAGCAACCGCTACTTGGGATAGGTGGCTTGATCGCAAGATACAGCCGATGACTCGTGGCATTCATAAGTCAATGTTGGATTTTAGGGATAAGTTGCCACCAAGAGTTGCAAGACAACTCTCTAAAAGGTATGGTACGTTTGAGGATATTAGGTTGGGGGTTGATGCTGTAGATGCGAAAACAAGGGCAAAGAAATTAGTAGGTTTTGACATTGCACGTAGCGTTGAAATAGACTATAAGAACCCTGAGCAGAAATCAGCAGTAGATAGGGTTATGCGTGGAGAGCCACAAGACTTGAGCGATCCTGTTCTTAAAAATATTGATGCTACAGAAAAACTTAGGTGGCGTAATTTATCTAAACAACTCACTAATGAAATGAAAGCTCTTGGTCAACCCACAAATCCATTATGGGACGCAGCAGATAAGCATTACTATCCGGCAATCTATAGTCAATTTGAGACATCCACTATTGCGGGAATGCCAAAGAAACATCACGGAGGAGCAAAATTAACTAAGGCTGAGAAGAATGTGGGCAAACCAAGTATCACAAGGTCATACACCGTTCATGATAGCAAGGGAGTTGTCAAATATAATGTTAGTGGCAAGAACAGAAAGGGTGAGCAGATAACCCAACAGCGTCTTGCTGCATTCAAGACAAGAGCCGAAGCCGATGCTTTTCAAAGCGAGAGAAGTGGTCATAAGGTTCGTTATAGGGTCAAGGGTGAACGCAAGGTGATTGAGGAAACATTTGACTCGCAGAAAGAACGAGCTACGTTCATCAAAGAGATGGGTAGTGACATTAGCGTAGTAGAAGCACCTAAAGCAAAGAATATGTATGTTGCCGATCCAATGACTATTGAGGAAATGGTAGGCATTGGTTTAATAGAAGATGCACCACTTAATATAGCTCGTGCCACAAGGATTCAGACGGGATTAATTGGCAAATTGCAAATATATGAAGTTGTTGCTAAATCAAAACATGGACTTGCAAGAACGGATGGCGTACTTGACAAAGCTCCATCAAGAGATTATTCGAGGAAATACGAGGATTGGATGCCTGACGGACTACCCGAACACATGGTCAGAAACAATAAGCATTTGCAAGACCTTAAAGATGGCTACATCCATGACTCTGTTGGGCGTGATATGCAGGCTCAATTTAGCGAAAATGGGTTAAATGCAAAGCTATTTTGGATGGCAGAGAATCATTTAAGGGGATGGGTTACATATAGGTATCCATTTAGATATTTCAAGCAGATACCCGAAAACGAAATGTTCTTATACATGGCAGACACAAAAGCGTTCATGGATAGACAAGGACAGATCGAACACTTTGTCGAATCATATCAAGGATTCTTTAAGCGTAATCCCACTAAGGGATGGAATGAGTTTGTAGAAGAGGGCATTACAGAAACCACTTTTCTTGAGGAGTTAATACCAAGAGAAACTTTATCTGCATTTGATGAAGCGTCTGCAATAGAACATCCCGTTATGCCGATGTCACTCACATCAAAGGCAGGTCTATATTTAGAACAAAATCCTGTGGCTAAAAATGTTATGAAATTTGACAAGATGTTGCAATCTGTATATCAGTTTGAAGATTTGGCATATAAGTATCATTTATTCCAATCATTACGCAAGAGAGGAATATCCCAAAAAGAGGCAGGTCGTATTGTACGAGGCACTTTTCCCGACTTTTTGGACAAACCTGAGATTGTAAACACTCTGAAGTTCATACCATTTGTACCTTCATTGACTTATCAGTTTGCAAGAACTTATGGGTTTATGCTAAGAGAGAAACCTGCGACAACTACTGCTAAAATTGGCGTAGCGGTCATGGCAAATAACCTACTAAAGCAGTCGATAATGGATATGCGTGGGATGACTGAGGATGAGAATAGAAGAGCGGGTAGGCTTGGGATTAAGTGGCATCAAATACCATTACCAATGTCAGACAGAAAAGGCAATGACATGGTATTGGATCAGCGAGGGATAATCCCATTATTTGAGGTAATGAATATACCCTTCCATGATGAAGTTGAGCCAATAAAAACTAATGTTGCAAGATTGAGTCCTATGGTGGCAAAGCCATTTCTATCGGTGTTAAACATTGGTGCATTTGGTCAACCTATATATGACGATAACGACCCTGTGAGTGTTCAGGCTATGAAAATTGGCAAGAGTATTCAGATGGGATTAAGACCCGGAATGTTGGGGCATTATTGGGCGAGGATGGTAGCCAATGATGCAAGGGGTGAGGAGAATAAAAAGTCTTTATTTCAAATTGCCATTGCAGAACCCATGCTTGGTCGGATAGATAACTATACGATGTCAAAGAGGATAAGAATAGAGTCATCTATACAGATTAGTGAGCTTATCTCAATCAATACTAAAAGAGCAAAGATTGAGTCTAAGAGGAAAAAGGGACTTATCAGCGAGAAGAAGGCTGCTGAACTCCAAGCATTAGAGAAAAGAAAATTAGACATATTACAGAAACGACACGAAGCCACCATGCTGAGTGGATATGGCGAAAAACTAAAGGAAACAGAATGAAAAAAGTATTACTAATATTATTACTCATAACATCGGTAGCCTTTGCCAAGAAACCTATTGGCATGGCTTCAGGTGATAGAGTACCACCGACTAACGAACATAGCGTTGTGGAGGTGGAAAATGGGCGAGCTATGTCGCTGATATATTCGGGGGCATCAGCTTTAGGTGCAACAGGTGCATCTGTAACTACATCATGGATGCACACAGGTTGGACAGATGCAGATGGTGTGAAGGCAGAGGCTGTGTCGGGTCTTCTTGCATCACGATTTGACGCAACTACATTTACGTTATTGATAGAGTTATCTTCTGGTGGAGACAGCGTGGGGTTGGCTTCGGCAAGATTTGAAACAGCCATAGACACGAGTGCTAATGAGGTATGGAACGCAGACAAGACCAACCTTTTTCTTCAGGATGGAAATGCCGATAGTTCCTTCTATGGTCAGTGGTTGTTTGAAGAAATTACTGCTGACTCTATTTCTGTATCTCAGAGCGATACATTGACATTCTCTTACCCACTTAGGGTGTTGCATCCTGGATGGATAAGGGTTGTATATACTGCCCCCTCAGACTTTGAAGACACACAAACAGTCAATTGGTCATTGATCTGCAAGAATGGAGGCTAACATGAGAAAGTTAATACTAACATCACTACTGTTATTGTGCATATTCAATGATAGCTTTGCTCAATCATTCGGGCGTGGAGGACAGGCTAACTTTAAGGGTGGTGCAATCACTCTTGGTATCAAGTTCCCTGATGGCACTGTTGCCTTACCTTCGTTAGCATTCTCATCCGGAACGGATAATGGGTTCTATTGGATCGGCACTGACAACTTTGCAGCATCAACCAATGGTGTGAAGTTACTTGATTTCCTTACAACAGGGATTTCATTAATACCCACTACTGCACAGCTTATTTTGCCTATCAGTAATGATTCCTCAACCCCTACCTTAACTTTTGGTGATGGGAACACGGGATTTTACGAATCGACTGATAATGTTTTACGGGTTGCAATAAATGGTGGTGCATTTTGGGAGATTAGCAGTTCTGTAATAGGTAGTGCAAACAGTGCTGGTGCTGCTATTGGTCAATCATTAGCATCAGCAATTAACCCATCTCTGCTGCCAAATAAAGGCGATGTAAATACAGGGCTTGGTTGGACTTCTACTGATATAATGAACTTCATTGCAGGTGGGATTACGATTGTTTCTATTACTGAGGCAGCATCCGAGTATGTCACTCATTTATTTGGTACAGTTTACGATCCATCTTTAGAGGGAGTCAATACAGTCGCAGCTGATGCCACAATAGCGATTAACGCTACGATAGTGAGGGTTGTTGGTGATGGTGGTGCTGTATTACTTGACACTGACCCTGCAATAGCAGATGGTGCTGCTGATGGTCAGATGATAATTATACAGGGGACAGGGAATGTGGTCACTATTGCCGATGCGGTGAATACAGCACTTGCTGGATCAGTTAGTATGGCACTTGGTCAGGGTGATACGATTCAACTAATTTGGGACTCAGGCGACAGCGTTTGGTATGAAGTTTCAAGATCAGATAATTAAGGAGAACATAAAATGTCTATAGAAATAAGAGACGGCAAGGCGTATGAGCCTTCACAAGAGTTATCATTAGATGACCTAAACAGAATACTGGCTAATAAAGAAGCCGAGAAAATAGCCATTCAAGTGGCGATTGACGATATTGAGGCGGCAATTGCCATTATTAGTGGTTAGTGGTTAATGTTTAATTTACCACTATCAATCCTACTTGCACTATCACTTAGAACTGCTTACATCGAGGATAAGCCCTTTGACTATGAGTTATCCACAATGGCAGAATGGACTAACTTGGAGATCGGTGGTGCTTACGAGCGTGAAGGTGGTATTGAGTATCTCAACTATTCGATAGTTGGTGGTAATGACTTGTTTGGCGATTGGGATATTGAGTATGAAACTCGCATACATGACGCAGCTGGAATAGACCGTCAGGGTATCAGAATCCTGCGTAGAAGCGATGTCTTTGCTATAGGTGGTGGAATAGTCACCTCTGCATACGAAACACCCGTACAACCCGTTTATGAGCTGCGTATGGGCATTCCTTACGGTGGGGTTGCGTTCAGCACAGATTGGAATGATGTACATTTATGGAAGGCAACTCTTAAACACGAGTTTGGAGAGGACAAAGTGCGTCCTTTTATCAAGGGTGATTTGATCTCTGATAATGGGAATGGGTTTTATAAGTTGAAGTTTGGAGTGAGGTGGGTGCTATGAAGGATATAGAGGAATCATTAGAATTTATCGCAGTAGTCACCGTCCTTGCAGTGGTATCAGTTGTAGTTGGGGTTGTCACAACATTAGCAATTTATATTCAGATATGAGGTTAGCATGAACGAGTTTAGACGAGAGAGCGATCGAAGGCTTAAAAGAATAGATACGAGCCTGGATGCCATTCTTCAAGAGCAGAAGCTGTCGGGTGAGCGTCAAGTATCGATGGCTACAAAGATTGTCGGTATTTACGATCATCTTTCTACACTTAATGGAAGGATGACTTCGACAGAGGATAGAGTTACCGAAAATGTGATTGAGGTCACTAAAATCTGGACAGGTATTCGAGTAACATGGGCTATACTTGGGTTGTTATTAGTTACTGGAGGGGTTTTAGCGACAATAATAGCGGGGTAACCCCCTTAAACACTACCACTTTTCACCCACACTTGCATTTTCCGTATTTATGCCTTATATTGATTTTATATATAATTTGTTTGGAGGCAATATCGATGGATTAGACTTGCTCCCGCAGGAGGCATTGCAAGAGCAGTGCCGAATATTTACTGAAGGACTCGAAACACATGAGCGAGATGGATGGATGTTAAAGTCTGAAGAGTATTTACTTGAACACGGACTCGAACATCTCAAACAATGGCTCAGTGGCAATAAAATAGACGCTGATACAGGCGATGATCATCTTTCACATCTCATTAGCAACCTTCTGATGCTACGGTCTAACAAACTAAGTGGAAGGATAGCATGAGCTTAATAGATGATTTTAACGATGGGTCAAGTTCGATTACTTTACCACCCATATCGTTTAGTGCGAAACATCCTCTAAACATATTCTTATTCTCTGACATTCATTTAGGATCACGAAGTTGTAACCTTCATGCGGTCAAGTCTGCGTTTAATGAGGCTGTTGATTATAATGCTCGGATAGGTATAAATGGTGACTTGATCGATGGGATACTTCCCCGTGATCTAAGAAGATTCGTTCCATCTGTTGTGGTGGATGATCTGCTTGGTAGAGATGATCTTATAAACGCTACCGTAGATTATGTGGTGGACTTCCTGAAACCCTACCGAGACAGAATAGACTTCATTGGTGAGGGTAATCACGAAACTGCCATATTAAAGCACCACAATATTGACATTCTTGATATGATATGTCGGGGGTTAAGCACGCCCGACCATAAAGTACACAAAGGCGAATACACTGGATCACTCACATACATCCTTGCTGTTACCGACACACAGAAGTTAAGTTATAGTATCGCCTATACTCATGGTAGTGGTGGTAATGCACCTGTCACCAAAGGGTTGATAGAGTTCAACAGGATTCTTGAGGTGGTTGAGGGCTTTGACGCTATTTGGGCTGGACATAACCATCAGAATACCGCTCATAATGTTGACCGTAAGTATAGGGGTCGGGATGGGATGTGGAAGACTAACCATGTTCAGTGTGTTAGGACACCAGGTTTTCTTGGACAGAAGAAGGGTTCGTATGCTGCTAAGGCTGGCTACTACGCATCTTCACTTGGATATTGTAGGGTAAAGTTAATACTTAGGCAGATTAACAGAAAAGGTCAACCACGAAAGTCATCTAAAGTGGTTGCAGAATATACACCAGTAACAGTAGATTAGGAGGCGATAATGCCTGAATGGTTCGTAGGTGGATTATCGGTACTTGCTGTATCAGCAGTGCCAAGCGTGGTAACATACTTCTTATCACGATTAAAGACAGAGGAGTTTGGGTTCAAGATCGGTAAGATGATTACTGTATTCGGAACTAAGAAGGGAGGCAAAGCATATAGCAAGTCAGAGAGTCGTCTTCAAGACACACTCAACGACTTTGTAATGGGGGTAAATCGGGGTATGGACTCGGATGATGGCTAACAATGTGTCGCTACTCTCCAATCGCAAGATAACTCAAATAGTAGTACATTGCTCAGACTCTGAGTATGGACATCGTGCTGAAATAGATCGGTGGCACAAAGCTCGGAGGTGGAGGGGTATCGGCTATCACTTTGTAGTTCTGAATCCATATCAGACCTATGAGGATTATAAATTGCTGCACCCAAACTTCGACATGGATGGTGTCCTGGAGGAGGGCAGGGACATTAACGAGGTTGGATCTCATGTTAAAGGCTTCAATGCTCACTCTATTGGTATCTGTATGATCGGGAGAAGGGTATTTACAGGGATGCAATTCAGAACCTGCAAAGATTTAATCTCAACCCTGCTGATCGATTACCCAGAAGCTCAGGTCATCGGACATTGCGAGTTGGATGACGAGAAATCCTGCCCAAATATCGATATGGATGATTTTAGAGATCAACTAAGGTTGACAAATATATCTCAAAAGGCTATTTTGTAAATCCAATCAAGTCCTGCTCCCAGCAGGCGATCCTTTATAATTAGGTATAATTTGTGTTAGGGCTGGATGAAACTAAGAAACATCCAGCCTTTTTTATGTAAATTCACTCTCCCTTCTTAGTTTTTCTCACTCAAATGACTGAAATAGTTACCGAGTTACCGATATTGCCTAATTTTCCTATAACCTCTATAGAATTACTCTTTATGAGTGTTAATGGAAAAAAGAGTAAAAGCAGTAACTGAGTAACTATTTTACAATTTTGATAGACAAACAATTATGATTAGCAAAGGACAATAAAATTCGTAAAGCACTAAATACAAAACGATTAGCATTAAATCTTGACATAACCCATGTGTCAAACGTTTGCGAAAAACCCCCCCTTCTATAGTTTTTCTCACTCATTTGCAAAATACTCCACCCAAAAGAGCATTACTCCCTCTAAAGTAAATATGCTCCCTATTTGCAGACACTTTGTTACACCTTTTTCTCTCTATCTTAAAAACAACTTCCCAAATACTTGACAATCCCCATATCACACTATATCTTGTGAGTAGATTATCGTAGGACAATAATCCAGATTAATTGTTTACATTGCCCTGTTGTCATCCATCCGTCCTACGGTAAGACAGCAGGGCTTTGTGATTTTTGGAGTAAGAAATGACTGACCAAGAAAAACACTCGGCTAAATTAGCGATCAAGTGGAGGCTTTCTGAGATTCGCAGGGAACTCTTATTTGAGAAATATCCTGCCAATGGAACGTCTGCCAATGAGAAGCTATTTAGTGAAGCCCTTGCTGAATATGATGGAGCTATTGAAGCGATGTGGTGGAGGGCAGATAATGAGGACTGAACTTGAAGTACGGACAATGATGCTCGGTAAAACTAAAGAAATGAATTAATAAGAATGGAGGCAATCAATGCCAGTACCAAAAATAGAAACTGAGAAGATAATTAGATTCTTCGTCCCTTTTCCAGTAGAGGCAAAAGGTATATATTGTAGTGCCGATTGCAGAAGCTTATATAATCAAACTTGGGATAAACCTTATTGTATTATATTTGGACAGAGGTTAAATTTAACTAAAATAATTGGAGGCGTAGGAGTGATGAGAACAGTTAGATGTGAAGGCTGTACTGAGTTTGAGAAGAGGATTGTTTGGGATAAAGAACACCCAAGAACTGATGTAGGTGTGGAAGAAGAAATGCCAAAGGAAGAGTATAAGGATAGTAGTGAGTAGATACCTATCTAATTGGGTTGATGGGTATTTAGAACTTACAAAAAAATCAGCAGCTTCTGAGAATTTCTTAAAGTGGTCAGCAATTTCCACTGTAGCAGCTGCTTTGCAAAGAAAAGTGTGGCTTAGGAGAGGTTATTATAAGACCTTCCCTAATTTATACATCCTCCTTGTTGCAGAGCCTGCGATAGGTAAAGGTATAGCTATGAGTCATGCAAGGGAATTACTGGATAAGAATGAAATAGTCCTTTGCCCAGGCACTACTTCTAAGAGTGCTCTAATAGATGCCTTCACTTCCGCTATGGATATATCAGAGGATAGTATTACAGGGGAAACATTAACACACTCCTCTTTAACTCTATTCTCTCCAGAAGTAGGAACATTCTTCCTGAATGGAGATCCTGGATTAATCCTAGCCCTAACAGATATCTTCGATGGAGGTATGGCTTCTGGAGGCAGTCTGTATGATAAAACCATAGCTCATGGTGATCGTGTTATTGAGAATATATTCTTCAATATGATTGGAGGGATAACTCCCAAGACATTACAAGATTTACTACTAAAAGGTGTGATTGAAGGAGGTTTGTCTAGTCGAATTATATACGTCTACACTGCAAGAGGTAGGAAGGAAGAGGCTTTTCCTGAAATAACTCCTGAGATGATGCAGATTAAAGAGCTATTAGATAAAGACTTAAGTTCTATATACCAATTAAGGGGTGAATTCTCTTTAGGAGATGATTACAAGGAAGTGTATGAGCAGTGGCATGACCATTTCATACAGCCTGAGAATTTCCCAGTCAAAGACCCCGCCTTTGCCGCTTATTGCAAAAGGAGAGTAACATTACACGCTCCTAAACTTGCTATGATAATGTCTGCAGCGAGTACTGATAGTAAGATTATAGGTGCAGAAGATCATTTCAAAGCTGTAGAGGCGTTGGAGGAAGTAGAAAGTACTCTACAGTATATATTCTCTGGTATGGGAGAGCTAGGAGTAAAGGGAGCTATCTTGCATGATATTAAGGAGCAACTTAAATTACATAAGAGAGTATACTATTCTGCCCTATTAGGTATGTATCAATATAGACTGGAGGAAGATTCTCTGTGGAATTTAATTCGCACTATTACTAACTTAGGTTTATGTGAATTGAAACCCATTATTAGGAATGCAAATGAGGTTAAATACTTTGCGAGGAAGATTGGAATTAAGGGAGATAAGCCAGAGTTAGATCCTAGATTGAGGGAGTATTTTATAGAGAATAATTACAAGAACCGAAGAGAGGTTCAAGATTGGAAATTAGTATTTGTGGAGAGGGAAGAGTAACTATCAATATTAACCAAGCCCCTACATGTAAAAGTGTAGGGGTTTTATTCTTTACGTGCTTCGGCAGCACTAATAAATTTAACTCTCTTATCCTGTTCTATTTGTGTTCTTTCTAAAGCCTCTTCTTCAAGAGTTTTAAATTCTTCTTTAAGTTCTTCTTCGTGTTGTGAATAATGAGCCTTAACAAGATCTTCATCTGTTTTATAAGGAGAAGTTAAATATGGATATTTTTCTCGATATGTTTTTATATCGGTAATTTTAGGCACGATTGTTCCTAAGGTAATTTTTGAAGATCCATAACACTG
>Ga0209349_1001571_pt1 | contig 11275 bp, 17 predicted proteins | sample ETNvirnome_2_130_FD_184067 | JGI IMG/M metagenome (GOLD analysis project Ga0209349, IMG submission 184067) | Marine viral communities from the Pacific Ocean - ETNP_2_130 (SPAdes) (version 2) | ecosystem: Environmental > Aquatic > Marine > Oceanic | place: Pacific Ocean | collected 2013-06-22
TTCTGGTTATGATGGAGAGGTATTTATCAACCTTCACAACATTGGAAAACAATTGCAAATTATTAAACCATACGAGAAGATCGCTCAACTTGTTATGATTCCTGTCGTACATTTTCGTGCGAATGAAAATATCGTCGGTCGTTTATATGAATACCCGATGACTATTAGTAACAGGGGAGATGGAGCCTTAGGGAGCACAGATGAATAGGGGTAGCTTTGTCGCGCCTTATGAAAAGGCCCGGGCTCATAGTATTTTACTTTCCGAACAGGGAAAAAATGGATCGCGGTCTTCTAAGCGCACCGATATTCTTAATAAAGAATTAATTGATGCGGTGCTGGTACCGTTTTTTAACGAGAAATGGAGTTTCATTCCTGAACATACAATAGCTTGTCCCCGCGGCGGCACCTTTACAGTGGATGTAGCCGCTTTTTATGAAGGCGCCCTCCGGATCATCTTCTTATTAAAAGCAGTCGAAACATCATTTAATAAAAATAATCATAATTATGCCAACACCTCTGAGGGAGAAACTGGCAGGATTTTTGACCACCCGGACCGCGGCGATAACCTGGCCCTTATCATGATTGACTGGGTACCCAGACATGTAAGAGCCCCGTCGCCGCGAAACAAAAAACGCATGGAAAAGACAAAGCTTCCCAACATGACAGCGGCTGAGGAACGGTGGAATGATCATTTGCGGCGGAAACATCCTGGCGCGTCTGTGGCTTATTGTAAACTTCATTTTGACTGGGATGAGAAAACAGAGCGCGCCAATAATATCGAAGGGTGTGCCAAACTTAAGAAAGCTTTGGAAAAGATATCGAGATGAAAGAATTTTATAGTTACCAAACTACTATTTCCCCACAAAAGAAAAAGAAATTAGGGATTATTTATACCCCCCCGGAGGTGGTGGATTATATCAATACGCTAATTTTATCTGGATGGCAAAGCAAAAAGCCCCCCAAGGTTTTGGATCCTTGTTGCGGTACAGGTGTTTTTCTTTTTGACATGGCCACCAAGATTGCAGCGCGCTGGTGCCTTTCTATTGAAGAAGTGTATGATAAATACATATATGGCATTGATGTGGACGCGCCGGCAGTGGAAATATGTAAAACCAATTTACCGGGCGCCAACATAATTTGTGCCAACTCTTTAAAAGAAGACTACTCTTTTTGTGATTTGATTGTTACTAATCCTCCTTATGTAAGAATACAAAACTTAACCGTCGAACAAACACACGCTCTGAGAACTTCCTATGAATTTTGCGGTGGCGATACCGATTTATACATTGCCTTCTTTGAGAAGCTGGCAAAGTGCGGGAAGAGGGCGGGAATGATTTGCCCCAACAGCTGGATTAGAAATAAAAGCGCTAAACCTTTACGCAATTATCTGTTTGATAACAGAGTATTATCACACCTCGTTGATTTTCGCGATACTCCGATATTTGTAGGCACGCAGGTGTATACTTCTATTGTTATTTTATCCGAAGATAATACACATTTAAATTACTCCTATGGCATGGAAGATAAAGCGAACATTTTATCTTATAAAGATTCATCCGCACATGAGTTGTTTGTGGGAGAATGTACGGTAGTCGAGGCCCCCCATAGTCTTTTAGACTTTTGCGATATTAAAATCGGAATAGCAACACTGTGCGACGGTGTTTATTTTGGAGAAGTGTTAAGCACTGATGAACAGCACTGTATGTTTAAGACCAAGTACGATACCTTTCTTATAGAAAAGGACATTTTGACTAAGTGCGTGAAAGCCAGTAAAATATCCCAGGTTAAAGAGAATACATATATTATTTTCCCATATGACAAAAACAACAAATTGTTAAAGGCAAGCATTATGGAGAGTACCTATCCTTTGGCATTTGGCTATCTATCGCGTCATAAAGAAAGACTACTTTCGCGTGACAAAGGTAAAATTCCTCCCGAAAAATGGTTTGGCTACGGGCGCACCCAGGGGTTATCTAATAATAAAGAAAAGTTACTGGTACCTCCTTTACAAAAGGGCGCCCTAATATTAAGATACAGCAGTGAGGAAGAATTATATATCTCTGGTTACGCAGTTGTTCCCAAGAAGGGCTATGACATAAGCACGATACGTACTTATTTTGAAGATGAAAAGCTATTTTCGTGGGTTCAAACTAATGGTAAAACAATGCGTGATGGATGGATAGGCATTTCGAAAGAAGTGTTTAAGAATTATAGATTAAATTTAAATGGATAACAAATAATGAATAAAAAGACACAACAAACAATGTTTAGTTCGAAATCAAAGGAGTGGGCTACCCCACAACATTTTTTCGACAGACTGAACAATATGTTTGGCCCCTTTACATTGGACCCGTGTGCGAACGCATCCAACTATAAGGTACCCAAGCACTTTACAGACAAAGATGATGGACTGGAACAGGACTGGGGTGGTGAGGTTGTCTTTATGAATCCGCCTTATGGCCGCGGCATTAAAGACTGGATCAAGAAGGCGTACGAGGAGTCTCAAAAAAAGAATACTACAGTTGTTGCCTTAATTCCCGCACGCACGGACACAAAGTATTGGCATGACTATGTATTGAAGGCCCATCAATTATATTTTGTGAAGGGTCGTTTAAAATTCGGGAACGGTGAGAATAGTGCCCCATTTCCATCCGCAGTTGTAGTATTCCGCGATGGTTTAAGAAACGTTTACGTTGACTTCCCGCAGATTGGAGTATTATAATGAGCCGTGCACAGTGTAGGGCACAGAAAAAGAAAATGTCGAAGGACGAGCAAAAAATCTCGGATAAAATTTTTCAGTTTAACCAAATGCCGGATAAATGCAACACCTGTCAAAAACCGTTTGACAAGCAAGACAAAGCCATGGTACAATCATGGTCAGTTGTAGTAAGAGACAAGAAGGGAACAGTTTCCTTATTTTGTCCCACCTGTATTGACAAAACCAAAACATTCATTGAGGAGAATAAATGAGCATCACACGATTATCAAAGTCTTCCCTCCAAAGAATTTTAAATGGAAAAATCACCGAAGAAGCAACATGTGTCATTAAGTTTTATTCAAACAACTGTCACTACTGTCACAAGTTAAAAGACTTGTATGAAGAAGTCTCAGACGCGTTCCCGGATGTCCATTTTTTTGCGTTTAACGTCATGGATTATCCGGACATTCACAAACGCCTAAATTTTAAAGGCGTTCCGACGATTTCTTTGATTAATGGAGGTACAACTGACCTAGCTATTAAGATAATGCCAGACCCGTCGAAACCAGATAAAGTTACCTGGTACACGGGTGAAAGTATGAAAGTTTTTATTAAAAAGGAGAAACTATAAAATGTCAAAAAACTTATATGAAGCGACCATTCTACAATTAAAGGGACGGGCCCTCGAAGCTTATGCTGCGTTGGAACTCCTATTAAAGAACCCCACTGGGATTCCAGATCATTCAAACTGGGTGGATGAAATTATTAGACACACACAGACCCTCGCAGAAAACGAAAACGCAATAATAAAACTGCAGCAATATTTTGGAAAACACTTCCAAGATGAGGCCCCAAAGAAGGCCGCAGTGAAGTCCCATCCACAAACGGACGAACAAAAAGAGTTAAAGCAAAGAATGATGGAAACTCTTAAAAAGCGCCAAAAGGAGTTATACCCCATGGAGGATGAAGCCTCGGTTATTGCGGTCGATGCTGCGGCCACCCCCAAGAAAAAGAGCAAGAAAACAAAGCCCAATGTCTAGTGAAGTAGATTATGGTAATTTAACCAAGCATATTACTTTTTGGGACAATGACCATCGCCAAGCACAGTTAATATTGCGCTGCCGACATGATGGGCTCACGCAGTCGGCGTTTTTTCGTCATATCGTAACAGGTTACATTAGCGGCGATGATCGTATTCAAAGTTATATTGATGAAGTTAAAGAGATGGGCGAAGATCGCAAAAGAAAGTCGAGAACATTGAAAAAGAAAGGAGATGAAATGGTAGAGGATTTTGCGTTAACTGATGGGGAAGTTGAGAATATATTTGATCTTTTAGAAGAGGAGTTCCCCGGTTATGAGTGATGGATTGTTAACATGTGCGAAAGAATGCAAAAAAACAAAGATGAGTTGCAATGTTGATAGTTGCCGTTTATGGGTGGATTTTGAGGAAGATTACAACTGCTGTTTAATTTCGATTTATGAGCATGGCGCGATGACATTGAGAGAGGTGGCGAAGCGTTTAGGCATCTCCTTTGCGAGAGTAAAACAAATAGAAACAAAAGCACTTAAACACTTAAAAGACAACCCAGATGCGTCTACTTTGTTTTTTTAAGGTATTTATCAAATAAAGCAACTATTTACCTTTGAGTTTTACCAATTCAAGGAGATTTACAATGGCTCGGAAGACCTTACTGACAGAATCGGAGATTCGTCGCTTTATGAAACTAGCTAGCATGGCGCCCTTGGGCGCGGAGAAGCTACAAGAAATCGCACCGGAAGAGATGGAGCTTGACGTCGATCTGGGCCCCGAAGGAGGTGATGTCGAAGATATAGAAGCCCCCGAACTCGAAGAGCCGGTAGAGCCGGAAGGCCTTGAAGTTAGTATTACTGACGAAGAAGCTGACGTTCTTGTAGATCTAGGAAACAAGATCGAAGACGTACAAGGCCCCCCCGAGGAGGAAGTGGAAGAATTTGAGACCGAAGAGGAGCCACTAGGCGGTGGTGGTGAAGAACTAGGTCTTCCCGCCGAAGAAGAAGATGTTGTTCCTGGCAATCGCCCCGGCACATATCAAGAGCGCCGCACTCGCCGCACTCGCCGGCTAGCCGAAGATTCCGAAGCCGCGGAAACTGCACGTTACTCAGAAGATGAAGGCGCCGGAAAGCGCCGTTACAACGACATGTTGGATAAGGTAAGAGAACTCGAAGAGCATCTTCACGCCCTTAAGAGTGATATGTCGCATGATGCAGAGCGTGTTGACGAAGCAACTCGCCAAGACGACGTCGTCCAAGAAGTTGCACGACGCGTGGCTGCTCGTCTCGCCAAGGAAAACCAGCAGGAGGAGATGGTTGACCACCTAGCCGAAAGAATTATGGCTCGACTGGTCAAATAGTAGTTGACAAAACGCTCTATAACTGTTATAGTTTAACCACCAGTCCGGACTGGTGGTTATTTTTTTGAGGATTTTAGATGGAGTGGGTTTTAAACATTGCCTTGTTTCTTCTTGGATATGTCACATGCAAGGCATTTTATTTTCTGAACGCTAGTCGCATAAGCATTAACATGCTTAAAGGCGCCCAACTAACGTGCTTGTTGATGTTGGCGCGCTCGATGGAACATTTTTCTTATTCTCGGGCGCTACGTTTACACCACATGAAAACAGCCGAAAGCAGTCAGCACAACATTCAGGCTTTTACATATAGATTTGAAGAAGAGCTGATACATTACAAAAAGAGATCTATTGAAGAAATTATCAACGCGCACCCGGGCCCCTTTGAACGCTGTGTGGAGTTCGATAGTTGGCGCTCCGGTATGAAATATCTTGAAGAAAATAAAGACTTGCTGGAACTCATTCGTTTAAGGAGCACCAATGATTAATCGCATTAAAGAAAAAGTTGGCACCATGTTCACCAGTAAAGAACCAACGTCTGCCGCAGAAGACCCCAAAGTCATTCTCGTGAGCACCGGAGGTGAAGGCGAACCCGAACCAGAGTTGCGAGTGGTGGGCCTTTACACAGATATCACCGAGGAGAAGGTCGCCGAAGTTACACAGGCGCTTCTGTATTTAAACGAAACCAACCGTCTTAAAGAGGATGATAAAGAAAAAAAGCCCATTGACTTTTATATTTCAACATATGGTGGAAATGCTGATGATATGTTTGCATTATATGATATAATGAAACAAGTTCAAAAGGAAACAGAGATTCACACTATCGGGATGGGCAAGGTTATGTCTGCGGGTGTATTACTTTTAGCAGGAGGAACGCCGGGCCAGCGTAAGATTGGCCGAAACTGCCGCATTATGCTCCACTCAGTGAGTTCAGGCAACCACGGAGACCTTCATAATTTAGTGAATGAAGTCGAAGCAATCCAGGAACTACAAGAAATGTACATCAATTGTTTAACACAAGAAACAAAAATGACCAAATCGCAGGTGAAAAAAATGCTAGAACGTAAAGTTAATGTCTATTTATCTGCAGAGCAAGCCGTTGAATATGGAATTGCTGACAAGGTATTATGAGGAACTAACATGTCGGATCTGCGAGAACTATTAAAAGAAGAGTACAGAAAGAAGCAAAAGGCAATTGTTACGCCCCAATCGTTGATGGAAATGATTGAAGGCTTAATTGATCAAACTTTAGCGGAAGCGCTGGAAGCCGAAACTCCTACTGGTATCAAGTTTGATCCCAAAGAATTAATTTTAAGAATGATTCCTGACATCGCGGTGTCTGAAATTGGGTGGTCAGATGTAAGAACAGTCACCGATGAACAGGGTCAACAGCAACAGGTGAGTGGGCCCCAGCGCACACTTTTGGTTCAGTTCCTCAAGAACATAGAAGGCGATTCGCTAGAAGCTAAAATTGCATCATTGGCGCGTTTCTATGAAGACGGAGCACAGGCTTATAATGCTGACACTACTGATCGTGGCGCACTGATCGCTAAAACAATTTCGTATCTCGTCTTCTATAAGACTCTTACCAAGGTTATTACGAACTTCAATGCATCTTCAGCGGGCTTTAGTTTTGAATCATTCCTTGCTGCACTAGTGAATGGAGAACAGATTAAAGCCAACACGGGAACTATTGCCGATTACATAGATAGATCATCGGGCACTGCCGTTCCTATCAGTCTTAAGCTTTATAAAGAAAAGCAGTTAGAGGTGGGGGGGAGTTACACTGATCTCGTTAACGATTTAGTGGCACCAAAGTTTGATCATCCCTTGGGCAACGCCATGCGTTACGTAGCATGCACGAAAGCATTGGGATACGGCGAGGGAAAAGAGGGAAACCCCCTTAGCCAAGAAGGCGCCATCCGATTTTTTCAATTTGATTTCACCTTAGACAACGTGATGGATATCCTCTTGCAAACCAAGAAGATTTCAAAAGTTTGTATCATGCTTCCCAAGCAGGTAGTGAGCCAAATTTTAAACGGGAAAGGTGGGGGCGCCCTCGGTATTAGCAATATCCCAGAGAAGGGGCAAATAGCCGGCCCAGAAGAACTCGAAAAGATATTTGTAAGTGCTGCAAAAAAACTTTTTCAAGCTAATCCTCTTGCACAAGCGATGTCACCTGAGGAGTTCGACAAACTTCTGACTGATCTTTCTTGGGCGCATGATGATTCTATTTTCTTGTCACTCAAGGAACCAGTTACAAAAGAAGATGTAGGGGTAATACGAGGAAAATCTAAAATAGGCATAAGGGCTCTTAAACGATTGCTGCAAGCCGGTTATGATGGTGAAGTTGTTGAAACGCTAGCTAGGCTCATTGCTGTCGCTAACGAGGAAGTTATAACATCACAAAGCGCCACCGCCGCCAAAGATAAAAGGCGTCAATTTTTAACTACTATGGAAAAAGGAGGTGAGTTTTTTACCCCCGAGGAGTCAGCCAAACAATATAAGATGATGGGCCCTCAACAGAAAGAACTAGCACTCACGCATACATGGGGCTACCTCAGAGGGGGAGTGCATTTTTCCTTAAACCAAACACAATCATTGAAAGAAAGCGAGCCTACCAATACTGTTTTCTTGGGTGAGATTAAAGTGGGAACAAAATATGTTGCGGCCGCAATCGAAGCGGTGCGTCAGATTCTTAACGAAGAGGTGCTACAAATCTTCCAGTCGCTGAAGGTTTTGTCTGAAAGTCTTAACTCTTATTTTGCAAACGGGTTGGCTGACGATACAGAAGCAACGACTGCGGTTGATAACGCACAAAACATTCAATCGAAAACTCGAGAAATTCAGAAAAAATAACGTGAGGTATTAATGAGTCGAGCATACGACAACAAACAAAGACTACAACAGAAAATAATGAATGGCGCGAATCTCCTAACTGATAATGTAGCATCAACGCTAGGGCCAAGAGGAAGAAACGTTCTTCTTCAAGAAAAGAACAAGACGCCTTTCATCACAAAGGACGGAGTGACAGTCGCACACTTTGTATCACTAGAAGATCCGTTTGAAAATGCGGGAGCCCAGATCATAAAACAAGCGGCGATTCAAACGAACAACGACGCCGGCGACGGCACAACAACATCCACAGTATTGGCGAGAGCTATCTTACGAGAATCACAGAAGTTTATCGCCTCTGGTGTTTCGCCCATTGATCTGCAACGGGGCATAGACGTCGCTGTTAAAAAAGTGGTAGCCAATCTCATTGAGATAGCAACCCCCGTCACCACCGCGGCTGATATTGAACATATTGCTAGCATCTCAGCCAACAATGACAATAGCATTGGAAAGCTCGTGGCATTAGCGGTAGAGCGCGTGGGGCAAGATGGATCCATCACTATTGAGGAGTCTCGCTCATTGGAAACTTCGCTAGATGTGACGGAGGGTTTTCGCTTTGATGCTGGGTATTGTGCGGGAGCATTTATCACAGATGATAGGCGTAGTGTGATGCACTTTGATGAACCGTTGGTTCTCGTCACCGATCACAAAATTATCACAGTTGAACAGATTCTTCCTATTCTCGAGATGATAGCACGAGAGGGCCGGCCCCTTGTTCTCGTGGCAGAAGAGATAGAAGGCCAAGCTCTCGCGGCTATGATTATGAATGCTATGCGTGGCACCTTAAAAGTGGCTGGAATTAAAGCACCAATGTATGGGGAGGAGCGCCGCAACTTACTTAATGATTTATCTATTTCTACGGGCGCCACCTTTATAACACGCCAGAGCGGTATTAAACTGTCAGATATTAAAATGAACCACCTCGGTGCAGCAAAATTTATTGAGAGTACTAAGTATAGCACGACCATTGTGGGCGGTAGCTGTGACTATGAAGCGGTAGAAAACAGGATTGAAACTCTCAAAAACCTAATTAAGGACACCGAATCTTTGCCAGAATGTGGCCGAATACAAGAAAGAGTGGCCCGGCTGGCATCCGGCGTAGCTATCATTCGCGTGGGCGGCGCAACAGAAGTTGAAATGATAGAGAAAAAACACCGCGTTGAAGATGCGCTAGAAGCTGTTAGCTCCGCTCAACAGGAGGGCATTGTTGCGGGTGGTGGTGTAGCCCTCTTGCGTGCCTCTAAGGATATTGACAAAGGAACAACACATGAACATAACCTTGCCGCCACTATTATCCAACAGGCATGCCGCGCCCCTATTCGTCAAATGGCTTTGAACGCCGGCGATTCACCAGATCTTATCATCGATCAAGTATTAAATGCAGAACAGTCAGAAGGTTGGGACTTTCGCGAAAGCTGCTTGACAAGCATGGTTGAACGGGGTATAATAGATCCAGTAAAGGTGACTCGTACTGCTCTGCAGAACGCTGCGAGTTGTGCTGGAACGCTCATTACAACCAACTATGGTATTATACAAACGGAGTAAATTATGAAAGAAGGAGACCTATGTTATCTCCCGCAAGGAGTGGTAATGATTAAACAAGACTCGTCCTCGTTGCCCGTGGGACACTATCAAACAGAGAAGCCGGTGAGCGCTCTCGTGTTAGAAAATGAGCCAACAGCCAGCAGATTGTATGTGTTATTTAAGGGGGAAAAATGGTCGGTATTAAAAAGAGAAACTTATCCTTTGGAGGGGCAGCGTGTTAGTCAAATTGACTGAGGTATGCGGAGGGAACCCCACATTCATCGCGCTTCGCGATCAGTTTACTTTAAAAGAGGTATTTGTAAATCCCGAGCATGTAGTCATGGTGAGAGAAGAAACAAGAATGAGACAACTCAATGAGCAGGGGCTTTTGCCGGAAGGATTAGATACCAATCACAGATTTTCAAAACTCACCATCAACCGCGGCCATACCGGCACAGAAATTGTGGTAGTGGGCGCCCCCGAGATGGTGGAAACCACCTTAAACTTACACAAAGGTAAACAACTACTAAAAGGCTAATATGAAACAACGAATAAGCATTCAATATACTGTTGCCCCGGATGAACTACCAAAAGAAGTGGGGCGCCTATTGGAGAGTGCCTTTAATCAATATCAACTACTTCAGGCTGATTGTCGATTTACACCTAGGGATAGCGCACTCGCGCATACAACAGTAGAAAGGATCGATTGCATTCGGGTAGCACTAGCTAATATTGATCATCGTTTAAATGATGCGGCCAATATAATTTCCGGGTACCTCGACTATAAAGCACGAGAAGGACAGCCTCAGCCCCTTGATTTACCGGCCGATGATCTTGCGCAAGTCGATGCTGATGATTTGGTCGAAAAAATAGACAAGTTTAAATCGATGATGGAACCGCCAGAGGAAGATGAAGTCTCCGATTAGAGAAAATGTTAATAATTTTAAATGCTTATCGTTACTGAGAGAACTCATTCCCGCCGGCAGCGTGGTGAATTCGTTTTTGTTTTTCGACGGAAACCTCGAGTTTGGGCTATCTGATAGCAACCGGTTTGTGATTGCCCGCACCAATCGATATGTTATTTATGAATTCTGGGATTGCGTAATAAAGGATGCTATTAAAGTAGCCGGCATCTCCAAATTTATATTTGCTTCGATGGAGCCCAACATGTTTCACATTTTTCAAGAAACGTGGCCCAAGCACAAAGACCCGTATTTGCGGGCTGCGATTTTTTTCTTATTGAATCGATGTTCTGAAAATGGAACCATATCCTCGGGAAAATTTGTCCCTAAAAATTACAATCCCGTTGCACTATCTCATTTAAACAAATTTCAAATTAACAATTTCCACATCGAGTGGGACAAAACGGAAGATTTCGTAAAAGGAGTTATAAATGCGCCCAAAGCAGATTTTACTTTATTGCCTATTGGTAAATTTAGTTACAATTTTTTTGAGCATGGTAAGAGTAGGGGTTTTGAGATGACAAGCATTAATCACAAAGAACTATTCGATGCTCTTCAACGACAAGAAGACAAGTGGGTGGTGATCTATAAATCCCACCCACAACTTTACAAGCTTTACAAAGATTATAACATCACGATGTTAAACAAATATGGCAAAACAATAACTGATCGGGGGGAATGTGAAGAGGTGGTGATTGCCAACTTTTAAACTATTGTTGGCGTGTCTTTTATTTCTGGTTGGCCAGGGACTCGGATGGTTTCATCTGAATAGCCAATTTGTTTGGATGTGGTGGAGGGGGCGCTGGCTG
>Ga0209349_1001574_pt1 | contig 11245 bp, 20 predicted proteins | sample ETNvirnome_2_130_FD_184067 | JGI IMG/M metagenome (GOLD analysis project Ga0209349, IMG submission 184067) | Marine viral communities from the Pacific Ocean - ETNP_2_130 (SPAdes) (version 2) | ecosystem: Environmental > Aquatic > Marine > Oceanic | place: Pacific Ocean | collected 2013-06-22
ACTAAAATACCAATCACCATCTTCTTGTTCTGTATGTATAATTATATTCTTATATCGTTTAGTGTGTACACCTTTTTTTGGATAACTTAAACAACCCTCATAATAACCTATCTCATCCCATTGTTCTTTAATAACGGGATTGATTAAGATAAGGGGCTCCCTAACATTAACCACAGCAACAGAAGCATCAATCCCAACTTGGTTAGCAGCCAGACCAATACCATCTTTCCGCTCATTGAGGATATTAAATAAGTCTTTCGCAATAGATAGTCCTTCATCTACTGTAACCTTTCTCAGTTTTTTATTAATAACTGGGTTATCTTCTTTTAAACAATTAATTACTCTAGTCATATATAACTCTATATTTTTTATATAATTTATTACAAAGTAACATATCACCCGTAAGTAATCTTTTACGAATATTTAAATCTAGTTCTAATGCTTCTATTATTTCAAAATCTTCTTTCAATTCTTCTGTCCAAGCTCCAGCTATTGATCTTTCTTGTGCATACTGTAAAAACGTAGCCCTTAAATGTTTAAGCTTTTTCATAATAGGTTTAATTTTTTCTTCTATCATTTTCTTTGTACTCTCTCGAATCCATTGTTCCATTCTTTTTTTATAATCTGTAGGCATTAAAATCCTGGTCGTTGGTTATTATCTATATCACTAAGTTTCACCGCGATATAAATTAACAAACATACTACTAAAAATTCAAACATAATTAATCCTATTTATTTGGAATTAAAACTCCTGCCGAATAATCATTCAGTAATGAATTCTCTGCTTTGCGACGTTCTTTATAATCTTCAAAAGTTTCATCATCAAGTCGTTTCGGTCCCTTGAGAATATCTGAAATTTTATATCTATCTGTTAGATATGGTTTTTGTCTCGGGGGACCATACCACCCTCTACCCTTTGCCATTACTTATCTCCAAGCTCATGATTCAAAAAATCTTTTTGTTTCTTTACAGCTTTTTTAAGAGCTGCCTTTTTCTTATTATGTCGGTTAACCAAGATCTGTTCTTTTGTCCGACGTTTAGTTTTTTTCTTAGATTGTTTTACCAATGTTGGTTGTAATGTACCTTTCAATTTAGGTTGTTCTACACCCCTATGAAAAACATTACCATCCTTATCTACGAATTCTGTCATCCAATGCCAACCAGCAGGACGACCTGTAGGTTTATAACTCTTATCCTCTAATGGATATTGATTCATCATTGTTTTCATAATACAATTACTGCATTTTACTCCAATAGCTGATTCACCAACTCGTTCATAGTTTCCACATACCATACAAGACATATATCTTACAGTACCTTCAGTATAACTATGATATTCTATTTTCTTTTTACGTGCCATTTTTCCTCTTTTTATTTAAGCGAATCCTATTTCGCCAGTTCTAAATGCATGATCTAACATTTCTTTAAGAAATACTTCCTCTAACTCATCAAAACCCATTTCACTTGCTTCTCTAATTAAACTTTCTATCTCCAATATTTCATCTTCGATATCACTAATTAAAAGATCTAATGCGGAACGTGTATGTCCCTCTCTAGTTTTATTTCTAACTTCAATAAGTCTATTTAATATTTCTTTAATATGTGTCATTATTTACCCCATTTACCTCTACTTACAATAGTTGCCATAATTCCATAGTTCGATACATCAAGATATGCATCTTCCAATGGTTCATCTTTAATTGCAGATTGTTTATCACCAAGTAAAAGTGTTTTTAATCTTTGAATTTTATCATTCATTCTAAACCATAACCCTGTTAATGATAACTTAATATCTTCAGGCTTCTGTAAAGTTGATCCAACTGAAATATTACCTGGACCATAATCATGTTGTTTAAGTAAAAACAATTCATATTGTTCTCGTTGTATTTTCTTAAACTCAGAAGACATTTCTGGCCATTCATTTTCCATTTGTTCTACAACTGTTTCAGATTTAATATATGATTTTTTAGTACTAGATTCTTTAATCATTTTTGCCATTCTTTCTTTCCTTATAAATTTTTTCACAATCACAAGTATTATTGTTACATCCCTTAGTACCACCCCACCTTTTTTGATGAATCTCTTGCCATTCTAAATGGAAGAATCGCATATCATACATACGTTTCTTGTGATCTTTAATCAATCTTTTTTCTCGTTCTGATTTTAGTTCTTCAGCTATTAACATAATTCTTTGAGTGCTGGATCGGATTCGAACCGATGAATAATGGATTTGCAATCCACCCCGTTAAACCACTCCGGCACCAGCACGGCCTCTGCTTGATCGAAATGATTCACTAATTTTTGTAATATGTTTACACTTCCTTCTATAAATATAACCCAAACAATTACAATTATAAAAACTTCCATTAAAAGATACTGTATAATCTTTTACTTTCCAACTCATAGGTTTAGACTTTTTAATCTTTGGTTTGGTATCCACCCAATTTAAATCTTTTAAAGTAGTTCCTACTGGAACAGATTTCCAATTAGAACCACTAACTGCAAAAGTACCAGCAGAAGTATTAACTACCGTTGGATTCATTGAACCTTTAATTGTAAACATTAAAAATCGTATCCCATCTTAGTTAACCAAAAATCTTCACTATGTAAAAACTCATTTTCAATATAACTCATTATATCTTCTGATAATTCATAATCCATATCCCACAACTCATCACCTGTATAATGATTGTGTCCCATATCATCATCCCATTCTATCAATGTAACTATAATCTCTTCAGATGCATCTTCAGTTAAATTCCAAGATACAGTTATCGGTTTATTATCATCTTTGATATAATCAAATTCTTCATCAAATGACCATCTCATATTTTTTTGCCTTTAATTCTTTTTGTAAATTGTTGATGCATTTTATTTAAAACTTGTCTCTGTTTTATACTCAAACTACCACGACTATAAACTTGCTTTTCAATAGAATCTAAAAACCATAGTTTCTCATTTTTATAACCTTTTGTATATTTACACTCTTCTAAATTCCGTTTAATCATATTCAACTTAGCTATAGTATTCTCAGTATAATCTAATCTCTTTTTTTTATATTCAGGATTTAAAGTTTTAGCATATGCTTTAACAATTTTAGTAATAGATAATTCCATCTTTGGAGTAATTTTTCTACCAGTTACCAATGCCCGATGCATACTAAATATGAAATCGTGATAACCATTGGTACTTCCTTTTGGAATATATGAGTCATCTTTAATTATATGTTCAAGTTGTTTTATCCTCTTACCATACATAGACTTATTTTTTTTAATTTGCTTTTGCATTCCAGTTGGAACAACCCCTGTTACGCCTTTCATATTCATTTCAAATAATTAGGACCTGTCCATGCAAACCAATCAGTATTATTATCAAAAATATTACCTCTTGTATGTTTAGCAGCTGATGCCCAACCAGCTGGTTTAAAAACATCACCAGCTTTCATTGGTAATCCTTTATGTTCACCATCTTTCTTAGCAATAAATCCCCAAACACCATTATCTTCAATAACTTTAATAAATTTTCTACCATTAACAAGTGTAGGTTTACATTCTCTATAAGAATCTGGTATAAACTCATTATACTTTAAAGTGATATTTTCCAGTAGGTTATCTACTGCCACATCAAAATCTTCTTTAAGTGGTAATGGTTTAATTCCGTTAATCATATAATATATCTCTCATTTCTTATTTGATCTTACAACATAAAACCAGTACAAGTCAAGCTTTTTTTTCACTTTTTTTCATTCTTTCCTTTATATACCTATCTCTATTTTCCATAGGAATTCTATTCCAGTATAATCCCTTATAATACCAATCATGATTGCATTTAGGATGACACACCATATCACACTCACAAACTAATGCTGCGACGTTAGTATCTGGAGTTGATACTTCTGCTGTTTTTCCACAATTATCACAAGTCCAAAGTATATTTCCATTAGATATTCTCGGGTAAAATATTAACATATTGTAGCCCCTAGCAGAATCGAACTGCTGTTGCCAGGATGAAAACCTGGAGTCCTAACCACTAGACGAAGGGGCCATTTAATCTTCATCCTCAACCCAAAAATTTCTTTTATAAGTTTCAGACCATTCTGAATGACCTTCTTTTATTTTGTATTGTTGAATATAATACTCTAATTCATCAGCGGATGGAACTTTAATTAAATGAAAAGTAGTGTTTACTTCTTCACCACTTTCAATTCTCTTTTTTAAATACTCCCCCAACGTTAACTTTCTTTTGTACCTACGTTGTTCATAAGTTTTATTTTTCATTTATATATCTTGTTAACTTTGGTTTTGGTGTTTCTAATATACCCAATCTTAATCTAACATAGTTTACAATCTTTTCTGCAATATTAGTTTTTGTAAATTTTTCCATTCCTTCAAAACCAGGAGATGAATTAACCTCACATATTTTATAACCACTATCGTCAAATAATAAATCAACACCAGCTATATCTAATCCCAATAGTCTTGCTGATTCACCACCTAACCATTCTATATCATCGTCAATTTGATAAGGAATACCTTCACCACCTCGAGTAATGTTTGCTCTGAAATCATCATCGGTGGATTGTCTCATCATACAACCAACTACTTTATTATTCAAAACAAAAACTCTAATGTCCTTACCAAAAGATTCCTTTATAAACTCTTGAACAATAATATTATAACTCTTTTTAGTTATCTCAGCTAATTTAATTAAATCCTTAAATTGTCTTTTAGTTTCAGCTAAAAATACTCCAGCTCCAAAAGAACCACTAAGAGTTTTTACAATAGCTGGAAATCCAATATTCCTTTCAACAAAATCTATATCAATAGGATGTTTAACTAATAGAGTTTTAGGAACTGGTAAATTACTCTGACCTAAAATTTGTTGAGTATATAACTTATCTTTAACATCATCTATAGAATCACTACCATTAATCATTACAACATTCATTCTCTCTAAATGTCGTAGAATTGCTTTTATAAAATATGTAGTTCCACTACCAGTTCTTGGAATTACAAAACCAGGCAATGCTCTTGCTTTACCAGATACTAATATAGATTTTCTATCATCTCTATCTACAAAGATATCTACATCATCTGGATGTACCACACGAACTTTTAGATCCTGTTTCTCAAATTCTTCTATAAGTCTCTGAGTCTCATAAGATTCTTCTATATCATTTTTATATAATATCCAACCATTAATCATAACTTTTTTTGTTTAGTGAAGCGTTCTACAACTACACCCCAGGGATGAATAGATATTCCATTACCTTTATATTTTTCATTCAAGATTTTAATTTTGGATTTGAGGATTTCTTTACTTAAGTGCCCCCAATATTTGAATGTATTTTTAGTCATCCCAATTTCCCCATAGTAGCCAATAGAGGCCTATTCCCACTGCGGCTGTAAACATTAACAATATTAATATATTACTCATCATAATCTTCTACTTAGTTTTTTCCAAAACTTCACCTCTTCTTTTAGTTCTTTTATTTGTTTTACTAAGGCTGAGACTTTAAGTGCGTCATCTACTCCTTGTGTATATATATTACCTTCGTTTGTCTTTACCATTCTTTTACTTACTTTTGTTTTATATACATTTTTCAATTCTTTTAATCTTTGGTCAATTAACCATTGGTGTCCATCGTGCCGCGGTTGCCATCTACCTATAAACATCGAGTATTTCATCTACACACTCCTCTATTGTTTTATCTGTTGTATCCATATCTAAAAAATTTTGTAATGGTGGTTCATACTCATCTGAAAAGTATTTTTCTTTACCACGAATTTCTGTTGTGTGACAATAAACTTCTAATACTTCAAATCGAGGTTGTTCTTTTTTATAATGTGTACCTTTACCAATTATTTTTAATTGTTCTCTTAAATATCTATACGGCGATACCAATGAAACTACAGGAACAAATCCTTTACTCACTAAAAATGTTGATGTATCTATTGCAAACTGAATGTTTTTTACTCTACCACTTCTACCATAATCTGTAGAATCATTAGTTGCTAAAACCATTCTTATTTCATCACCATCAATATGTATAAACCGCGTCCTTGATGAATCTGGATTTGAATATTCATAACAAAGTTTATCAATAAATTCTCTAGCTAATGTTGTCTTACCACTACCTGGTTGTCCAGTAAACCAAACTATTGCATTTTTTTGTTCTAATTTTGACATTTAATCAACTCCTTTTCATAATTTTCCATACTGTGAATAGTTAATTTAAAAATATCCCACTCCATAGAACCAAGTTCACCACTTTCTGTAATAATATCTGAAAGTTTAGTTATAAACTGCATATTCTCATTTGTTAATTTCTTACAATCAAATTCTATAGTAATATTTGGAATATCTGAATCCTCAACTCCATCTGTTGGTATAGGTCTTAACTTATCTGTTAAATTATATAAAGTATTAGGTTGTTCTTCTTTTTGATATTTCTTTACATTCTCATAAGAACAATCTGAATAAAATATACTACACCAAGGCTCTAATATTCTTAAATGTTCCATACCACAATTCTGTACTACAAATCCAATATGATATTTTTTAGATACAATAGGTTTCATTGATTCATCATGTTGAACTACAGTTCCCCACTTACGAATAAAATTTCTCATATTTTTAGTAGTTGTGTGAATCCACTCTTGAGAATCTTTCCCAGGTGCACCACCTGCCATCGGATTAAATCGGCTTCCTCTACTTGTCAAGTGATACACAAAACCTTCCCAAGTCTGTTTAAATGAACACCCATTTAATTGTAATCTATTCCATATATCACTATCTTCTTTTGATTGTGGTGCAAATAATTTATCGTGACCACCAACGCTCCAATAATCTTCTTTATGTATTGCCCAAGGTGCAAAAACACCTTCAGTAACTTTATTTTTATACGTATTTTTTATACTACGAACATAATGTAACAAATCTTCTTCTTTAAAATCTTCAGGTTCTATACCAAAATCTTTAAGTAACTTTTCTGGCCCATCAGGATGTAATGGTGGTTCTATTCGTGTTGCGGCTACAATAACTGTAGGTTCAATTAATTCTACTATCTTAGAATCAAGGCCTGGACACGCATACATATCTGAATGAAAAAACATAACTATATCATTAACTGCTTTTTCACATAAAAAATCATACCAATAAACAATACCCTTTCTTTCTGTAGTTTCATTTTTATAGACCTGTATATTATCATCCTCAAGTTGTTGTAACCACTCCCAAGTACCATCAGATGACGCATCATCTGCTAACAATATTTCATGTTGACCATCTAAATTATTTCTAATAGAATTATAACACCATTTTAAATAAGAAATATTATTTCTTGATGGAACTATAAAACTAATCTTCTTCATCTACTACAGACCTTCCTTTTAATTGTTCCCAATCTCTTTCAGGTCTCACTTTTAAATTAGTATTCCAAACTCCATTCAAAGTTTCCATGTCCAATCCCAATGATTCTCCAAACTTTATAATAGCCTGTATATCTTTGGGGAAACAACTACCACCAAAACCAAATTTACCATCTGGTCCTGGTATATTCATATGAGAATGTCCAACTCTACCATCTCTAACAAATCCTTCAAGTGCCATTTCCCAATCAACTCCACACTTGTCTGCTATTAACTTCATTTCATTTAAAAAAGACACTTTAGTTGCAAAGAAACAATTGTTCATATATTTTATCAATTCTGCTGTTTCATAATTAGTTAAAATTACAGGAACCGTTTCTCCAAATCTCCATTTAAATAATTCACTCACTCTTTTAGCATCACGATCAGCGGCTTTTCCACTACCACCAACAATGAATCTGGCTTGATTAATAAAATCATATCTTGCACTTCTTTCAGTTAAAAATTCAGGATTAAAAACTATACTTAAATTACTATATTTTTCTTGTAATTTTCTTGTAGTACCAGGTACAACTGTTGACCTCAATAAAATTACATTATCATCAACCCAATTATAATCTTTACATATTTCACTAATATCATTTAATGCTGAATCTACATAATCAATATTTATAGAACCATCTATATTAGACGGTGTTGGAACTGATAAAAATATAAAATCTGATTCATGTATTGTATCAGATAAAAGATTAAGAGATTTCATTGGGTCTTTATCATAAACCCTAACTTCTGCATCACAACCAGTTTGTGGTGAAAATCCAAAATGAACCGCTGAACCAACAAATCCATTACCTATAATTCCTATCTTCATTTTAAACCTTCAAGTATATCTGTTATATAAGGTACAAAATTCTTCTCATTATAGAATGAATTTTCATAGTTCTTTCTACATATTTTACTACAAGTATCATAAAAACCTTTATCATTCTTTAACTCTTTAGCTAAATGTTTAGCCTTTTCAATATCACCATCATTTACTGATAAATATGGATGCAATTCTTCTTGAGTATCTAATCCTTTATAACCAATACAAGGTATTCCGTGAAATGCACAATTTAATGTAAATGTACCAGCGGCGTGTGTTGGCATCATATGTACACCTATATGAAATTGACTTAAAAAATTTATCCACTCTACCCAAGTCATATACGGGTGATGAATTATATCCATCTCATCTTCTCTATCTATTTTTCTACCCATTGATGGTGCGTGTATTGGCATATCAAACTCTTGAGCAACAATGTATGAATCAAATCCACCATACCATCTAACCATATTACCACCAATTATTACTTCATCTCCCCACTCACTTCGTGGTAAAATACCTAATCGTTCTGTTAACATTAATGTTGGCATCTTATGTACTAATGCATTAGTAAGTCCAGAATAATATTTAACATCTTTCTCATTATGAGCAAATAACATATCAAATTCTGTAAGTATATTATACCACCAAATTTGTTCTTCCATTTTATAATCTTGAAAATACCAATGAGGCCCTTCTTGCATTGATATAACTTTCTTACTAAGTTTTTTTAAATTACCAATCATATCAAACTGTAATAACTTATCTACATTAGTTTTTGGTAGTGTTACTACGGCAAAATCAAAATAATCTTCACCAAAATGTTGTAAAACTCGTGGTACTTCAAATATAGGATAATGTTCTGCTCCTAAAATATATTTAGTAGAAACATCATTCCTCATATTAGGATTATCTAATGAAACCTTACCTGACCAAAGGCCTTCGGTGAACCATGCAATTTTATAATCTTTTAAACCCATTCTACTAATTCTTTAATTTCTTTTTTGGTCATTTTCTTAGCAGTTTTTGAATTATAAGGAGCAGTCAATTTATTATCTTTAACATTCTCTTCCATTCGAATATGAATATCATCACCATAAAGATACGTTCTATCTACCTCATTTTTAGATACTAAATCTTCATCTACTTTTTCACCAGGTCGTTTTCCAACTACCTCTATATCATCAGAAATAACTTTAGCTAATTCTAACATATTTACACATTTCATCTTATACGATTTTACAAACCCACCACCATGATGTAATGCCCAATCAATCGTTCTGTTAATTAACATAGCGGCGTCATTTTTCGTAAATATTAACCGATTCATATTTGGGTCTGTAAGTTTAAGTGGTTTACCTTCCTTTTTTAACTTTAACCAAAATGGTAATACCGAACCACTACTATGAGCAACATTAGCAAATCGAGTTACCGCAAATCTATTAGTATCATTATTACTATTCATAAAAACCCGTTCCATCAAATACTTTGAAGCTCCATAAACACTCTCAGCTAAACAAGCCTTATCTGTACTTATACCAACTGTAATTGGTATATCATTTATTATACTAGCTTCTACCAAATTTAAACTTCCCATTACATTTATAGTACATCCAGCAATAGGATTAGTCTCCATCAAATCAATATGTTTCATAGCCGCTGTATGTGCCACTACATCTGGTTTCACATCTTTAAAAACTCTAAGTAAAAATCCCTTATCCTCAATGTTTCCCACATAAGACTTTACATCAGGATATTTTCTCTTCAGACTAGCTATCTTTTCTTCGTTTCTACTAACATTAATAAACTCATTATCATTATCTTTTATGAGAGCTCTACCTACTGTTCCTGTTCCTCCTGTGATTAATATTTTCATTCATATACCTCTTCAATCCATCTATTAACCCAATAAATTACATAATCAATATCTTCTTCAACCATTCTATTATTACAAGGTAATGAAATTAATTTAACCCACTCTTCCTCACAAACTGGATACTCTCTATCTTGTAACAATGGTGTATATTTGTATAATGGTTTAAAATGAACTGATGTATGTATTTTCTTATCTGCTAAATAATCAATCAAATTATCTCTGGTATATATTTTTACTGGTAATCTTGGACAATAGTATTGTACAGTTTCCGAATGCGGTGGTCTTTCTAATACTGGATGTAATTCATTATTATAACGTTCTTGAATATGTCTACGAAATTTTAAATGTTCAGGTAATTTTTTCATTTGTTCTAAACCAATCGCAGCAATAATATCTATCATATAATATTTGTAACCAAGAATATCTACTTGATAATCCCAAGCATATCCAGGTTTACCACTTTTACCTTGAGCTCTACTCCAAGTTGAAGATACTCCAAACCAAGTCATTTCTCTACATCTATCAGCTAACTGTTTATCATCTGTAGTAATCATTCCACCATCGCCACAAGGTAATGTTTTAACCGCTTGAAATGACCACACTGCACAATCTCCATCTAACCCAGCTCCTGGTGTATAACAACTGTGAGCTGTATCTTGAAGTATAAACCCATCAAATACTTTTCTTAACTCTTTATAGTCAGCAAAAACTCCAGCGTCATCTACAGCTATCAATAATTCACTATTAGGTTTTTTATATCTTTCAACTTCTTCAGGGTCAATACATAAAGTGTCTCGTTTTACATCAACAATATTAGAAGTAAAATTATTCCATAAAGGTATCATAGCAGTTGCTATAAAAGATATAGCTGGATTAATTACATCTATACCCTTCCAACCCATAGCCTTCATTACTAAATCTTGTCCATGTGAAGCACTTGTTACAGCTATAGCATATTTATGTCCAACCATTTCAGCAAACTTTTCTTCAAATTCAGCCACTTTAGGGCCTTTTCCCCACCATCCACTTTCAATAACTTCTTGTAGTGCTTGAACCTCTTCTTTACCACCTTTTGGCCCTAATACTGATAACATATTTTCTCTAATCTTCATTATCATCCTCTTCAAAAACTTC
>Ga0209349_1001576_pt1 | contig 11240 bp, 6 predicted proteins | sample ETNvirnome_2_130_FD_184067 | JGI IMG/M metagenome (GOLD analysis project Ga0209349, IMG submission 184067) | Marine viral communities from the Pacific Ocean - ETNP_2_130 (SPAdes) (version 2) | ecosystem: Environmental > Aquatic > Marine > Oceanic | place: Pacific Ocean | collected 2013-06-22
GGCCAGCAGGTGCCACTGTACGCTTTCGTCTAGCTCGGCAGGTTCCATACCAATCGAGCGAATCAGCACTTCACGCCATTGAGCATTGGTGAACCCACGCCGCCCTTCAAACAGCTCGTCCATGTTCATGTGGGGCATCTGAATCGGCTTGAGCAGGCTGACACCAAACGGCGAGCTTGTTTGCCCCTCTTCATGAAAGTAGCTGAGCGTGGCAATCACCCAAATACCGCCTACCAGCAGCTTCTCGTGCTCTTTAACAATGCCTGCAGAGATTTCGGCATCTTTGATGCCCAGGTTACTGAACGCCGCTTCATAGCGATCTTTCTTCTCATTAAGACGCACCGTGACACGATCAATCACCTTGAAACTGCCGCGCTCGCGCACAATGGATTTCACTTTCTCCGCTTCATCGGGCCGCACGTAGTTATCTGTCAAAATCGCTTTGACGTTTTCCAGCCCCTTAGCGATCACCTCCGCATCGTCGGAGGCGCAGTACATACCCAACAGGTACTCCAGCACATACACGGGCACATTAGCGCCCTCTTTCACGCGCTGGGTGAGATCCTTACGCACCACGCGGCCCGCAAAGTGCGTGTTGAGCAGCGTATCCAGATCGGCGTCTTGGAGGGCGTCGGTCACGTGCGTGGCGGAAGGTGAATCAAAATCCATGTGGGCGGTCACTCCTAAACGACGAAAAAAGCACAATGCACAAACATAAAAGCTTCCCAGCTGATGACGGGCCTAGAAAAAATCATCCGTAAACGCGAGATCAATCACCACCCGGTAGCGCTCCCGCTCGGTGCCCAGGTCTTTATCGCGCAGCACCAGGAAGTAGTCATTTTTGCGGTCGAATGACGTGCCCGATAGCGAGAGGCGCACCGACTTCATGCGCTCGTTCATATTGTCGCTTGCGCTATCGAAGGTCACGACTTCTTCACTGGAAACGACCTCGCTGCCCGCGTAAATCGCCACCGACAGCGTGACCGGGCGGAGGCGCTCGCTGACCGCTTCAGTTTGCAGCAGCTCAAAGCGCTGAATGTTATTGACCATCTTCAGCGATGCCTTGGGTGAGATCACCTCCACCTTGCGACTGGTGCGCTTTTCCACCTTTTCGCCCCGCAGCTGCTGCACGGTGAGCACCGGCACCACAATTTCCTGGGGCATAATGCCCCCATGTACAAACCGCGCCCCGCCCACGAAGTGAAAACGGTGCGCGCCTTTGGGTATCCAGAACTGGGTGTCACAGGTGGTGCCTGCGGTATCGCGGGTATGGCCGTGCCACACGCTGGGGTTATCGGGCAGCGACTCGCCCAGCACATAGCGCTTTTTGCTTTTGAACGCGGAGGCAGGCTTGTCCGTAAGCGCCGTGCGGTCGGTGGCATCCAGGGCGCTACGCTGGAATAAGAAACCGTGGTCTGCCGTCACCAGCACTGTGCTGGTATTCAAATGCATCAAAATTTTGCGGGTCAGTTGATCCAGCTCATCGATGGCATCTTCGACTGCCGCAAACGTCTCGCCTTCGGTGTTAGCGGAATCTCCACGGGCATCCACCACATTGTGGTAAACGTACATCAGTTGGACGCCTTTAATTTTTTCGCGCCCCTCTTCACGGCTCCAGCCTTTTACGTCCTCGGCGGTGACGGCTAACGCCTCCCCGCCTAGCGCGGCTTTAAGTAACTTGCTGCGGTTCGCCGTACCTTGGGTGGATTGGCCATTCACCAGCACCGTATCGCTGCCCGGCTGATAGCTGAGCTCTCGGTGCGGTAACAGCGAGGCCATTCCCAGCGTGGTGTAGCTAGGCACCACACCTAACTGGCTTTTTAACGTCGCTTCACTGTAGCGCTTGGCATTAATGCGCTCACGCAGCTCTTCCGCCGCTTCATAGCGGAAGGCATCGCTTATCACCACCACCACACGCTTTTGGCGGCTAGCGGCTAGCTGGGGTTGCACCCAATCTCGGTAGAAATGCTGCTGGCTGGGGATATTGGGTAGCTTCCAGTGGGTGAGCCGCTGTTCGGCTTCCACGCGCTCGCTCCAGTTACGGGTGAGCTGGCCCAGGAACCACTCGTCGTAACAGCGCTCAACAGCGGCATCCAGGTTTTTAAGCAGCTCAACGCCGGTGGTATCCGAGGCCACGGCATAATGGCGATAGGCGGTATCAAAACGGTAGAGATCTGTTTGGTAAGCGTGGTAGAGCGCCTCAACACTCTCGTAATGAAAGCCTTTAGCATGCAGATGACGCAGGCTAAACAGCGCAATCGCCGCCGTCAGTGCGGCATACAGCTGCCGGTAGCGCTCGCGGCGGGCATCGTTTTTATGCCGAGACGCCCAATAACCGTCCAGGCGCGCCACAATGATGCTGTCGAACAGCTTCAGGTCGCGGGCATCCGCCGTGGGAATCGCCTGGCAGAGATCGACAATGATCTGCTTCTCCACCACCTCAAACGTCGCCACATGGCTTAGCTGCTCTAGCGGCACATCCTGCAGCTTGTCATCAATGCGCTGGGCATCTGCCACCCACCCGGAGATCACATCGAACGCGGGGTAAAAGCGCGAGCTATCTCGCCAGCGGGTGAGCAGCGCCCGCGAAGATGCACGCGCATTAACAGAGGGAATGGCCACCTGACGCGCCCAGTCAGGAATATCAGAAATGCTCTCGCAGTAGCCAGTAATCAATAACCGCAGCATTAGCTGGCCGAAGTTTAGCGGCGCTTCACCGTTGAGTTCTGCTTGGCTAGCGGGGTAACCCACCTCGGCCTGCAGAGCACGCACCAGCGCAGGCACCAAGGCGTACTTCTCGGCTTCGACCAACGCCGCTGGGTTCGTCTCTAACCCCAGCTCATTGGCCACCGCTTCTTCAGCCAAGTGGAACAGCAGCGTGGCCACGTCAAGAGACGTGGCCCCCACCACCACGGCCAGCATCGCCAGATCCAGCTCATCTTCACTAAGAGAAGGCGTGACCAAACGCTTCAACGCTTCGATTCGCTTACGACTGGCCAAGAACGCCTGCCGCTGCGCCAAGTGCTCGCGCAGTACATGGCGGGTTAGGCCCAGCTCATTGAAAATCATTGAAACGCGGTCGGCGTAAAAGCGGCCAGAGTACAGCTTGATATCCAACAGCCAGTCCTCTTCTGGGGCTGGCTCGGCGTAGGGAAAATAGAGCAGCGTGGGCGTTTCCGGCTCTTCCAGCTCCAGGCGTAGCTTCACGCCCAGGGTGGACTCCCCCGCCATATTGATCACCTGAACGCCTTCCAGCGCGAGCTCATCCAACGACTCAGCAAAGTGGCCAGGGGCGTCGTACCAGAACACAATCCGATGACGGTCGGTGAAGAAGGCGTGTTGTAAGCCCTGCTGGAGTTGGTCGAGCTGCATCTAACTTCCCTGCCGAATAATCAAGTTCACAACTGCTTCCAGCCGGTGTTTAAAAGCATTTAGAGAAGGCATATCGATATTCTCCCAATGTATATTTCCGTCTTTGGCAGTTTCAGATAACTCATCTGCCGAGGTTTGCCCCTGGAGCGCCGCATCAAGCTGATTTTTGAGCGCATGGGGGCTATCATCATTGCCCGAGGCTTCCTCCAGCGCAGCGCAATGTTGGTAAGGAGACTCTGGCTTCAATGCACATAACAACCAAGCTTCGGATTTAGGCATAGGAATCATCGCTACGCCATGTGGAAAACCTTCCGCCTCAAAGCCTTGCAGCACGGAGTTATATTTCGTTTGCCAATCGCCACGCCCAGCAGATGCCGTACCGTCACTATCGCGAAACAGCACCGCAATCACGTCGTCACCAATCTCAGCTGCTAGTTCTTTTGCACACTGCGCTAATGCACGCGCATTATTAAAGTAATAGCCTGTTTCTTTTGCGCGTTTTTTACCCGGCAAACGACTAGGCTTCTTCACGGCGGATGGCCTTGTCGCAACCAGGTGCTGCTTACTCACAAAGTTAACAAGTCCGGCTTGAAGGTGAGAGAACTCATAGCCCTGCACCTGTTCTACCCACTGATCCACCAGCCATGCCATTGGCCCCGGCTTAAAAGCTTCCACGCGACAGGCTTCTGCCGCTGGGTAGCACACGCCTATATCACTGGGGCCTTCACCGCTTAGCAGCAGATACATCCTTGCCCCCCTTAGCGCTAAGCGATTGAATTTCAGTGGCTAACTCCGTTAGCTGAGTATCAATAAACGCCTCACCCGGCCCCATAAACTGCAGTTTCTCTGCCAGTGAAGGTATTTCAAACAGACGTATTGACTGGGTGGCCCCTTTGGCATTTTTATACAAATAAATAACGCCTTGCTTGGCAACCTCGTCTTCCAAATAATTGAGAATAACAGGACTATGCGTGGTCACCATCACTTGGTGCTCGCTCTCGACCAGTGCATCTACCAAAAACTCGACAAGCTCTGGGTTAATGCCGTTTTCAATTTCATCGAATAGTAAAAAATGCTCATCGGACGCCAGCTGTGAAAGCACCGCCAGTAGGCGTAGCAAACCATCATTAACATGGCGCGCAGGCGTGCTCAGTACCTTGCCGCTAAACTGCTCGGCAATATCCAGATGCTTCCAACCAGAGCGCAACGAGCGGGTATCAATACTGGCCAGCTGAGGGTAGGCATGTTGCAGTTTCTCCAACAGCCGCTGACGAACCTCACTACCCTGCTCATGCAGATACGCAGAAAGCTTTTGTCCGCCCAAGCCTAAATGCCCTGCTGAATCTCGTGTGCGTTGGCGAAGGTGCTCTGGCGAAAGTAAATCCAGCGAGCGAATATTGGCTAGTACTTCTTTAAGCGCCTGCAGCGGCTCACCTATCTGTTTACGTTTTAGCTGCGAGAGAATCGAGCCTTGGTACTCGAACATAATTTCGCTTCTTACATCACGTAGACTGCCCTGCTTCACGCTGCGGTCTATCCAGAACTCAGCATCTTCTACTTTCAAGAGCCGCACACCATCACAGAAAGCCTCTTCCGTTGTGCAGCGCAACGACTGTCGATTAAAGCTGGCTGACCACTCAATTAAACCGTGCTTTTCCGTCTCAACCTGAACCGAAATATCGACATTTTGCTTAGCCGTCAGCTTCGAACCCAGGTCTCGCGGCTCCCATTGGCGCTGTTCTAACCAGCTATCAATATCACCGCGCATCTGCTGCGAAATGAAGTCCAACGCCTGAAGCACGGTTGATTTACCCGCACCGTTAAGCCCCACCAAGCAGCTAAAACGCGACAAGCCTATTTCAAAATCAACCAACGATTTGAAATTATCGATGCGTATTTGATGAATCATGTGGATGTCACCCCTATACAATTTGCGCTGCTGTCACCCATTAGGTTTGAAGCTCCATTTCCACCGCTGACTCATCCCCACAGTGAATGAAAAAGCACCCTTTGGCGGTACGCAAGGATGAGAGCTTAAACCAGCCACGGCCAGATTTCTCATCGCCCTCATCATTGCCCGACCAACTGAAATCGATACGCTTGCCGCCTTCTGAAAGGCGGTAGTCAAGCTGGCCTTCAACAGCACCGAAGATAAAATAGCCGAGTCCATTATCATCAAACCGGAAGTGGCCCGGCTCAATCAAATCGACAAAGTCCTGATCCCACGTTTCCATCCAGGTGATACGCCAGCGGCCAATAGGAGTTGTCATCAAAGCTCCATACATTGCACTTTATGGATTGATTTCATCTGCGAAGATATCATGCTCAATAGCATCCTCAATCGCGGAATCTAGGCGTATAAGCAACGCCTCAAACGACTCGCCAGGCCGCCTAGCTAACATCGCAAGGCAATTAGCTTCATCGCTTGCAGAAGCACCGCAGCGCACCGGCCCAATTCTACCGATGGTGATTTCACCCTCGTTATCAATCAGCTCTTCGATATTTTTTAGCTTCATCAATACGGCACCTTTTAATTGCGGGGCACAAGCGGTTTTCCATACAAAAGCCCCTTCAGCTCAAGAGTAGCGATCTTGTCGCTACGAACATCCGCCAGAATCTGATTCACCGCTGCTTGCTGACCTCATACTTCGCCATGCGGTGACTCTTCAATTAACTACGGCCTACCTTCGCTGCTGTTCCCATTTACAAACCAACGCAGTCATTCCCGCGTACACTTGGCGGTAATTCTTTCCGCCGGACACGCACGGGCGACCTATCACTCATAAAAAAACGTAAGGCATTGCTATGCCTTACTCTGCACCTGTTTCTTTGGCATTGGTGATGCTTTGTATAAAATGGGCAACTCATACCCTCTTCTCTTTATATCAGGATGAGCATCAGCGATCTTCAAAAAACCTATTACTTGCAAAAAAGATATAAAATCGATTGCATCGTCTTCTGTGATATCAGGAATATTTCCTTTGATCCACTTAAAGTCAAATTTAGTTTTATTTCCTCTTTTAGCCAAAAAAACCTCAAAGCTTTTAGTCCATCTACCTTCTAAAGTACCCACATTCTTAACATAGGTATTTTTAGCCGACACATAAGCATCATACACACATTTCTTTTTGAACAAATCCCATTCCCAGTCATTATTTACCAAGACAAGCTCAGAAATCTGGTCAGGATTTTCTTCATAATAAGACGCAACCTGGTTAACCACTTCTTTAAGAAAAATAAGAATATAGCGAGGAGTACAAACATTATTACCATCTAAAAAATGACTACTCAAAAACTCAAAAGTTGAAATCTCCACATACTCTTGCTTATCATTACAATAATGGATGAGATCCCTAGGAAACAGCTTAGTGATAATCGATTTATCGAATTTCTCAAAAAGACTGGTCTCTCTTTCAACTTTTTCTTTTTTTCTAAAAAGAAATTTCACAAATTTCGGCGCATTAGGACTCAGTAGTATCTTTTCTCTTAAACTTAAATCAAACTCACTTAGGTCAGTTGCTTGCAAAATCTCTTCAGGGCGCACAATTTTTTCATTTTTAAGCGCAATAATTATTCTAGTAGCCAAAAATCTAAGGGTTTCATCCTTACTCCACCGCAAAAAAATTACATTATCACTTACTTTGTCATAGCCTAATGAAGAAAAGTCTAGTCTATCAAACAAGTCTGCGCGAAGAAAAACTTTTAGGTTTATATATTGATCTGAAGAAAGGTCGTCATCAACATCTAAGAGGGCACTTATAAATTCTTTTTGGGTTATATATTCAACACCAGCTACAAACTTGTCAATTTTGTCTATAATTACGGTAGCACGCTTAAAACCACGTTCTTTTATAGCCTTAGAAATAGCCCTCTGAACTTCTTCTAAATTTATTTTTCCTTTATCAGCTTCCTTTTTATCTAATAAGCCAGCTTCAAAAGAAATAGGGTTATCAGCGATACGCGCTTCTAATTTCACCTTTGCACTTGAAACCAAATTCTTTATTTTAGTGACAATATCCGAATAGCTATCTGCACTATTTGAAGCAATTAGAAAACCGTTAATCTCTTTTTCAGCATCGCTCGCAGGGAACCCCTCCTGTTGTGAAATTGATATTGCCACTTTAGATAGAACATTAAACTTCCATAACAACTGATAGAGTGTCTTTTCTTCCTTTCCTTGATAGTACTCTTTAACGAACTCACCTAACTCATTAAACGAAATAGCTTCTTCTAAGCTTACTATCATATCTTCCTTGTAAGAACCGATATTCTGGGAATTAAATTTCAAAAGCCTAAATAGCGTACTCTTCCCTGTGCCTATTGCTCCGACAATAATTGAATTTTTATTTAAGAAAAACTGACGCACTGATGACGTCACAATAAACGCTTCTTCAGCAACACAATCCCTATGCCCATCAGCACTACCAAAGTTAAGAGTTCTTAAACAACTTATTGGAAAATGATCCGGAAGTGATTTTTTAGCTTTTTTATTACCCACTCAACATTCTCCATTTGAATGATTAGCAAACATATCACATAGCAACGCTTTATAGTTGAATTCACGCACCGCCGCATTGATCCGGCAAATGCAGCATACTTCCGCCGCAGGCAGCCTTCTAAATCTTACACCGCCTTCTCCCCCGTCACGGCCTTCACTTCCGCCAACAAATCCCCAAACTTGCCGTAGTTCACTTTCACCCCGTCATCCAGATCCAGCGAGATGCGTTGGTCGGCGTAGTGGCGGAGTTTTTCGTCGAAGGTGTTGAGTTCGGCTTGCTGTTTGTAGAGCTTGCCCAGCTCTTTCTCGATAGCTTTCGCTTCTGCGGCGGAGGTGCTGGCGTCTTTGTCTTGCTCTAGCTTTTCCACGTAGCTGGCGAGCTTGGTGGTGAGCGGGATGACGTAGTCGGTTCGCATCTCGGCCAGGGTGCTTTCGTTGTAGCGGTGCAGGTAAACCAAACACTCGAAGGCTTTCTGCTTGCCGGAGGAGAACAGCCAATAGATGGGGCGTTTTTTGTAGGTGCGCAGGTGGTCTTTGAAGAACTGGGTGCTTAGGTAGCGGCGAATGGTGTCCAGGGCAGCCTCGCCTTTCTTGGGCTTAATGGCGTGGAGGCAGAGGCTTTCGGCGACGAAGTCGAGGTTTTCTTGCAGGTGCTCTTCGCCCCAGACGGTACGCACGAAGTCGCGGAAGCGGTTGGTGGCGTCGTCGGGGAACCATTCCTGATCGGTGAGCGGGATAATGGCGTTATTATCCGGGGCGAAGCTAGGCTCGGGGATCTGGGCAAGGTAGTCGCGGACGGTTTCGCCCTGGCTGGCGAGAATTAGTCCGGGCTTGTCTAGCGAGTAGCGGCCCATCATGCAGCCGATGGCGTAGGACAGTAACTCCTGAATAGCATCATACCGTGACATTTTCACTAATTCTTCTTCGCTATGATTTCCGCCGTAGATATAGTGAGGATTGCAAGCGACAGTGATTTCTTCCAGTCGCAAGCTCGGTGAAAGCTCTTCTTGAAGTCCGTATGCATCAATAATCAATCTGTTACTTTTTTCTTCTAGCCCATGCATCTTTACATATTTTTCTTTCCAAATACTTAGCTGATTATTCCACGTATTACTTAACCTACTCTCCGGGCTGCTGTGAAAAACTAATGGATGAGAAATAAAATCCCAAGATGTCTCATGTTCGTTCCAATCATCACGAGATATTTCAATAAGCTCTGACGCCACCGTACTCATGTCAATCTTATTATTAAAAGGGAGGATAGAGATATTTCCTGTTTGAAACTCTATAGTTGGATTAATCGCCTGTAGTAAGTGTGATGCCACTTTGGAAGTCAGAAAGCATAAGGTAGTGTTCAGAAAATGAGGCTCTGAAAAACAGGACGAACCTTTGGCATCAAAGATAAATCCCGGGTCAGAATACCTAATCCCAAAATATGAAGAGCTGGTAGCTGTGTAAGTTAAAGATTCTTGAAAATACCGGCTTTTACTTCTTGGATAAGCCCTCCCAGTTTTTATTATTTCTTGCCCATCATTTTGCCAATTGACTACATAATCGCGATTTCCAAACCATTTCCGGTAGCCCCCACCTTTATTGTAAGGAAACCATTTTTTGTTTGACAACTTTGCCGCATCACGAGATTTGGCTGAAAAGTTACTGTTATCTTTTGATACTTCATGCCAGAGCCGGATGAATCTATCATTATCGGCTGTTGTCATCCCTCCAGTAACTTCTAGAATCTCTGATATTGCAGGAAAATTTTCGAATAGGCCTCTGATTTTGTCACTAACCCAATAGCTAACGGGACTCCCCGGAATCTTCTTAAAATCATCCGGCTTAGCCTCATAGAACCAGCCACAGTCGCGGTTCTGAATGGCTTCAAGCGTCTTCGGACCTTGATTGGCAGAGCCACGAAAATCCGACAGCCGAATATAGCTGCCGGTGTAGCTTGCGATATGGCCTTTGTTCAGCGTGAAGGTACAAATTGGCACCGTTGCCCCATCAAAGCCTGAGTATTCCAACTGAATCAAGCTGGTGATGACATCTTCTTCAATCAGGCGCTTACGCAGCTGCTCGTAGCTGGAAATAAACATCCAGACGAAGGGCGTCATAAAGCCAAGCTGGCCATGCTCCTTGGCAAAGTCTAGATTTCGGACGATATAGGCCGAAAATAGATCTTTTTCGTAGCCTTTGTAGGCATCTTTCAGGTATTTCTTCACCGCTGGCGTTTGATACTTGCTGCCCATATATGGAGGGTTCGCCACCACCGCCTCATACCGCTGGGCCAATACCCAAGCCTGCTGCACTACCGGCACCAACCGCTGGGCGGCGCCCTTTTGCATCATATCGCCGCTGTTGGTGAGTTCGCTTAGCTCTTCCAACAGTGCTTTCAACGGTGCTTCCCATTCATTGGGCACTCCAATCAGCGAGCCGAAGGTTTTGGCATCCTGAAAGCGCTCAATCAAGTCGGCAATCAGCTTGTAAGTGGCGTCGTTGCTGGAAAGCTCCTTCTGCTCGTTATCAAACAGGCTTTGGGATTGGCCTTGGTGCCAGTCGCCGGTCAGGTTCAGGTCGCGCCATAGGGTATTGGCATCCAGGTGTTGGCTGCTCTGCATGGCGAGTACGTTTAGGCGCACGTTGCGGGTGAGAATGCGGCGGTCGTCTTCGCGGGCTTTCATCAGCAGCGCGAAGCCGGCGAGCTGGGCGGCGCGGTCGTCGATATCCAGCCCGAAAAGATTGTTTTCCAGAATCAGCTTGGGGATATCGCGGGTGCGGTAGCCACGCTCTTCGTAGATCGCCTTCAGCACGTTGTAGGCTTCTACCAGAATATGGCCGGAGCCGCAGGCGGGGTCGAGTACCTTGATGGTCTCGGGGTCGAGGCTGGCCGGGGTGATGGCGTCCAGCTGTGCCTGTACCTCGGGCTCCTGCTCGGCGGGCTCGATGTAGTACGGCATTTCGGCCTTGAGTGGCGAGCCTGGGTAGGTTTGCAGCCACTGGCGGCCTACCGAGTTCTGCACCAGATATTGAACGATCCAGTTGGGGGTGAACAGCTGGGTGGCGGCGGGGATGTCTTCGCTTTTCACCACCTTACCGATCACCTGGTCTTTTTTCTCGCTGATGTAGAACTGGTAGAGCCAGCCAATCACTTCTACATCTTGCCAGTCTTCCTCGGGAATCGCCTCGACCAGCTCGCGAATCAGCGAATCGGTTTTGGTCAGGTTGTTGGGCAGCAGCAGTTCGCTGGCGTCGTCCAGCGGTTCGAACAGGAACGGCATGGCCTCATGCAGGGCGTGGCACTGGGCCAGCAGCAGCTCGCGGTAGAGGGTTTCATCCTGGGTGCCGTCGAGCTTAAGTTCGCGCACGCGGGCGG
>Ga0209349_1001577_pt1 | contig 11235 bp, 30 predicted proteins | sample ETNvirnome_2_130_FD_184067 | JGI IMG/M metagenome (GOLD analysis project Ga0209349, IMG submission 184067) | Marine viral communities from the Pacific Ocean - ETNP_2_130 (SPAdes) (version 2) | ecosystem: Environmental > Aquatic > Marine > Oceanic | place: Pacific Ocean | collected 2013-06-22
CTAAGTCAACAATTCTTTTAGCTTTAATATCACTAATAATACTTTTTGTTATTAATGATTTTTCAGAAATTAGAGCTTTTAGATATTTCCGTGAATACATTACCCAGCAAACCCAAAGGTCACACAAATAATAATAATTATTATATACAGAGTAATCTGGACTATTTTTTTTTAACGATAAATACCAGGTATCTTCGAGCATCTTCATTTCTTTTCTTAATTCACTGGAATATGGGATTTTATTATAATATTTAATAAGGTTTAAAGTAATATTATAAAGTTTATTTATATCTATTTTAATATAATTACTACAAATTTCTAAAAACTCTAATAAATCACTTTTTGATATTTTATCTAAAACTTTCATTTTTTTAGGTTTAATTATTAAAATATTTCATTTCCGTTTACTTTCAAAAACTTATCGACCTGCCGTTCATTTGAACTCGGACTTGTCAACGATTTAGGTGCGCCATCTTTTTTTATCTTTTCAAGATACATAATTGTTTCAAGTTCCCGCTCAAGTCTTTCGGGTGATTTATAAAAATCGGGGTCGTTATGTTTGTTATATTTTTTATCCATATTAGAATATTTCCACGCCTGTTAACCCCCAGAAACTCATTTTTCATAACTTTAATTTTGATAATTTTTTAAATGTTTTTCAAGTGCCAACGGACAATCTTTTTTGTTGCAATTCTTGTCAAGCACCGAGCAGAAAACCGTCAGCAGTAAGTGCCGACAGTCTTGTTTAGACATTGTGATTTGCCAGTCGTTCATGTTATCTCGCATTTGATAAAGTTAATTCCTTTCGTTTGTCTAAGCTCAATTCAGTAAACCGTGACCGACCCCATGCACCACAACTGTTGCACTGAAAAGCTGAAAATCGACCTGCTGGAGTATAGTATGATTTGCCGTTCCAATTAATAGAAGTTGAACCACAAGCAGGACATTGAGAAACATTGTCTAAATTGTACAATCCCATGTTTGGGTGTGATTTTATCCAGTGTCTTAATTCCAGATAGACTTCTTCAAGCAAATTCACGTCCCCACGATTATATTTAATCATGTATTCGAGTGCTTCTTTTGTCTTACTATTGTTTTCAACGCAATCTTTCCAAAGTTGGTAATTAGTTTCTATTTTGCCTTTATTCAATAATATTTGACCAAGATAATCAAGTTTATGTGAGCTAAAAGCAAACATTCTTTGGCTGACTTTCAAAGTATCGATTGATTGATATGGCGATGGCTGAAGAAGTCTGTTCATTTGAAAACGTGCATTGAGTTTTCTGATGTCAAAACGATTTCCATTGTGAGCAATTACAATATCAGCTTCATCCATTAAATCCCAAATACCTTTTATTATTGAACTGTCATCACGATTTTGAGCCTGTTTTGCTGTTAAAATATCTGAATGAATCTTATCATCAAATAACCATTTACCTGCCCAAGAAAGTACACACCAATCTTTAATGACGTTTGTATGTTGAATCCGTTGTTTGTAAAGACCCCAAACATAGACTTCCATCGGTGTTGTTTCAATATCAAAAAGCAGTATTTTCGGCTTCTCAAACTCATTTGAATCAGTGCGTTCAATCTCACGTTTGGCACGCAAGTATCTCGAAACGGTATCAAGTCGCAAACCGAATTTGACTGCTGTTTTCATTTCTGAATTTGTTTCTTTAAAGTGGTCGTAAATTTCGGTCAGCCTGTTGTTTCCTGTTGTTGACATAATTTATTTTTTGGTTAATATTATTTTCGTTTAGTTTCTGTATAATCTTTATTCAAAAACAGTCCATCATATAAATATTTTTTATCATTAATTAAAACATAAAAATCATAATCCTTTTCAGAATAACTATAAGGATATGATGGCAATCTACCAATCCCACTATATTTACCATCGTAATCATCATCTTTTGTATTAAATGATATTGAACTATATTCTTCACAAATACTTAAAACAGGCATGATGATTTCTGTTTTTGTTTTTCTGTGAAATATAATAAATTTTAAATCTACTTTTTTCATATTATTTTTTCATTCGTTTTTCATACATCGCATTATCATATCCCTGCTCAAGACTTGAATATTTTACAAACCTTGTCCACGCTTCAAGTATATGCTTATTTCTTCCAATCGAGCGCAGAAACAAACCATCGACAATCTGATATTCGCTAATCACGTTAAATGATTTCAGCTTTTCAAACGCTTCGAGTTTTTGGGTTGTGTATGGGTTCATATTTTATATTTTTTATAACCACGACATTTGCCGTTAATCATTTTAATTTTATTATACCCTGATTGTTTGAGTGGGTGAAAACATTTGCTTTCAGATTCATATTTACAATTTGAACAAAACTGCCGTTTCTTTTCAAACAAAGAATAAAACCAAGCAATGATTAATAAAAATAATGGCGTGTCATTTACTGTTTTCATTTTCATCAGCTTTTAATTCATTAAGTTTTTTATATGTTTTGCGCATAACTTCGTGATGTTTGCCACAAAGCACCATCATATTTTCATGCAATCCACGATACCAAAGTGGCGCATCTTTCGTGTTCCAGATATAGTAAATTTTCAACCATGAACTGTTACCACAAATTTCACAACCATCATTGATTTTCGGCAGTTTCCAGAACAGCTTTTCTTGTTTAATAATATATTTCTGCTTTGCTCGGTCGGTCAGGCGTTCAAATTTTTCTCGGTCCATTTACTTCATTTTATTTTGTTCAACTTTAATTTTTCGCTTTATCTCGGTTATATAAATTCGCTCTAATCTTGTACGTACTTTGCTCGGTATTTCATACGTATTATATCCACGCTTTTGAAACGCAACCAAATGGCTGAAATTCTCGAGCTGGTGTTCAAGTATTTTGATTCGGTCTTTTATTTTTTCTTGTTTCATAATAATTTTAGTTGTTGCCTTGCTGTTTTTACTCGTTTCATTGCAGTATCAAAATATTCTTTGTCAATTTCATATACCACATAATCGCAGCCAAATTCATCAAATGCAATTACTGATGACATTGAACCACCGTGAGTATCGAGTATTTTAAATTCAGGTTTTGCGTAGTTTTTAAGAAGCCATTTATATAAATCAACAGGTTTTTGAGTAGGGTGTATTCTGTTTGGTTGGCTTGCTATTTTACTATATAGTTTTGACGGTTTATTAATAAAGTTTGTCCAAGCCATTTCAATCATTGAATAATTATTTAATCCTTCTGCTATCTTTTTATCCCAAATTATAACACATTTGCAATCTTGCAAATCACTTATAAAATAGTTTCCACCACGAATAATTTTGTTGTTTTGATGTTCTAAATAATTCTAAAAAATAACATTTATCAGGTCTTACACAATCCCAATTATCTCGTCTGTTTATTCCGTATTTATTTTTTGTTCGACTGCCATCAAGTGAGTTCATCCCATACGGCGGGTCAACTATCGCAAGGTCAAAGAAATTATCAGGAAAGCTCGGCAATCCTTTTTCTTTGTCCATGCAGTCAATATTTAATATCTCTTTCATTGCTTTATTTTTTGCGACCATCAAGCCAAAGTTCATGGTCAATATCTTTTCTAAATGATTCGCTGGTTTTGTAGTTTTTCAATATGTCTTTCGTGGCTTTGACGAATTGCTGAATTTCCATGTAGTTAATATTTGATTCGATGCAATGCTTTTCAAACATAAAAATAATTCTTTTCATAATATATCTAAATAAATTTCGTTTCGTTTCACCTTGTGCATTTTCGTTGTGTAATCCTGAACAAGAACATACCAACGGGAAGCACCTGTTATGATTCCACGATGCTCGACACCATCAGCTTTGTATTTGCATCGTTTGCCTATCGGGTTGCGTCTTAATTCGGTTAGTAAGTGAAGCCAATAAGCACCGAACAGGAAGCAAGCAAGGATTATGAATGCGAGTGTAAAATAAATTATTTTCATTTTATATTGATTTTGGTTTTAAATTGCTCGACAATTAATTTGCTTCTGAATATCTCAATACCGTATTTTGATTCAGTATGCTCGATAAAATGCTCAATGTTGTAATCAGTGCCACGAAGATACGGTCTGCCTATCTCACCAGCTTCTTTATTATCAGGTGAAACAAATTCGTTGTAACCTGGTCGATGTGAACCGTATCCCTCACAAGCAAGTATTACAATCTTTGATGCACCGAGATAACGTGCAAAATCCGTAGCAGTCAAAACAGTTGACCCTGATTCAACTAATTCGTTAGTCCAAAGGTAATCGCCAAAAGTATGCTCAAAGCCTTGAAAATCGGCTGTAATCAATGGACAAACAAGGTTTTTGGGTTGTTGCTTAATTACTTTTAGATGGCGTGAAATCAGGTAATCAGTTTTGATAAATTTATACATGAAATTCATGCCAATTATAATCTTATCTTTAAACCAGTTCATGTCATAAATCAAGCCCTGATGTCCAGAGCCGAAAACATAAATTGTTTCGTCTTTGTGTTTTCCTTTAAGTAGTTTTATTGATAGCCGTTTGCTCATAATATCGTTGCATAAATATTTTCAAAACTTACATTTGCCCACTCGCCAAACACATCACGAACCCTGACATGGGTTTTAAACACTTTATAAATCGTGCCACGTTGCTTGTCTTCGCCAATATAATAACGAATATTATCGCCCACTTTCGGGTTATTTCTCAGCTTTCGTGTTCGAGTTTCAACATTAATTAAAAAGAATGCAATGCAGGTCAAAAACATAGTTATCAAAGTTAATAAAATTATTAGTAGTGTGTTCATTTTAGTAGTGTATTATATAGTTAACGCTAATTTCAAACGGCAGGGTAAAAGTTCCACCGATATAAAGTCCATGATAATACGAAAATGTATAATGTTTTCGCTTATGTGTTTCAAGTGTTTTCAATAATTCATCGTCAATATAAAATTCATACTTATCTAAGTAATCCAATACTTTATAATTATGACTATCAAGAATTGCAACACGCTTTATAAATCCTTTGTACTTCTGATTTTGTTGAGGTGAAACGTGGTTCAAATAACAATAAAAATAAATGTCGATACTGTCTTTTGAAATTGCAGGATACCAAACAAACCGAGCTGAATTATTATGAACTGATTGAAATAGATTTGAGATACCAAAAAGTTTATTAAGTCCATTATATCGACCACCTGACCTATCATACCAACAATTTGTATCGAACATAATATCGGCTTCGGCTTTCATTGACCTGTCAAAGCAAAAGATTTTCGTTGGGTAATGTCGATTTGCTTTGACTTTTACTTTTTGCCAGTTTTGAGAATAACTACAAAATGTGAACAGAATTGCAAACGAAAATATTAATAGTTTTTTCATTATTTTATAACTTTAAGTTTTCTAAAATCCATTCTCGCATCACTTGGCAAATTAGCATCAAAATACAATGTACTCATAATAATTGACACCCATAAATAATATTCTTTTTTGCCAATCCATGTTTCGATATCAAACATAAATTCATTATCAACAAACCATTCGACACCGTTTTTTTTAACTCGCATTTTGTATGTGTGCCATTCCATCGGGTCAATATCAATAAACTTTTGATACATTTTGTGGTTGCCATATCCATTTTTGCCAATATGTCCAGATAAAACAACTTTGCTTAAATCGCCAAAACTTTCAACAATGTCAAATTCAGAAACAATGCGACCACCAGCATCTTCAACTGGCATTATCCACAACGGACAATACAAAGCCAAAGAAGCGGGGTGCATCCTGGCTCGAACCTTAACCGTGAATGGTGCTTCGACTGTGAACGTGTTTTTGGTTTTGAGTTGCATTGCAATTAAGCTATCAGCGACCATTGAAAAATCGTTATACGCATCGTAGACATTGTTGTAAGTGCCATCATAAATCCCTGTGACTGTCGAATCAAAATCTCTGACTTCGTATTCTGGCTTATCGAAACTTTCAAGCGTTGTGAATCTGTGAACCGTACACCCACAAATTATGAATGTTATCGCAAATAAATAAATTAGTTTTTTCATTTTATTTTTCTTCTTCTTTGGTTAATAAATCATAAACAGCTTCTTTTTTAGTTACACCGTATCCGATTAAATCGCCTTCATCATAATCTTCTCTATATGCTTCCCAATCGTAATTTCTTATTGGAATTGGAGGACAAATATTATTTATTATTATTTTCTTTTCCATATCTTTTTAATTTGTCTTTTAAATATCCAATAAATAAACATCAATTTATATAAAAATTTTCGCATTATATTAAAAATTGTTCAAGTCCTTTTGCACTGTTTAAAATTGCATCAGAACGTTCTTGCAAACTCAATACTTGTTTTCTGATTTCTTCTTTATCATAACTAACAAAATAACCTTTTGATGTTGCAATTAATGGAATTATACTTTCAGACCTTATAAGATTACATAATTTTCTTAATCTCGGTTGTGTTATTTTATATCCACTTTCTCGCAGTCTTGAAATAATATCAGGTGCTTTAACTGGATTTGATTTTGTTTTTAATTTAAACCCACCGATTAAAACAGGAATTAACCTTTTTTCTTCAGTCGTTAAATCTTTTGTAATATTTTCAAAGTTTGTTATCATATCAATCAAAAGGTAAAATTCTTTGCAGTGCTTTAATAAAATAATTCAATCGCTTGTTTTTCGCTTTTCGATTCAGTTGAATATTCAGTTGAAAAATCTCGGTGTTCAATTCTTCGATGTGCGCTTTATAATCTTCGACATCAACTGCCATTCTGAGATTAGCTTTGCAAAGCGTGTCGATTTGTTCTTGCAGGTTTTTCTGTTTTTGAGTTTTCATATCTTATCTTAATTTATATCCACATTCTGGACATTGTGAATCTTTGTTTATAAAAAAATGATTTAATGGTTTGATGTTTGCACCATAAAGTTCGTTAAGTGTTCTAATAATATTATTAATATCGTTGCATTCTGAACGTGCAATATTATATTTTTCAAATCCAGGTCGTGAATTAATTTCAATCCTATCTTGGTGTAATTGAATATTTGTGAATGCTGATTCTCGGTATCGCTTTGCAGATTTTGAAATCAATGCAAAACTTGCTTGAGGAAAAACATATTTGCAAACATTCAAATAAATATAAACAAAGAATGTCGTTTCATGTTTTCCAACACCTGAAGCATTACTGCCAATTAAAGCTGATTCACTTACGCTGAAATATTCAGCAACGGTTTTTAATATTTTTTTATAAGTTAGTGTTTCCATTTTATACGTCTGTTATTCGCTTAAGTCCTGATTTTCGTTTCGTGGTTTGTTTACCGAGCATTTTGCCAATCATTGAATCCTTTGGTAATTTACTTGGGTCAAAGTTCGGTTTCTTTTCTTCGTGTTGTTTCTTTTCAACTTCAGCTTTCTGTTCTCGTTTCATGACAATCGCAGCTGGTGTGTAAGCGTTTTGTCCTGTATGTCCTATCTTAAATTCATCACGACACCAGTTGACAAGCACTTTAGATTTCCAGTTTCTTATTTTTTTACCTGATGAATCATGCCAATCAAGTTCAGTATAGTAATCATGAATTTTTTTACCATCAAGTTTATAACCTTTTTCAATTCCGTATTCAATAATTTCTCTTACTGTTGGAATTTTAAAACTTTTCTTTTTATTTAATTTTTCTTTTTCTTCTTTTTTGTCCTTATCTGTATTTACTACTACTACTGTTTCCTTATATATATCTTTAATAGTATCCATACTATTATTTAACTGTATGTTAATAGTTAAATTTTCATCAAGTAAATCAAATTTTTTTAGTTTTTCAATAACTTGTTTTTGTGGTTTAACTGATTCACTTAATCCATTTGGATATTGAAAAGGAACAAATTTCGGCAAAAAATAGTAATTGTCTTTGAGATGTAAAAGGCGCAATTTAAGACACTCTAAATATTTACTAAAGTTCTTATTCAATGATGGAATACCTGTCTGAAATTCGGCTAATTTTATGTTCAAATCAATGATTCCTGCATTGTCGCAATTCGTCAACAAATAAACATAAAAAAGTTTTGAATTTGTCGATAATTCCATGAACCATGAATCGTTAAATAAATCGGTGCTAATGAATCGTTTTGCCATTAATTACAAATTTAACATTTTTTCATATTATAATATATTAAAACGGCAACCCGTCATCATCGTCATTTTCGACAACTGGCTTTCGTGGTTCAATCGGCTTTTTGTGAACTTCATCACGTTTTGAATCGAGCATCTGCAAAGATAGTCCGTTGATTACAGTTTGATAACCTTTCGTGCCATCGTCTTTATCCCAAATATTATAATGGATTTTACCCTCCAAATATATTTTAGAGCCTTTTTTAAGGAACTGTTCACCAACTTCAGCTAATCTACCAAACAAATTTATATAGTGCCATTCAGTCGTTTCTTTGTCTTTATATTTTTCTGAAGTTGCAAGTGTAAAAGATGTGATTTGCCCACCATCATATTGTTTCACTTTTGGGTCAACACCCAAATGTCCGATTAATATTACTTTATTTACTGCCATAATTTTTTAGTTTTCTTCAATTTCATTAAATACATTATACTTATTATACAAATCAATTTCAGCTTTCACCTCTTCGATTGCTTCTTTTAATCTCGTTTCAAGTTCAGAAATCATTTCTTCATCTGGCTTGACCCGAAAAACAAAAGGTGTCATTCCAGGATAATACGACATAAAATCCCAATACTTGCGACCTGTTACGAATAACGAGCCTTGCACCTGCCATTTATAATCATTTGGAAGTGTATTTGCTTTGATATAATTCATGTGCGTTTTCATCAGTGGACATTTTATTTCAAGTCCACCATCTTCGCCAATCAGTCCATCGGGTGAAATTCCTACCCAATCTTCATAATCATCATGCAAACACAAACCAACTTCTTCGACCTTGCAATCAAAAAAATGCTGGTAAACATAACGTGCATCAGATTCGAGTTCAATGCCACGTTCCATGATTTGATTGGTATATGTTTCGTCTTTGGTGCGTGAAATGATTTCACCAGCAACGTTAAGAATCAGGTCTTTATATCCTTTCGTGGATTTGCCACTCATTAAAGTTGCAAATCGAGTGCCTGAAAACAGTCCGAGTTTTGCTTCGTGCCATGCTTCAGAGCCTTGTTCAATTTTTATTTTTATCATTTGTTAAGTTCTTTTAATGATTCTTTTTGGTTTCCAATATAACCACTAAAATAAATTATAGCAACAAGTTTTTCATTGATACCACTTTTATTCAGTGTTTCAAAAATCCATTTATTCGATGAATCATTTTTAAATTCATCAAAACTTATTTTCATTTCTGTGCTCATGCTTCCAAAGATTTATCAAGAGCAACCATGTGTTCAAATAATACCGATGAATAATCCATCAAATTGTCAAGGTCTAAATGTCCTGCAACAACCAAATCTTTTGCATACGAAACGGCAAAACCTGAATATCTGCTTTGCTCTTTTTTCATTGCTTTTCCGTAGTTCGAGAATCCTTTGTTTTCAAAAATCGGTTTAATGGTTAAATATTTTCTGTCATTTTTGCCGACCTTTTCAGTTTCCGTAAATTCAGCGTCTTGACCTTTAACGAATTTCGTCTGGTCTTTTTTCTTTGAATTATAATAAGCACGTTTTCCATCGTATTCAACCTGGAATGAATACAAAACACCGTACTTACTTTCAAAGTCTTTTAAATACTTTACATCTGTAATTTTAGCTTTCATTTGTAGTTTTTTAAATATCCAATGAGTTCTTTTGTACTGGTAAATTCTTTTATTTCTTTTTCATAATCATCAATAAAACCACTGCCATCTGAAAAGAATGTTATTCTTGCAAGGTCTTGATTTGTTACGTTTTCAAAATTCTTAAATAATTTTATAAATCTTTTCATAATTTCAATATAATTGATTCATTAAACATTCATAAACAAAAGAACTGTTTTCGTTAATTTCGTCAAGTTCTAATTCTGTTGCATCCCTGTCATCATATTGACATGAATCAATATAAGACATCGTGTAATCGGGTGCGTCTTTGTGGTCAATATTACTCACAAAAACATCGGTAACTTTTTCAAAGTCAATCATAATATATATTATCAATTTTAATTATTTGTAATAACTTTAAACTTTTGATATATCGAATTCAGCTCCGAAATAAATTCATCGACATCGGCTGTTTTGCATTGTGCAAAATGAATCTCGCTTGATGCGAAAAAGATTACCGAAAGTTCACCGAAGTTGTAAATTTTTATTTGCCTGCCGAAAAGACTTTTATTTGTATCAATCATGATTCAATTAATTTAATTAATTCCTGTTCTTGTTCATAACTCAATTTAACAACTCCATCAGCATCCCAAACTTCAATTTCATGCACGTTATAAGTCGGCTCAATCGTTTCTTGTGGGTCAGAAGTATAAACACCCAACGAATAAATTGATGCCGTTATATCGAACGTAAATGCGTCAGATTCAAACTCGATTGTTTTGATTGAATCGGTTGAGTTTTCAAACTTGAAACTGTCGAAGTCGAAAACTGAAAGTAGTTCTGATTTTATTAGGTCAATCATGAGTATTTAATATTTAATACATCAACTATAATATTTATTTGTCTTTGTGATGCAGTGGCAAGCAATATACTTAATATTTCTTTATTTTGGTGGTTGCTTGAAGAGTTAACATATTTATAAACAGCATCAAGTTTTTTTTCTGTTCTTTTCATGATATTTATTTTAAAATTATTGGGGGTTTTTACACCCCCGTTTGTTTTATTAATTTTTTCTGTTTTCGATTTCACAAAATTGGTTTGCTAACATTAAGCAAATAACAACCCTATTTGAATTCCATTCTTCGGCTGATATACCTATGTATTTTGCTATTTTTGAACACTTAATTCTGAAGTTTTCATCGTTTACTAAGTCTGTTCTTCTTTTTGTTTCGCTTTCGATTGTTACAGTTGAATTTTTCATTTTATTTAGTTTTAATTGTTTATAATTTAATTTCTTTAACAATTTCTCGTGGGTCGTTATTGAGTATGGAGACCTGTCTTATAACGTACTTTTCTGTGGCTGTAATTGCATTGCTTCTGTGTCTGTTTGCACTTTCTATTAAATCAATCGCCTCACCCAAAGTATCACAAGCATTCTGTAAAGTATTTTTTTGCTGCAGATATATTGAGCGTATTGGTAATGTTACGGCTCTGTCAATACAAATATTGGCAGTTCTTAATTCTA
>Ga0209349_1001578_pt1 | contig 11229 bp, 17 predicted proteins | sample ETNvirnome_2_130_FD_184067 | JGI IMG/M metagenome (GOLD analysis project Ga0209349, IMG submission 184067) | Marine viral communities from the Pacific Ocean - ETNP_2_130 (SPAdes) (version 2) | ecosystem: Environmental > Aquatic > Marine > Oceanic | place: Pacific Ocean | collected 2013-06-22
ACCCAATGATTTTAGAGTATGCAAGGATGCGTGATTCGGCAAAGCCCCCGGCACGATCTAACCCAAGTGACGCAGGGCTGGATATTTTTTATAACCCAGAGAAGGAAGACGCGGTTACGATCGCCCCCGGCGAGAGTGTGGTGCTTGAGACTGGCTACCGCTTTGGCGTCCCTCACGGTTATATGCTAGAGGTGAAGAATCGCTCTGGGCTAGCTTCGCAGCGGTCGCTGGTTGTGGGGGCTTGTGTTATTGATGCAGGCTACGACGGAGAGGTCCTTATCAATCTACACAATATTGGTACCGAACCACAGACTGTGCAGCCTTACACCAAGATCGCCCAGATTGTGATGGTGCCCGTGGTTCACTTCCGAGCACTAGAGACACAGGGCGGAGATCTTTATAATTGGTATCCGATTGCAATGAGTGAGCGCAAGGCCGGCGGATTTGGGAGCACTGGTTCATGAATCGCAAACAACGACGCGCAGCCCAACGAGAGCTAAAAAAGCAACACGGCGTAGAAGATGCCATGGCTGAAAAGATGGTGTTGTTTGATAAGATGCCCGATGAGTGTTGCGCCTGCGCGGGACCATTCGACAAAACGAATCGCGAAATGGTTATGTCATGGAACGTTGTGGTTCGGGAGAAAGAACAAAAAGTAAGATTGTATTGCCCGACTTGCTGGGAAGCCGCCCAAAAGGCAGTCACACAATTATATGGAGTAGTGGATGAATTTGTTTAAAGAAGCCCTAAGTTATGATGACGTGCTGTTGAGGCCTCAGTATTCAGACATTGAGAGCCGCCGTGAAATATCGCTAGCGTCTTCCCTTGGGACATACCAGTTTAAGCTGCCCATCATCGCCAGCCCGATGGACACGATTGTTGAGGGAGAGATGGCGGTTGCCCTCGCGAACCTGGGCGCTCTGGGCGTCCTCCATCGATATAATACCATTCAGCAACAAAAAACCATGGCCTGGCATGCTTCCCGGTCCACTATCGGGAAGCCAATTGCTGCAGCGATTCCCATTACGGGTGATTTTGTCGATCGCGCGGAGCAGCTTGTAGAGGCTGGGGTTGATATTCTGTGCGTTGACGTGGCTCATGGACACCATATCATGATGAAGGATGCTTTGTCAACCCTTAAGCGCAATCTGCCTGACAATACTCATATTATGGCAGGCAATGTTGCAACGCGCAAGGGCTATGAAGACCTGGCTGAATGGGGCGCAGACTCTGTTCGCATTGGAATCGGTGGCGGATCTATCTGCTCAACCCGAGTCCAGACCGGGCACGGCATCCCGACGTTTCAGTCGGTGCTGGACTGCGGCGAGTCAGAGTGTGCGGGAGAAGTCCCCATCATTGCTGACGGCGGCATCAAGACCAGCGGCGATATTGTAAAGGCTTTGGGAGCAGGCGCAGACTTTGTTATGGTCGGCTCGCTATTCTCTGGAACCACCGAGACTCCTGGCAAGATTCTTCAGGCAGCCGATGGCTCCAAGATGAAGGAGTATCGAGGGATGGCTTCTCGCGAAGCCCAACTAGCTTGGCGCGGTCGAGCGTCCTCCCTTGAGGGCATTGCGACGTTCGTCCCTCTCAGGGGTAAAGTAAAGTACGTCATTGATGATCTTGTTAATGGCATTCGCAGCGGACTATCCTATACAGGGTGCCGCTCTATTCCCGAGTTTCAACTGAACGCCAAGTTCATCCACCAGACTAACGCTGGCCAGATTGAAAGCTCGACCCACATCTTGGGGCGGTAATGACAAAATCAAAGGAAGAGCTAGACAAAAGGATTGTCTTTACTGATACCACAAAGCGCCAAGCTGACTTTCGTGTTCGCCTAGGCTACGATGGTATGACGCAATCCGAGTTCTTTCGGGCTATGATTTCAGGCTATCTAGAACAGGACCGAAATCTGCTAGACTATGTTGAAAAGTATAAGCGAGAGAAGAAAAGAAAGAAGAGACAAGGCAAAAGCTCTCTTAAGAAGAATAGACAGCTCTATGAAAAGGGCCAACAAACAAGAAAGAAGTTTGCCTTGGACGATGATGTTATTGAAAACATATTTGACTTGATGGAAGAGGAGCATCCAGACTTATGAGAAAATGTAAGACCGGAGTCGTGTTAAGAAACAAGGCTTGTGAAGAATGTGAATGCCGTATGTGGCTAGATTATGAAGAGGATTTAAACTGCACGTTGATCGCGGCTGAAAAGCATGGCGCGCTTACGTTGCGAGAGGTAGGCGATCGCTTGGGAATAAGCTTCGTGCGCGTTAAACAAATCCAAGACGTCGCCTTGGGCAAGCTTGCTGCAAAAAATAAGAAATTAAAGGATTTTAAGCAATCGAGTTGATACTTATTGTAGATAGAGAAGTTGTCACTACAGGCGGCTTTTTTATCTATTAGAGACTATTTACTGATTGAAACCTTAAAATGGGAGAAAACTTATAATGAGCAAAAAGAATTTACTGAATGAGGCAACCATTCGTCGCTTTATGAAGCTAGCCAACATGGAACCCCTCACGAGCCCCTTCGTTGGGCGCCTTAATGAGATGGGCGCATATAGTGATGACGAGGAGGAGCTGCAGGAAGACGACGCTGCCGACGACGACTGGGGCGGGGACAAGGGCGATGAGTCTGAGGACGACCCGGGACACGTTGATTACGAGGGCGACGAAGGCGCCACCCCCGAAGTAGAGGTCGACGCCCTTGAGGACGAGCCGGTTGGCGAAGATGCCGCGCTAGAGCCCGAAGTCCGAGCCCGCGTTGAAGACGCTCTCGCTGGTGCCCTTGAGGCACTCGCTGCCGAACTCGGCGACACCCTTGGCGTTGAGCTTGACGTTGAGACCGCTCCCGAGGAAGAGGAGATGGAAGTCGACGTCGAAGCCGGCGAAGTAGAGCTTCCCGGAGGCGGAGAAGAAGAGGTTGTGGACGTCGAAGCCGGCGCCGAAGTCGAAGCTGACGAAGAAGAGCTGGCCCTTGAGGGAGTTGAAGTTGTCGACGACAGCGCCCTTATCAATGAAGTCGCCAAGCGAGTAACTGCTCGTCTCGCAAAGGCGCTGGCAGCAAAGAAGTAAAAGTTTTATTTTAACGGTTTCAGCCTTGAACCGCTGTAAGATTTGTGATATAATCTTACAGCGGTTTTCTTTTGAGGGATAATGATAGAGACAAGCATCATAGTAAACATTTTAGCATTTGTAATCGGCATGATGTTCCACAAGATTTGTTCGGACGCAATTGGAATGGGATATCTCGGGCTGTTTGTCCGCGTTGTCGAGTTTCAGGCACTAAAGATGCTGCAGATTTTAGACGAAGACGCAGGGTATGTCCGAGAGCTAAAGATTAAAATGCTAAAACAAGCGGGCGTTGAGGGAGAATCCATTAAGTTTATAAAAGGGCTCGACGCCGAGGCCCTCCGCCTTTGGAGAGAGGCAGTCATAACCCATTTCATTGCTGCCTACCCAGAAAGATATCGCTCTCGGCTCGAATTCAGCGATTGGACCGGCGCCATGCGGCAGCTAAAGTATGTGGAGCGCGCCCAAAACGAAACCAAACAATTTAAATAACGGAGTAGAGAATGGCAACCAAAAAACAAAAGGAAGCAGCCGAGGAAGCTGCAGCCGAGGAGATTCAAAAGGCAGAGCACAACGCAGCGATTGAGATGCTGATGGAAGCTAGCGCAAAGGAAGCCCCTGACAATAGGATGATCGCCCTCTTCGGCGACATTGACGAAACAAAGGCCGCGCAGCTCTGTTACAATATGTTTCTACTAGCGGCTGATAAAAGATTCTCAGTCATTAATCCGGAGGATTTGTCGGAAGGGCTTACAGAGACGGTCGATCCAATCGAACTTATGATTTGCAGCCCGGGCGGACAAGCCGCGGAAATGTTTGCAGTGTACGATACGATGCGCCTAATACGAGAGTCGTGCCCCATTGAGACATTTGGTGTCGGAAGAGTTATGTCCGCTGGCGTTCTTATTTTGGCAGCGGGGACCAAGGGGAGTCGCAAGATCGGAAAGAACTGCCGGGTGATGATTCACAGCGTAGTCGGCGGTGCTCATGGGGGGATCCATAACGTCGAGAATGAGATAGATGAGATTCGCTGGACCCAAGACCAATACGTCAAAATGCTGGCCGAAGAGACCGACATGTCGCGTACGCAATTGAAGAAAATGCTGCAGCGAAAAATGAATATATACTTTTCAGCCGAAGAGGCTGTAGAAAAAGGTATTGCAGATATTATCATATAGGAGATTAAGATGCAAACAATTAAAGCTGAATATATTTGGGTTGATGGCACCAAGCCTGATCCCCTGTTAAGAAGTAAGACAAAACTAATCTACTCTCAAGACGGCGAATTTAATTTGCCGGTGTGGGGGTTTGATGGGTCGAGCACCAATCAGGCGCCAGGTGACGCCTCCGACTGTGTGCTTAATCCTGTCTTCGCGTGCCCCGATCCTTTCCGAAGTGAGGGGGATCTTTTGGTAATGTGCGAGGTCCGGAATGTCGATGGCACCCCCCACCCTACCAACACTCGACACGATTGTGCGAGCGTAGAAGGAGAGTTTGAAGAGCACGAAATGATCTTCGGGCTAGAGCAAGAGTACACCCTCTTCAAGGATGGTCGTCCCTTGGGCTTTCCTGAGGACGGCTACCCACCCCCGCAAGGACAATACTATTGCGGCGTGGGCAGCGAGAACGCTTTCGGTCGCGAGATCGCCGAAGAGCACCTTGAGGCTTGCTTGGGAGCGCAGCTCTTCCTTTCGGGGATCAACGCCGAGGTGATGCCAGGACAGTGGGAGTTTCAGATTGGTCCGCTACCGCCCACGGTGGTGTCCGATCAGCTCTACCTCGCGCGCTACTTGCTTCAGCGAGTTGCCGAGCGACATGGAGTATCTGTTTCATATGACCCAAAGCCGATGAGTGGCGACTGGAATGGCGCAGGCTGCCATACAAACTTCAGCACCAAGAAGATCCGCGAACGACGCAACGCTTACGAAGGTGCGATTGCTGCGCTGGAAACGAACGCGGATGCTCACATGGCGAACTATGGACCGGGCGTTGAGCGGCGCCTAACTGGTCTTCATGAGACCTGTGCGCACACAGAGTTTAGATATGGCGTTTCAGATCGCGGTGCGTCTGTTCGCATCCCGTGGCAAGTGGCGCTGGATGAACGCGGCTACTTGGAAGACCGGCGCCCAAACGCCAACTGCGACCCCTATATTGTGACCCGCCTGATTACGCAAACGGTTTGCGAAAGGGAAGATTTAAATGCCGACGATTAAAGGCTTACAAGCAGTCTTGATCAAAGATGTGTACCGCACTGCGTTACTCAAAAAGGATTATGTTTTCTTCGATGGCAATAAACCATATAACTTAAACATTATTGGCGTCCGCCGCGTCGAAGGCGCAACACCAAATAAGTTCGACGACACAATCGTCGTTATCTACCGCAACAAGCAGAAGGACTGGGAAGTCTTTACAACTCCCATCACCACAGATCCGGGCTACTATTGGCTAGAGGACCCAATGAATGTTAATGGAACTGCTATTCTGGTCCCCGATCAGTATCCCCGAACCTATAAAATCGATTTGCATCTAGGCAAATATGAAGCGCTGTGCCAGCGAGGCGGCGAAGTGGACGTCTACCGCGATAACAACCGAGACCGGCGCCACGATATGGACGAGAGCACAATCGACACCGGCTACTTTGGAATCAACATTCACCGAGCCGGGAGCGCCTCCACTCAGGTTAACAAATGGAGCGCCGGGTGCCAAGTTATTAGTCGCAGCGATGAGTTCGCCACCTTTATGGATTTGGCACACTTAGGTGCCGAAAGGTGTGGGGAGTTTTTTACTTATACTCTCTTATTAGAAACAGATTTGCAAGACTAATTATATATTATGAATGATTTAGATCGCCTTGTAGAAGAATACTTTAAGCCCTCCAAAAAAGAGCCCGCGTTTAATATACAATCTTTGCTGGAAATGGTGGAGCAGGCCCTTGATTCTGCTCCCTCATTGAGCGAGGCCAGTGCCGCCACAGCTTCAGAGATCACTGAAAAAACTAAAAAAACCATCTTGGACTTGCTTCCCAAGTTTGAAATTAGCGAAGCCTGGGGCCAAGAGGACACTCAGGCCCGCGAGCAATTTTCCCTATACATGGACAACGTTAAGGGAAACACGATATCTCAAAAGCTAGCCTATATTCGCGCCTTTATGGCACGATATAACCCCTCCAAATACCAGACAGAAGAGATTTTATCTAACCTAATGTTTCTGGACTTGCTTTCCACAGTGGTTAATAACTTTTCTCCTTCCGGTTCGGGCTTCTTGTTTGAGGCATTTATGGCCGGGCTGCTGCAGGGGACACAGGCCGTTGATCAGGTCGGGGGGATGCTTCCTATTGAAGATTTTATTAATGCCGAGGGGCAGCCTTTTTCGTTGAAGCTGCTGGTTCCCGGCACTCAGATAAAAGGGAGTATTCGAAATTTGATTCAATATTTGGCCGAACACAAGCAAGGTGCGGATGGCATTGAGTATTTGACGGTTTATAAATATGGGAAGGGGGACGTAAAAGTCTTGTCTTTCTACTCTTTTACAATAGATCACACAAATATTTATTATTGGCTGAGCGATTCGCTTGAAGGGTTCGGCGCTATCAAGCTTAAGGAGGGCCGCGTGGGAGCCCTGTCTGCTCGGTCGGTCGAGAAGCATAGAAAAGAACAAGGACGCCTATTGCCCTTTCTCGACGCAGCCATTGGGCGCCGCTTCGGCGCCGTCAAAGCTCTTGAGTTGATGGCGTCGGAGGACGGCCTGCGTGGCGCCGCTGCATTAAAGCGCTATGCGCTGGAGCAACAAGTGGCGTCACCAGAGGAAATCGAAAGTTTTATAGCCTTATCTCCGGACGACCTGGCCGCTCTCGACTCAGGTGACCTCAAGGCGGTACGCAACGCCCGCAGAGACATTCGTAAAAGAATTCAGAAGGTGGTGCCCCCAAGCCATCCGATGGGGAGTGTGTTGCAGAAGGTAGAGTTTGAGGACGAGACCGCTGCCCCCGATAGCATTGAGAGCTTGATTAATCTTTATGTAGACGAGCGCGCCGGAGGCCCCAAAGCGGAGGAGTGGCAGCGCCAAATGCTTACCCTCGCTGGCCTGCCGATTAAAGACGATCTGGTTCAGGAAGGCAAGGGCTCAACGCAGTTTGAAATCAAGTCGGATTATGTTACAAAGCGCAGTTTACCGGAAATTTATAAGAAGGTGCGCTATGGAGACATAGATGTTGACCGATCTAAAATTACCAAGGTTGCAGAATTATATGCGAAGGAACTGAAAACATCTGTCATGGCGGTGTTGGAGCAGCTCGAAATCTTAATTAGCGGCCTTACTGGATATTTCGTGGGGAAGGCGGAAGACCGCGGTGCTGCGGCCACCAGTGCAATTAACTCATCGACCGCGTTGGCGGATCTCCTGGCGCCCCCCGACGAGGAATCGCTTCCTTAAACAAAATAATACTTGAAAAAGTAACCAATATATATTATAATATAAACACAAGGAGTAAATGTGACCAAACATTATGATAGTGGTGCGTCTCTAGGAGAAAAGATCCTCCGAGGCGTCAACCGATTAACAGACAACGTTGCCTCAACGCTCGGACCCCGAGGACGTAACGTGATTCTTCAGGAACCCGGCGGAAACCCCATCATCACCAAGGACGGAGTGACCGTCGCACAGTTTATAAATTTTGAAGATCCTTTTGAAAATGCTGCTGCAGCCGTTATAAAGCAGGCTGCAGCGCAAACGAACGCGCAAGCGGGGGATGGCACCACCACAGCCACCGTGCTCGCGAGAGAGGTGCTGACGGAGGCGCAACGCTATATTGCCTCTGGAGCCTCCCCTGTCGAGCTTAAGAGAGGCATGGACTCAGCCGTTTCTGAAATCGTCAACACCCTGAAAAATATGGCGGTCAAAATTTCCAAAGTTGAAGAGATCGCCAACGTTGCCTCTATCTCCGCGAACAATGACACTGTCATTGGCGAGCTGATTGCCACAGCGGTGGACAAGGCTGGTAAGAACGGCGCCATCACGATTGAAGAAGCACGGTCAATGGAGACCTCCCTCGACCTTGTGGAGGGCTTTCGATTCGACGCGGGCTACGCTGCGACAGCGTTTATTAACGAAGAGCGTCGAGGCGTTGTTAAGTACACTGAAGAGCCTCTGTTGCTTGTGACCGACTACAAACTTGATGCCGTTGAGCAGATCCTCCCCATTTTGGAAGTGGTTGCCCGCGAGTCTCGTCCGTTCGTAATTGTCGCAGAGGATATTGAAGGTCAAGCTCTCGCCGCACTAATTATGAATGCTATGCGAGGGACGATGAAGATCGCTGCCGTCAAGGCGCCACGCTACGGCGAAGAACGGAGAGGCATCCTCAAGGACCTCGCAACATCTGTAGGGGCAACTTTTGTATCTCGCGAGAGCGGAGTTAAACTTAAGGACGTTCAGCTAGCTCAGCTGGGAATTGCCAAGTCTATCGAGATTACAAAAAACGAGACGACCATCATGGGTGGAAAGGGGAGCACAAATGACATTGAAGAACAGATCGCAACTCTTAAAACAGAGCTTGACAACACTGAATCAATGCACGAGTGCGAGCGAATTCAAGAAAGAATTACGCGCCTCGCTAGTGGTATTGCAATTATTCGTGTCGGTGCATCTACTGAAGTGGAGATGATCGAGAAGAAGCATCGCATCGAAGACGCCTTGGAAGCTGTCCGCGCCGCGCAGGAAGAAGGGATCGTTCCAGGGGGCGGTGTCCCTCTCATCCGGGCAACAGCCATTACGCAGTTTGAAGTTGATAATGAAGATCAAGCTTTGGGGGTGGAGATTATTCGCAAAGCAGTCTTTGCGCCACTACGACAGATGGCGAAGAACTCCGGCGAATCGCCCGATATTATTCAAACGATCGTTGGAAACCTAGAAGGCGCAGAGGGTTACGACTTTCGCAGCCGCACCACTTGCGACCTTCTTGAAAGCGGAGTAATCGACCCTGTGAAAGTTGCTCGCTGCGCGCTTCAGAATGCGGTCTCGGCCGCCGGCACACTAATCACAACAAATCATGCTATCATTCAGTCGTAACAAAAAGAGCGACTAGTTATAGCTATGGAACACCAAATAGACCAGGCAGCCCTCGTTGCTCTTCATGGTAAAATTGATCGCCTTAATGACAGCATTGACGCGGTTAAGGATAAACAAGAAGAGATTAACGAGCACATCGGCAAGATTAAAGAAGCTGTATATAACCCGGATTCGGGCTTATACGCGAGGCTGCGATCCCTTGAGCAATGGAGGGATAATACATCAAAAATAAACTGGTTTATCAGTACCACAGTTGCAGTTTTAGCGATCCAAACGATTTGGGATCTATTTATAACATAAGCGAGGTTACATGAAAGTAGGAATTTCTTACGCTGTAGAGCTTGAGGACATCCCCGAAGAAGTAGAAGACCTGTTAAGAGACGTCCAGTGGGACTTGTTTGGCAAGATAGAAGAGATTATTACACAGGTGCGTTCGGGTGACTTTTCCAATTTAACTGCAGATATAAAAACTTTAAGAGAGAATCTTGGAAGAACTGACACCAGGCTTGAAGACTGTTATGCTATTCTTGTAGGGTATGTTAAAGTCTTGAACCAGCTGGCGGAGCAGAGCGCCGCAGACGCGCAAGCGGACACAGAAGAGGCGGCACCCGCCGCGGCCCACGTTGAGCAAATCGGACCTGGGCATAAAATAATATCTTCTGAGCCAACGGACGAATATGATCCTAATGATTAGTGAACAAACAAAAGTTGGAGACTTAGTATATATTCCCTCCGAAGCCCTGTTGACAGATTACAAAGGGTTCATCAGGACAGAGAAGCCGATTAATGTAATATGCTTGGGAAAGAAAAATGTGGAAGTTGAGGTGTTATACCGGGGCACCTCATGGTGGGTTAACAAAAAATCAGTATACCCCATAAAGGAGGAAAATGGTAATTAAATTAGTTGAAGTATGTAAAGCAATGGGCATCGGCACCACCGAAAACTATGCTCTAAAGGAAGTGTTTATTAATCCGGAACACGTTGTTTGTCTGCGCTCGGACGATTTAACGAGACAAAGGTTGCAGGAAAACAAACTACCAGAGGAGCTGGATCGGCGCCAAGAGTTTACGCGCATTCAATTGAACCGCGGACACAATGGCCTTGATATTGTTGTGGTGGGCGCCCCATCTTTAGTGGAGCAAAAACTAAAGATGCCCCGACAAGTTTTGCACGGATAAAATGAATAAATATTTTCATATTTATGGGGCGATCGACTGCCACTATTGCCTGGAGGCCATTACTCTCCTCACTAGCCTGGGATATGAATATGCTCTCACCCTCATCGATCAAAGTCAAACCTACGGCGCGCTGATTAAGAGTGCGTACGCTCATCCTACTATTCCTATTATTACTTATTGCGAGAGCTTGGATAGGGAGGAGTTTATCGGGGGCTCCGCTGAGCTTGTAAAGTTCCTTCAGAAAACTTTTGAAAAAACTGACCCCCCAAGCTTGACATCCGAGGAAGAGTGATTATATTATATATGTAACCGGCACGACTGGTGCCAAAAAAGGAAAACATACATATGACTTTTGCTCTAACTTTACCCATTCACCGCCCCAATACTTTTTATAATGCGTTGGACTCACTTTTCGACGACATCTGGGTTCCATCGCCCCGACGCAAGAAGGTCGAACCAATCGGCCCTGTCTACAATGTAGTGGACACAAAGAATGGATATGATATTAGTATTGTTGCCCCTGGTGTAAAGCGAGAAGATTTCAAGGTTAATGTCAATGACAATGTCCTTGAGGTCTCTTACGAATCAAAGAATGAAACGGAGAACTCGCTTGCCCTCTCGTCTTTTAGCAAGACATGGAGGCTACCAGAGAATGCAGACGTTGAAGCCATCGCCGGAAAGTATGAACAAGGTGTCTTGACACTAGCCGTTCCGGTCCCAGACATTGCACGAGCATCTCGTGAAATTGTGATTAATTAATACCTGCAAATCTATTATACTCAAAAGGCGGCTTCGGTCGCCTTTTGTTATTAAAACTAACTATTTATTACGAGCAACTATGTTTGGAGTTTGGATATGTCATTAGATAAAGTTTTCAGCGGCTGGCGCGACTTCCTAAAAGAAGACAATATTAACGA
>Ga0209349_1001590_pt1 | contig 11193 bp, 10 predicted proteins | sample ETNvirnome_2_130_FD_184067 | JGI IMG/M metagenome (GOLD analysis project Ga0209349, IMG submission 184067) | Marine viral communities from the Pacific Ocean - ETNP_2_130 (SPAdes) (version 2) | ecosystem: Environmental > Aquatic > Marine > Oceanic | place: Pacific Ocean | collected 2013-06-22
CAAGATCGTTTTTGATCAACTTTACGAGACACTCCGAAAAGAAAAAGTAGACTACATCGTTCACTGTGGCGACATCGCCCACACCAAGACCCAGATTTCACCAGAGTTCGTTGAGCTTTGCTCCGACTTCTTCGCAAATCTGGCCAAGATCGCACCTACCTACATCATCTTAGGCAACCACGACGGCAACCTAAAGAATAGCAGCCGCCAGGACGCCCTCACACCGATTGTAAGGGCCTTGAACTTACCGGACTTACATCTACTTAAAAACTCCGGAGAAGTCCTTGTAGGCCCGCACATTGCCTTAAATGTTCTATCGGTTTTTGATGAAGATAATTGGACCAAACCGAGTGATCCCGAGAGGATCAATATCGCACTTTATCACGGCTCTGTATCTGGTGTTAAAACCGATACGGGTTGGGTGATGACCCACGGTGATCACGATGTGGGCATCTTCGGTGGCCACGATTACGCATTGTTGGGAGACATTCACAAGACCAATCAGACTCTTGATCCCGAAGGTCGCGTGAGATACGCTGGCTCAACTGTTCAACAGAACCACGGGGAGACCAACGATAAAGGTTTTTTGATTTGGGAGATTGAAGACAAGGACACTTTCAATGTAAGTCATCACGTCTTGCTCAACCCCAAACCTTTTATGACCATTGAACTTACGCCAAAAGGGCGAATGCCCAGGGGCACCAAGGTTCGTCCCGGCTCTCGTCTGCGTCTTGTGAGCAACAACAATCTACCACTTGACGTTATGCGCAAGGCTGTGGAGGTTGCCAAGCATCGTTTTAAACCCGAGAGCATTACTTTTCTTAACCGTGCTGCGGGTGAAAGGGGCGTAGTTGATATTGGTAATGGATTTAAGATTGAGAACCTAAGAGACAAAGGAGTCCAGGAAAATCTTATTCGTGAGTATCTAAAAGACTATGAGCCCACGGAAGATACCATCCAACGAGTTTTTGAACTCAACCGCAAATATAACTCACAGATCGAGGAGACCGAAGAAGTCGCTCGGAATGTTAATTGGAATATTAACAAGTTTGAATGGGACAACCTGTTTAACTATGGCGAAAAAAACAGGGTTGACTTTACCAACTTGAATGGTATTGTGGGCATTTTTGGTAAGAACTTTTCTGGAAAGTCTAGCATTGTAGATGGGTTGCTCTATACGATGTTTAATACCACCTCAAAGAACGAGCGCAAGAACTTTAACATTATTAATCAGCATAAGAAAAACTGTCGTGGATATGTAGAACTTCAGATAGGAGACAAAACCTATACAATTGAGAGGACTTCTGAAAAATATATAAAGAAGCTCAAGGGGGAAACCACAAATGAGGCACGCACTTCGCTAGACTTTAGTGGCCACAATCCGATTATAGACGAGCCTTTCAGTCTTAATGGAAACACGCGTAATGAAACCGATGCTCATATTCGCAAACGTTTCGGGACAGTAGAAGACTTTTTGTTGACCTCAATGTCAAGTCAACTTGACAGCTTGTCTTTTATCAAGGAGGGCTCCACGAGACGCAAGGAAATATTGGCCAAGTTCTTGGATTTGGATATTTTTGAAAGAAAGTTTAAACTAGCCCACGAAGACTCGGCTGATCTTAAAGCTCTTATACGCCGCGCCGGCAACGTTAGTTATGATGATGATATTACGGCTTGTGCGGAATCCTTAAAAGACGCACAAAAGGATTTGAAAAATAAAAAGGATGTTTGTGTAGATCTGCGAGAGACACTAGGAAAGTCAGAAACAGAGTATGCCTCTTTAACAGAACAGATAGAATCAATTCCAGCAGAACGACTTGACATAAAAATGTTGTTGGAGACAAAGATTGGTTTAGAAAATAACATAAATCAAACAAAAACAAAGATTACCAGCCTCAAAACGCAAAACAGCGACAACGACAAGAAGTTGGAAAAATACAATGATTTTCTTACCGGCCTGAATATTGAAGAGTTGTTGGAAAAAAAGAAAGAATTTGATCATTTTAAAACTTTGTATGATGACACGGTAAACAGTGCTCGTCTTATGGACAACGAATATAAGGCGATGAACAAGAAGATTGAATTACTAGACGAAGTTCCTTGCGGCAACAAGTATCCCAAATGTCAGTTTATTCGGGACGCCAATTTGGCTGCTCTTGGACTTCCGACTCTAGAAGTAGAAATTATTGATAAAATTGAAAAGGCAACTAAATTTAAAACAAAGATAGTTTCTGTTGACTCCAACGAAATGATTGTTTTGATTGATAAATATAACGATACAATTATTGAGAAAAATAACTTTGAGATTTTGAAAAGAGACAACAAGGTCTCAATAGAAAAACTTTATGCCAAGATAAAAGGGTTTGCCGACCAGTTGTCGGAGGCGGATGAAAAGATTGAACTGTATGAAGAAAAGAAAGAACTCATCCAGAACATTGAAAAACTGTTCACGTCGCGCACCCAAGTTCAGAAAGATATAGAGAGCGTCAAAAAGAAAATCCTTCAACACGAAGGGTATGTTAATCAGCACCATCGTTCAATCGGTTCTTTAGAGCGCCAATTAGAAACGTTACAGGATAAGAAGTCCGAGTTGGCCAATATCCAAAAGGAGTATACAGCCTATGATTTGTTTATGCGCTGTGTCCATTCCAATGGAATTGCTTATGATATTATCAAGAAGCGACTGCCGGTGATTAATGTTGAGGTGGCAAAGGTTTTATCTAATATCGTTGATTTTGAAGTCTTCTTCCAGGAGGACGGCCGCAAACTTAACATTTTGATAAAGCACCCTCACCACGAACCGCGCCCTATTGAAATGGGTTCCGGAGCCGAAAAGACGATTGCTTCTATGGGAATCCGTTTGGCGCTTTTGTCTGTTTCATCTCTTCCGAAAGGAAATATATTTATTTTGGATGAACCAGGAACCGCATTAGATGCTGAAAATATGGAGGGATTTATTAGGATCTTACAACTAATTAAGATGTATTTTAAAACCGTCGTCCTAGTATCGCACCTAGATTCATTAAAAGACATAGTGGATACGGAGATCACGATAGATAAGGTTGGCGGTTTCGCAAAGGTAAATCAATAATGGTACGCAAAGTAAGACACGTAATAGATAAAGGCCTGGACAAGATGGTTTCCAGGAAGCTGCTCGCTTGGGCCACAGCCACGGGCTTGTTGGCTTTCTCTGATTTGGCATCCGGGGATTGGGTTATTATCACCTGTGTTTATATCGGGGGACAAACTGTAGTTGATACAGTAGCGCGCCTCAAGGGTGTTGACGGTGGGTCTTCCTCGGCTTAAACTATTCTTTCAGAAAACACGGCTTTATATTAAAAAGTGGTGGTGGATAATTGTTATAGTTTTAGCGCTGATAGTAAGTCTTTTAATCTGGGCAATAACAAGAAACGGTAGCTACACAGCTACACTTCTAGAATTAATAGAAATCAAACGAGATTCTCACGATGCTGAAATGGAAACATTAGCACACACGTATAATGTTGAGATATCTGAAAAGAACAAGAGATTAGAAGAACATCAGCGACGGCTTGCCGATCTAGAAGAAGCCCATAAAGCAAAGGGCGATGAACTTGATCGAAATAAAAAAGCCGCTCTTAAAAGATTAGTTGATGAAAACTATAATGATTCTGAAAGATTGTCTCGCGAGATAGCAAAAGAGTTTGGATTAGAGCATGGTTAAGAAAGTTTTTTGTTTTTTAATAATAAATCTTTTTCTTCTACAATCTGTTGCCGCACAAGAAATAGTAAATGTTACAAAGGGAGATGAAGTTCCTTTTGACGGTATTCTGTTATCTATTGAGGCAGCAGCCAAGGTGCTGACGGACAGGCAGTTTTCTGATGAAGAGTGTGATTTGCGTTTAGAATATGAACTTGAGCGTCAGGAGGAAAGGTTTACTTTGCTCTTGGACTACAAAGATATCGAGGTTGCCTCTTGGCAAGATCGATATGAGCAAATGATGATCATTAAGACGACAGAAAACGATCGCCTCCAACAACTAATCATTGGACAAAAGCCCGCCAATGGTCCTTGGCTTGTGGCTTTGGGGTTTGGAATTGGCACCCTCACGTCGCTGGGCGTATTCGCTCTATCCACACAGATAGTACAGTGAGCAAAGATCAAGACTATATAGCAAAATTAGAAAAAGCCATATCGCAGAAGTATGGTGAAGAGGCTATTAACAATCCAAAACGTTTTTGGGACGAGGACAAAGAGAAAGAATATGTTACGCAGTCCCAAGAAGAACAGAAGAAATTTGCCAAATTGGCCGAATCCCAAGACAAAGTAGAACAAGACGGATTTTTAATAAACAAAAAACTACTTAATAGAGACCACAATAGGACGTGTCCTGTTTGTGAAAGATATTCTTTTCATCCGCGAGATGATTTGTATATGAATAAGTTCAGTGCTTGCTGGATATGCTATATACAACATATCGAGGACCGGGAAGAAAGATGGGCAACTGGTTGGAGACCAAACAAGGAAGAATAATATGGCAACAGTATACGAAATCATACAAGGAATAAACCAGGCAGCAGCCAACGCATACGACGGCGCTCACGCGGAAGAACTGCAAGCCGACGGCAAAGCCCGTTCGGCTGGTCTTAGCAGGGAAGACGGCCACTACATTAATGATCGCCGCGTTATGGATGGATTTAAGGTCAGATTTCACGGCCCCATTCTTCGTGTGTCCTATCAGGCCGAGGTGCTTCTCAGAGACGTTAAGGCTCCGGGGTTTGAAGACGACATTGCTTCACACCTAAAAGATATTGTAAAATTCTTGAAGAAAGAATATAAGGTAATCACCGGCAACACCCTCACCCTCACCCTAGAAGGAGAGCACCACATTATGGTTCAGCGTATGTCCAACTATCGCACAGATGTTCAGGCGCAATGTGATTACCGCATTGGTGGGATGACCGATGTGGGAGAAGTATCAGGAGGCTCTGATAAAGATCGTCTTGATAGCGCCGTGAAGGACTGGCTCGCACTAGGCCCCAAGAACAAACGACCCCCCAACGATACACGCAAAGGCAAGTAACAAATGTTATGGGGAGTCGCCTTACTAAAAAAGAGATTTTAAAAGAGGTTGTAAAAGCGGGCAAAGATCCAGTTTACTTTACAACAAATTATTGTCGTATTTCCCACCCTCAAAGAGGGCTAATTCCTTTTAAGGCGTATGACTATCAAGAGGATCTCCTCAAAGATTTTAACGATTATCGTTTTAATATTATTTTAAAAGCCCGGCAGTTGGGTATTTCTACAGTCACGGCGGCTTACATAAGTTGGCTAATGCTATTCCATCGGGACAAGAACATTCTCGTGGTCGCGACCAAACTCCAAACAGCCACAAACCTCGTCAAAAAAGTAAAAGCAATTATCAAGCATCTACCAGATTGGATGCGTATTTCTGAAATCATAGTAGATAACCGAACTTCTTTTGAACTTTCAAATGGTTCGCAGATTAAGGGCTCTTCTACATCGGCTGATGCTGGCCGTTCGGAGGCCCTTTCATTGTTGGTAGTTGACGAAGCCGCGCACGTTGAAAAACTAGGTGAGTTATGGACTGCGCTCTATCCAACGCTATCAACTGGTGGTCGATGTATTGCGCTTTCCACCCCAAATGGTGTGGGCAACTGGTTCCATCAAAATTGTGTAGAAGCAGAGGCCGGAACAAATGCGTTCCATATGACTACTTTGTTATGGGATGCCCACCCGGATAGAGACAAAATTTGGTTTGACAAAGAAACCAAGAATATGTCCAAGCGACAGATTGCTCAAGAACTTGAGTGTAACTTTAATGTTTCTGGTGAGACAGTTATTCACCCTGATGATATTCAGTGGTATTTAGAAAAGACAGCCACGCCAGAATATAGAACCGGTTTTGATAGAAACTACTGGATATGGAAAAGATACCAACCAGAAAAGCCCTACTTGATTGTTGCCGACGTGGCGAGAGGTGATGGAAAAGACAATAGCGCATTTCACATCTTTGAGTTGGAAACAATGGAAGTGGTGGGGGAATACGTTGGAAAACCGACGCCCGACGACTTTGCTGATATACTCTACAGCGTGGCTGCTGAATATGGAAATCCTATGGTTGTTATAGAAAACAACAATATAGGCTACGCAGTGCTTAAAAAGTTGCTAGATAAAGGGTATCCTAATCTATACCACTCTCGGAAGGGCGACCATCAATACGTGGATCCGGTTGCTGCACAATGGCAATCCAATGTTATTCCCGGCTTCACGACATCTTCAAAAACGAGACCTTTGATTGTAGCAAAGATGGAAGAGTTTATGAGAAACAAACTAATTAAGATTAATTCAAATCGTCTGCTTTCAGAAATGAAGACTTTTATTTGGCAAGCAGGAAGGCCCCAGGCTATGAGAAGTTATAATGATGATCTAGTTATGTCGTTTGCTATCGGGTGTTGGGTAAGGGATACTGTAATCGTGGAAAGCCAAAAGAATGTAGAATATAGCAAGAGTTTCCTCTCAGCGATATCAACATCTAAAACAAGCATTTCCACAACAATTCCAGGAATGACAGGACACAAAATGACGAAAGAAAATCAAAGGGCCGGAGAAGCAAAAAGTTTTAATGAAATGTATATTGCTTTGATAAAGGGGTAGAAAATGGCGACTAACGAGAAAAACCCAAGAAATCCTGTTTCCCCTCTTTTCAAGAGGCTGACCAGACTTTTATCTGGTCCAATTATAAATTATCGCGCTCAGATTGGGCGCCAGGAGCGACGGAGCGATTTAGATAAATATCGCAGTCGTTTTCGATCTTTAAGTGGCCAAGAGTTTAAACGCTCCGATAATAATTTCTCACAGAATTATAATCTTTTTACGTCTGCTGCTTTCAGAAATCAAGGTAGAGCCGAGCGCTACACAGACTTTGAACAGATGGAGTATATGCCCGAGATTGCGTCAGCAATCGATATCTATGCTGATGAGATGACGACATCTAATGAGTATAACAAGATGCTCTCTATAAAATGTATGAACTTGGAAATAAAAACAATTCTTGAGTCTCTATTCTATGATGTTTTGAATGTGGAGTTCAATGCCTTTGGTTGGGCTCGTTCAATGACCAAGTATGGTGATCTGTTTCTTTATTTGGACATCGATGAAAAAATGGGGGTCACCTCCGTCATCGGTTTACCGAACAACGAAGTCGAGAGGTTAGAGGGCCAAGACCCCACCAATCCAAACTATGTTCAGTATCAGTGGAATGGCGCTGGTATGACATTTGAAAATTGGCAAGTTGCCCATTTCCGTATTCTTGGGAACGATCGCCACGCTCCATATGGGACGTCTATTCTTGATCCTGCGCGCCGCATTTGGCGCCAACTGGTTCTTCTTGAAGATGCTATGATCGCATATCGCGTTGTCCGTGCCCCGGAGCGCCGGATGTTTAAGATCGACGTTGGTAATATCCCGCCCCAGGATGTTGCGCAATATATGGAAAAAGTAAAAACCGAGATGAAAAGAAACTCTATGGTGGATGCGACAACTGGCCGCGTCGATCTCCGTTACAACCCCTTATCATTGGAAGAGGATTATTTTATTCCTATGCGTGGTGGAGTTGGGTCTGACATTACGTCTCTGCAAGGTGCTTCCAGTTTGAATGATATTGACGATGTGAAATACCTTCGAGATAAGTTATTCTCTGCTATTAAGATCCCCCAAGCATATCTTACTAACCTCGAAGGAGCGGACGAAGATAAGACAACTCTTGCTCAAAAGGATATTCGGTTCGCCAGAACAATTCAGAGATTACAAAGAGCCTTCGTATCAGAACTAGAAAAGATTGCTGTTGTTCACTTATATACTCTTGGCTTCCGCGGCGAAGATTTGATTGGTTTTGATCTGTCCCTGAACAACCCATCTCGTCTTGCTGAATTACAGCAGCTAGAATATATGAGAACCAAGTTTGAAACGGCCACAGCAATCCCAGAGGGGACCTACAGCAAACGCTGGGTTGCTCACAATATTCTCGGACTTTCTGATGACGAAATTCTTCGTAACCAGAGAGAAACTTTCTACGATCGTAAGTTCCAGCAAGCTCTTGAGGCTGTGGTTGAGCAGGGAGCCGAAGAGGCTCTCGGCGGTGGCGATCTTGGTGGAGACCTCGGGGGCGATCTTGGTGGAGACCTCGGAGGCGATCTTGGTGGAGACGAATTAGGCGGCGAAGAACTTGGTGGAGAAGAGGGTGGAGGCGAAGATGAATCGGCCCTCTTGACCGCACCGGCCCGTAAGGACGATGGCCACGTCAGTCGTTATAAGAAAAGCCACTATGTAAGAAAAGACGGCCGCAACGATTTGAGAACAGGTGTTGGAGCAAACCGGAGAGAGTTTAGAAATATGGTGGCTCCCGAATCACAGCGCCTGCGAAGCGACAGATCTACGACCGGCGCATCTGTTGGAAACATCAGGATGCCCGATTTCAGAAGTTTGGTGGGTCTAGAAGAGCAAAAACATTCTATTTATAGTAAGAGTGAAGAACTAATGTTTGAGAACACAACAAAAGTTCGCAAGCTTATTGAGCAGTTAGAGAAAAAAGAGGCTGATAAGGATGAAACATAATAAGAAACGAAACACAGCATTCATTTATGAAGCTCTAGTCAAAGAGTTCACCAAATGTGTTGTAGAAAACAATTCTGAAAGGAAGAAGAAGATTGTTCTTGTTTTGAAAGAATTCTTTTCCAAGAATACTATTCTGTATAAAGAACTGGAACTCTACAACATTTTACTGGAAACCAAGAACATCAATCACAAGGTAGCAGAAAAACTATTACACGAGACAAAAGAGGCATATCATCAGTTGGACGAGGGCTCCGTTTTTAGTGCCCAGTCTCAATTAATAGCAGCCATCAACAAGGGGCTCGGACAGGAAGTCTGGTCCAATTTTGTTACCAATTATAAATCAATGGCTTCGGTTGACGCAATCTTTAATTCCAAGACATCGATCAAAAAGAAAGTATTATTTGAGCAAGCGATAGTTGATACGATGAGTGAGAAGCCAGAAGCTGCTCCGATTGATACTTTGCGGCCACTAGACACTTTGGCATATGGCTCGTTTATTAAGAAATTCAATAACAAATATGATTCTTTGCTGCAGGAGCAAAAAGATCTTCTAACCCGATATGTCACGAGCTTTGCGGACGACGGGTTTGAACTGCGTATTTATCTTAACGAAGAATTAAAAAGACTTAAGCAATCTCTGGACAATTCCTCCGAGTCATCCAACCCTCCGATGGTTGAACAAAAAATAGAGGAAGTTGTGAACTATCTTGAAGGCTTCCGCAAAAGAGAATTTACCGAGAAAGATCTTAATAAGATTTTAAAAACACAAGAACTAGTGTGTGAGTTAACAGCCAATGATTAATATCAAGATTGGAGTACCAGAAGCAACCGTAGAGTTACACGCGCGCCGAGCGCTAGATGGTTCTCTGCTTGTTATGGATCACAGAAAGATAGATATTGCTGTTATGCCCGACAAAATGAAGGTTGTAACTTTCCCCAAAACATCGGCAACCGAAGATGTATACGATTATCAGAACAGGCTTATGGAATTAATGGCCGACAAGGGAATCATAGAACGGTCATCTATTCAGGGCGGCGATATGTATAGATCTCTAGAAGCCGAGATCTTCAAGAACGAGCACATCAACTCTTTACAGGCTGCTGTATATGTTATTTCAGAGTTTATAAACATTGAAGAAACACACGAGCAAGTTGCCGATCGATACGAGAAAGAGGTTGAGGATATGTATACTCATCCAAGCGATCGTGATTCAACAGAATACGGTGAAGTTCCACAGTATGCTCAGAAGGGCTCTATGCGCCCGGGCTATTATTACTATCCATTAAGAAATCGATATTAGAGTGGGGCTCCTACATTTTATACTTGCCGCATACGGCATGACTTTTATGCTTGTCCACGGCTCAATCTTTAATCGGATCCGGCCCCCGTGTAAAGCTTGGGGCGGATTAGGCAAGTTATTTCACTGCTGCCTTTGTATGGGATTTTGGGTTGGAGTGTTTCTTTGGGGCGTAAGTCCATACACAGAACTATTTAATTTTGATTATACATTCGTAAATGCTTTTATTTGCGGCTGTATAAGCGCTGGTACTTCATACTTATTGAGTATGATTGTAGATGACTTTGGTTTCAATTTGAACCACAAAGGAGGTGAGTCATGAAGAAATGGATGATCCAGCCCGTCCGACGCTGCTGTTCAGGCAGCATATTTTATGTGGGGGTGAAGGCCCCCACGTTAAAGCTTTAAAGGAATAATATAATGGCACGTAGAAAAAATGTAAAAAGAATAGACCCGAGATACTTCTTGCACGAGACAGTATTGCGCGAAATGACTGCCGATATCGCCAAGAGGATCGATCAGGTAGTTGGGGCAGCCGTAGATGCCCTTAAAAAGGTGGCGAAGGCACCAAAGCATTCTCTATCTTCCCAGGGCCCCGATCGCAGCGCCGATTTGGCTCGCACCGGAGAGGGCCCGGGCAGTAAGGGATACTTACAAGAATATGGCAAAGACCTTCCAGTGAAAGGCGCAGAGAAACAAATGCGTCAAATGGTAGCTCAATTAACCCCTAAGTTAGATGAAGCAGCAGCGCTATCATTAGGTCGCGGCGGGTCACGCCGCACCGGCGACGTGGCACAAATTTGTCCGGATGCATATGAGAAATTAGGGAATTGCCCGGACGAGATGCATAACACCACAAAACAACAATTATGTGAAGCATTAAGGGACGCTATAGCGGCTTTGTCTTGCTTAGATGATGGTCAAGATGGGATGCGATGGCTTGAAAGCCAGGGTCTCCTTAAGGATGTAAGGGCAGTATATGCGGCGCTCCACGAGTTCCGGAGAAACTATTTTTCAGGGAGCCAGCAGCGCAAATAAATGGCCGAACTTCTACGAGAATTTTATGAACTATGCGAAGGTGGCGTCTGTCAGGATCTCCTGACGGAGTCAGAGAAGCAGTATGTCCGCAATGGCGGAATGATGCTTTCTGGAAAACTACAAGAAGCAGACGTTCAAAACGGCAATGGTCGCGTATATCCTATGAATATTATGGAGCGCGAGGTAAAGAAGTATGCCCAACTCGTAGAAGACAACCGTGCCCTTGGGGAACTTGATCAC
>Ga0209349_1001591_pt1 | contig 11191 bp, 14 predicted proteins | sample ETNvirnome_2_130_FD_184067 | JGI IMG/M metagenome (GOLD analysis project Ga0209349, IMG submission 184067) | Marine viral communities from the Pacific Ocean - ETNP_2_130 (SPAdes) (version 2) | ecosystem: Environmental > Aquatic > Marine > Oceanic | place: Pacific Ocean | collected 2013-06-22
AAGGCCATTGTATTATAGGAGTAAAGTTGAGGGAAATAGACCACTCCCCTGTCTGGGGCTTAAGCGGCCTGACTAAAATAAAAGGTTAGGGACGGACCGTGGGTAGAACTATTTAATGGCTAGAGCAACCGGCCTGTCTATGTGGGTGAGTCAACGCTCGATGTATTCGGCAGCTTGTAGAACTATTTGATGGCTAGAGCAACCAACTGCGTCATTTGAGCTATATAATACTAAACACACCAATGTGTCAACAGCATAGTTATTGGGCTGTCACCCCCTCCTATAGGCTACTGCGCGGGCAGTGAGGAAAAGGCCGCGCTGATAGACTCCTCAAACGATAAATTGTCCGAGGACTGCTGTAAACCCGCGGCTGAGCTGGGGGTATGCCCCGACTCAGTGGGCTCGGCCCCCTCAAATTCAGCGAGGCGGTCCGTCAGAACTTCAATTTCTTTACGCATGGAGGCGTATTCCCTGACGACCGTGGGTAAAATCTGGGAAGCTATGGTATTGTAGGCGTGGTCTACCGGATGAATCGTGGTGGGGTCCGAATTGACTGCAGCTTCTTTAGCCGCGGACATATCAAACCCCTCTACGGCCTTCAGGAAGGGCAGCTTTTCAGAAACGCGGTCCCCGACCTCGGTAGCAACTTGCTCACGCACTTTATACTGGGTAGCTAATTTTTGCTTCTGCTTTTGCTCGTCGGCTTCCTTGGCCTCAGCAACGGCCTGTTCCACATTGTCGTGCATGGCCTTCCTAACAGCCATGAGGGGCTCGATGTTTTCAATGACCCGGTAAATGCGTGACTTGTCGCGATCAGTAGCCAATTCAAGCAACCCCTCCAGAGCTTTATCTTGCTCAGCCTCATCAGTCAGGGCTACGGCGTCAACAAGAGCCTCCGCATCGATACCATATTTTTCAGCTACCGCTTCGGTACTGTCTAGTAATTCTCGTAACGGTTTGGTGACCCTTTGCTTATAAGCCTCGGTCTCTTCCAGATTGGTGAACATTTTTTCCTGTTCATACTGAGCGAGCTTTTCCTGTAATGCTTTTGGATCATCCGCTTCATTTATAGCTGACAGCTCCTTGATCCTAGCTTCATGTTCGACGCTTTTCTGCCGCAGGGTCTCCAACTCAGAGGAACTATTCTTCAGCTCTTCCTTAAGCTGCTTAAATCTGCTCGCGGCTTTGGGGGTCCAGTCGTCCCCCACATCCTCACTAAGCTGATCCAACGGGGCGACTTCCGCTTCCTCGGTAGTTTTTTCTGCTGCCTCTGGCTCGGGGGCGGCTTCGGCCTCCGGTTCCGGTTCCGGTTCCGGTTCGGGGGCTACTTCTGGTTCTGGTTCAGGGGCCTCCGCGCCCATTTTTTCAAGCGCCTGCTCTAAGGCATCAGAAAAACTAGCAGGTTCATTACCCGCGTCGGGCAGGGACTCAACTACGGTATCGGGGGTGGCTTCTACGGCAACTTCTGGCGCGGCTTCTGGCGCAGTTTCAACGGCGGCTTCTTCACTCATGAGTCAATATGGGTCCACTCATCAGGATGAGCGGACGTAGTTTTAGGATTGCGAATCTTTGTTAATTTATGGAGGTCATTAAAGGCATCCCGGTAGCCTGCGTACCATGCGAGTCGGGTATTATTCCGCTCGCAGTCTTGCAAAGTATTGAACGAGGGGCCAGCTATTTCTTTGAGAACGGCAACGGCTTTCTGGAAAGTGGGGGTTTCCAAGATATCGTGCAGCTCCTTAACGGCGACCGTATCCCTGAACCAACGATCTACGGGAACCGGGGGTGTTACAGACTTGGGCATCTATTGAAATTGTTCACGCTCTTCCTTGAGCATGGCTTTTGCCAGAATGGCATAATTCACAATATCGTGGCAGGCATCTTCTACACTCTCATTGGGGACCTGTAACTCTTTATCGTTCACGAACGAACGTATTCTCTGGATCTTGTCCAATACCCGCATCAGGAGGCCGTGCACAGGGTGGATACCGACCACTGTACTACTTTTGAAATTAACAAACGGGTCCACGGCATCCTTGCCCCCCGTATAATCGGAGTTTTTAGTCCGCATGATATCCTTGCACTCCCGGCAAGTATCGTCATGTAGTGTGAGAAGTTCCTTAGAGTTCACTACTTTTGCGGAACTCTAGCGCGGCCTTCGCATCTCGCAAAGCCATTTCTTGCTCATGTTTCTTCTGCTTGATCGCCATATCAAGCTCTGCCTTTTCTTGGGCGATCTGCATTTTTACCTGATGTTCCATCAACTTGGGGTCTTGTTGAGGCGGGGCCTCTTCTCCCTCAGCCGGGACCTCGGCCTGCTGCGCTTGATCTCGTTGGATCTTCTGAGCGGCTTTGGCGGTATTATTGATGGCTTCTTCAGCAAACTGAAGAACCTGTTGGGCCTGCCCGACCAACCCCTCAAGGGCGGGGTCGCCTGCAGCAAGTTGGACGGTCTGGCTAATATGCTCATAAAATGCCTGCAACGTAGGTAGGGCCTGCATTGGATCGGCCTCCCCCACGTTGAGTTGTTCAATCAGTTGTGCGAGGGGGGCTAGGTGAATCTCCAGATGTGTACCATGCAACTCGTTTCCGACAACCGGAACGGGCTGACCCTCCATGAGCTGCTGGTTTTCAAAGAAGGCAATCTTAAGGTCTACGGTTGGACGCTTCTCTGCATTCGACGGGGCGTACCTGTCAGCGAGGTCGTGGCCCACTCTGGTCGAGACAATATCACGGGTCAGGTTGCGGCGACCAACGTCGTCGAACTGGCCGCTGATGCCCTGAAGCTCCCGAAGGGCTACCATCCTATTGGCGTGGCTACCATTGCCGATGGACCTCACGGCTTTCGTACGGTCCACATCCAAAGTCTTGATAAACTCGGGGGGAATACCCCGCGCTTCACAGCGGGCATAGAAGTCCCTGATCGCGCCATCGGGTTTTTTAGTCGTAACAATACGCCGAACGACTTCTCGGAGAAGCCGGTTCCAGCTGGCATAGAACAGGTTCAGGCTGGCCCCCGACAAGCGGGTGGTGACATCCATGTCAGCTGTAACCTGCATCTGATTCCTGTATGGTGAACTCTGATCGGGGCCATACGTGCTGACAGTATCGGTATTGAGCTGCAGCTGTCGGGTTAGGTCCTCCAAGGCGGGTTGGACGGCAGTCCCCAAATTAGGGATCGCCTTCTCAACGATGCTCACGTTGGGGCTCAAAACGGCATACGCGCCGTAGAAGGTGAATTGCAATTCGTCCAGAGACCTTTGGTTTTCGGGTTGGATCATCACCGCAGACGCGAGCATGGCTCCGTCGATCTGCTGGCAACGCAGTCTGTTACTGGTCTGTACATGGGCGAAGATGCGTTGGCCTAGGCCACGAATCGAATGGTATGTGCCGTTGCTGCCGACGCCATAGGTGAACATCACGTATGCCTGCTCGGCCTTTTCATATCTGGAAACTTTCTTATAGAGGAAATCCTTCGGGGAGTTTTCTGCCGAAATATAGTGGCTGACGCTGCCGTCCATCTCCTTGATCCAGAAATGCAGCACCTTTACAGATGGGTTCTGGAGTCCGGTGTGCAGGTCATTGTTCTTCATCTCGGCCTGCCAAGACTCGTAACTCTCTGGCCTGCCTGAGGTCGAGGCGTTCTTGGCAATGACCCGCCTTACCTCATCCACATTCCACCCCACCTTGGTGGCCACTTCGGGGTTCTTAATATAGGCGTAGAGTTCGTGCAACAGGTAGCTACGGCGTCCGATAGCAACATCGATACACTCCTCGTTGGCGGGGGTTTGCCGCGGGATAAGAATATCGGTAAATCCGCCGACCCGAAACCGCCAGTCGTCAGGCGAATCAAAGTAAGCAACGGCAACGCCGTGCTTGATGAAGGTCGTGCAGAGCCTCAGGTAGGCGTTGTGGAACTCAGGCCACGCACGAATGAGGAGGGTCAGTTCTTCCGCGACGAGTTCTTCCGCCGGTTTAACTTCGCTCGCTTCGCCCTGCGTTCCCTTAACCTCAACAAGTCTTTCCAGTGAAGAATAAAGGTCAACGTAAGCACTAAGAGAAATATCCAAAAGTCGTTGGGCATCTCCAAAATTCAGGTTTGTTTTTAGCCCTTGCCCGCTTACTGCCAGACTCTGGGAGTTATATGGTGCCCCGCCATCAAACATGGAATCGACACGGGCGCGATTTATTGCGGACTTCTCGTCGGCTGAGAGGAGGGTCGCGAAAATAGCTATGGCACTCTGCACATCCTTCAGGCGGGTCTCTACGGGTTTCCCCTTTTCGTCCAAGGAACCGAGGTTCAGGCTGTCGATGCTATCAAGCGGTCGGTCGCTCATCGTTTATGTGATAGCCTTTTTGGCTATAATAGTCAATTCTGTAAATAAGTAGGTGTCACTAACATGATAGACGATCAAACAACGGTGTATGTGTATTTTGTGGTTGCTCTAACTTTAGTGTGGATCACGATGAAAATTCTGGACATATAATCCAGATCCTCTAAAACGCACGGGACATGAAAGCCAAACTATTCGTAATCGGTGCCGGTTGTTCTTTTCTAGTATCTTCCTGCTCCACGATGGACTTAGGCGGCTCTGTTCCGTTGCCGTTCACTGAGCCCTCTACTTCGGCTCAACTGGACCTTAACCTCAGGCCCATGCCTCCGAGATTCTGTATTGGGGTCGACCTCGTGCCTACTGAGGAAGAATCTGATACGGGCGAGACAGCAGAGTAGGGTCTCAGCGCGGGAGTCTGGCCCTACTCCTTCCGATTGTTCTGGCAGAACCAATCGGGGCTCCCGCGCTTTTCATGTCGATTTTAGTGACGTTTATCGACACATCCGTGTAACGCGTCGTGCCAATCAAGGTTTTCACGGGGGTGGGTTGGGGGAACCTTTACGGTAAGCGGTAGTAGTAACTTAAAATAGGCCGCGGAAATCGACTTTTCCGGTTTATATAAACCAGATAAGTGACTAATTATTGGCTGTCTACCGGCTTACTACCGCACGTTAAGAAGGTTATGCACAATCTTCTCCCCACACACTCTTGGTGAGCTTGTCCACGGGAACCTGCTTCCTGATTCCTGATTCGTGTTTCATGGATACGTACCGTGTATTGCGGCGCATGAACTCGGCTACAGCGTAGACACGCCCAGACTTCCGGCCACGGGATTCAGGTTTTACACAGTATATACATCCATATGCTGTGACTACAAAGCGGGGGAACTCAGGGATGGGGCGCGCGCCCTCGAAATCGAGGATGTGTTTGAGCGACAGCTCGGGAGGGGGCGAATCCAACGAATCGTGGGCAAAATGGACGCGCTTGCCGTCATTATTGGTAAGCAGCGTCTTCCACTGGTTGCCGTTCCACTGACGGCGAAGGCGCTTGCAGGTCTTGGTGTTGAAGACATACCCCGAGGATAATAGGGCGTAATCGCTGGCGTTGGGGATCGATCTGGTCTGTGGGAGCGTCGTCATTTTCAAGCGTTTTCGTTACCCCCTATATAAAAACTTTCTTCTAGAGTTAGTCAAACTTAATTTCTAGAACTTTTGTTTGAGCTTCTCTAGAAGAAAGTTTTAGGGTGGGGGGTCGGATTTGAACTTTTGTTTGACGGGGGCTGTCCCAGCGCTCCCGCTTTCGCGGCCTCAGCTTTGGCAAGCCGCCGTGCTTTTAATCGTGCACGGTTTTTTAGATAATATGCGCGGTTATATGCACGCTTTTTGTCGGCCAATTCGGGGTCGGCTAGCATATCTAAAGCCCTCTGCTTGAGTATCTTACGCTTATTCACAGCATAGTAATCGCGCTGGTAGTCCCTGCGTGCTTTTCTGTTCTTTATGTAGTAATCGTGCTTCTTCTCGTCGCGCATCACGCTTTTTAGCGTGCATTTAGCTGGTGTCAAATTTTTTCACACAACATACACACACAACACGTAGCGCGCCACCAAAAGCGCGGGGGTGACCGGTGGCGTGGTCCATGGTTCACGATGCGTGGATCGGGGGCGGTTCCACGCGGCCCTACCGTCTACCCATAGAGGGTTGAGCTTCACGGCTCCGGGGCCAACGGCCAAGGGATTCAGTTCCCCGCCCCGTCAAAAAAGGTCAAGAAAATCGAAGGACGAATTCCGGTTTTCACTGTCGCATCACGATGCGTAGTTTTCCCCACGTGGGTCGTCACGGCGCGAGTCTGCCGTTCCCATGATGGGGTTCAACTCTCTCGGTCTTGTATGCTAGAAGTGAGAAGCATACCGGTGCAGCACCATCGTTAAACTTGCGGACTGGTGACGCGGTCCAGCGTCCGGCGGGGAGTCGGATCACAAGGTGCTAGGTTCAACCGAATGCGGCAGAGTAGCGTTTCGTGACGCTCACTGGCTCGGAACTTCCATAGGCTGATAACGCCAAGGATTCAATACCGCCGACTGCCAAGGAGTAAAAGGTTTCGGAGAACTGAACGTCATGTAGACTAGGACAGGTGTCGTGTCTGACTAGGGTTACATCTTCCCGGTAGCGGGAACAACGGGACTAAAGCGTGTCGGCGTCAAATAGAGGCGTCGTTTAGGCAACTGCAGCTTCTGGGAGATTTTGAAGGGAAGCCAGCGTGGTGATCAAAGGGAACAGGGTTAACGGCCCGTCCGGTAACGGATAGATCGCCAGATAGTCTAGAGTCACCAAGAGACTTGGACAAAAACTTGGACGATGAGGCTCCCTCGCAGGAGTTATCCTGCGAGGGGGCTCTGGTCTGACCACGATAGTAATACTGCTCGCGTGCTCAGACCATGAACCAAATAGAAACCGCTATGTCAAATACAGTTAAGACCATACTGGCAACTAGCCCCATCGTAACTAAGGAGAATCGTCATGATGACGGTCGCAAGCTGCTGTCCATGCGGCAGTGGCTGCTCTTCGCATTGGCCACCCCCGACCTTGTGGGTCGGGAGAAGGCTGCAGATACTCGGACCAACGTGGATACCCTCAAGGATATCCGCGACTCCGAGCCTGAATTGTGGAAGCAGCTCTCCAGCCGTTACTCCGAGGAGAAGAAGGCTTACAACAAAACCGTCGCTTCGATGGCTAAGGGTAAGCAGACTTCCTCCATCCGTCAGTTCCGCAAGAGTGGAACCATCATCCGTGTCCAGCGCCACGCTGCTGACTTCGATGAGGTTCTTCAAGTGCAGAAACGCAAGGCCATTATGGCCGCGCCTAAGGGTTAATCACCCTACCCGGACTCGTTGAGTTCGGGTGAATTGGCTCGCAGATCTAGTGTCTGCGACCCAATTCACCTGATCCCTGTATCCCCATCCTGAATCCTGAATCCAGATACCGGATCATAGGATCACGTGAACCCTTCCCGCGGTGGGAGAATAACAAATCCGCAACGGTAGTGAACCGCCGACTGGTTCAAGGCACAACTCTCCTGCCTCATACTACAGAAAAGGAGACACGCTGGGTGTCGTGAGAAACACGCCTGCTCCTAGGCATGAGGCTAAACTGCCTTACTGATCGCGTAAAGCGACGCCACGACTGATAACAGGACAGTGCTAAACCAGTCGGGCGGTGGATTGGATGCGCCACCCTAAATCCAGCGGCGAGCCCTGTCCCTCTTCCATATGTCACTCCGAGTATGGAACATAACGGCCACAGCTTATTCAAAGTGTATGTGGCAATCGGAGTCGGGTGCCGCTCCCCCACCCGTTAACATTGGGGAGCATACTTTTGAGAGCCGTAACCCGGTATCCGCTAATTAACCACAACGGTTAACGTGGACCGTAAGACGGGAGCGAAACGGGATTGATCACCCGCAGTAGTGAATGAGTAGAATCGTGTGCCGCTAGCCCCGCAAAGGCCCGCCCGCACCCGAACTAAAACCGGATGCAAGCCCGTACTCACTCTCACACCCTTTCACTGCATCTAAACCACAACCTGACCATATAATGAATAAGAATCCGTATCATGCGGCTACTATGGGGGAAGCCCGCCTGTATTCAGGGCAACGCCGCCCCTCCAAGCCGCTCAATAGTAAAGGCAAAGGACGTCCAAGGGTAATCCCCTGCGACTTCAGACTTCAGCAGATGAGAGCAGCACACGTTGCCCGTATGCTTGAACCCGAACCTGAACCCCAGCCCCGCCAACTGCGGGAGGTGTTTGATAACAACTCCTTCAACTCAATTGGCCGCGCGTGGAACCTCGGAGGATCATGAAACACATACTAATATACCGCGGCCTCACCGCCCTCGGGATTGCCCTGTTCTTTGCAGGTGTAATCAAAATCGGCGTAGACTACTACGCCAAGGGAGTCGAGCTGTTACCAGCAGCCGTAGCCCTGTCAGGTATCGTCACCTCAGTAGCCTGCTCTATACTACAGGCTAAGGCTGAGGATAGGTACCACCTCAAACGCAATTATCCACTGAACCCATGAACCTAGACATAACCGCAGCCCGTAGCCTCATCCTGCAAAGGGGTGGGCTTGCGGCGCAGCTCGCCGCCTCCCTGTTTGATACCCACATCAGGGCAACAGGGACGGTGGAGATTGACAAGCTCACCGTGCCAGACAACTGGCCGGATGAACCTATCATCATAGGGGCACAGGGTAATACCTATGCCTTACGACGGGAACTCATAGGCATAGGCGCAGCCCGAGAGGTCCGCTCGTTTGCCGAGAAACTGAACCCCCATCCTGCATCATGATCCGTGTAAACAAACACAGCAGTCGTAAGAAGGGAATCATCTACGGGCTGGTTACTCTGGCCGAAGGACTTGTCCTCGTCCTATCCTTGGGACACCTTGACCCTGACTGGAGACTTAAGCTAGTGTTCTCCAAGTGGTGGGACACACACTATTGAACCCCCATCCTTAACCTTATGAATGAATACATAGTCTTCTTCCTCGACGGTAGCCAACTCACTGTGTGTGGGGCTAGCCTCGCATATGTTGCGAGCCAGTTTCCCCGAGCGAACATCTTTGACCGGGGCAACATGGGTAATTACATCACCCGCTACATCCCCTTCGGCAACGAAGACGGGAGCCATCAGGTACTGTCGAGCTAATGAACCCTGATTCCTGAACCCTTTACCTTTGCCCTCTCTCCATACCGTTCCACCGGCATCTCCTCTGCACGTTTCATGGTCGGCTGTCTGTTATGCACCGACTGCAAGAGATGCAAGCGAGGTGCGCCAACCATTGAGCTGGAAGCCCGCTGACGGTAATGAAACTGGAGAGAGGGCTACCCTTTACCCCGAACGACGGCGGGGTAACACGGCGGCGGCACCGTGGTGCACCATAAGGTGTGCGTTGCTTGTCCGATCCACTCAAGCTACATTGGTAGCGGTGGGCAAGGGGCAGTTACAAATACCGTCACCCTCCTAGGGCATGAGGTTAAAAGGCCCTGCACTTTCTGGCGGCTTGCCATGTTTGAGCTTGCTGCCTGCGAACGCCGAAAGAACCAGACCTCTATGGTCTGGGGTACCCCTGTTATGGCACGTTACTGAATGGGGAACCCAGTTGGGGGATAATACCAACACTGGCTGATGAAGCTCAGGCCAGACGAAACAACGATGCTTTGAGGAAGGCTCCCCGCCTCCGCCGTGCAGTCGAAAGAGGCCACGTAAAACTAACCCGCATCAAAGGGGGAGCACTATTACTTTTTGCCGCAGCCCCTCGGAAGGATTGTGCGATCCTTATTGAGGGATAGGTAACGAAGAGGCAGTGGTGTCCCGCAAAAAACACCCAGACCACGCACTACCGTGAGTCATCCACCCGACCTGTAGGTATCGGACGAATGGAAACATATGGCTTATACCTGCTGTGTGTATCGACAAAGCAGACCAGTAACAAACCAAGAGCGATTGCTATTGCAGTAGCGTTTGGCGAGGGGCGAGCCTGAGGACCCAACGATGGCGGTAAGTTACTGCGATGACAACAGAGGACGCTCTGGATACACATGGCGGGGCGGTAACCCTACTTTCAGCACGCATTCAAGTGGTCAAACATCTTTGATGTGGCTACTAACCCTGCCGGAACCAACCCCTTTCCATTCTTATGAGAAAGCAAATGAAGATAGCACGCCAAGAGCGTGCGACACAGAGACAAGCGGCCCGTGCCAAGCGGACCGACGAAGCCCAGCTCAAGATGCTGGATAAGATTAACGGTAAGGGGCGAGGCGCAGTCAAAGAGCGCGCCCGCCTCACCAAGAACATCGCCAGTAGATAGTCATGGCTAACCAAGGAAAGCTAGGCGTACACCGCCACACCAAACCCCCATCCACTTCCACGGAAGCATACATTGATGCCGACTTACGGGAGTGTGAAGAGCGGGGCATCCCACTCCACCACCGCAAGTGCTGCGACTTGATTACCAAGCCCGCAGTTGTCCGACCCCCTGCAGTGGGGTTTAACTCACTAACCCATGCGTTTACAGATGAGAACAAATAAATCATTCAGCATCACATACTTTGATGCCGCCACCTCCAAGGATGTGGGGTGTGTCGAGCACATCAACCTCACTGGTGAGATTTTCGACACCGATACATGGGCACGGGCTAATATGCCTGAGGATGTGGTCGAGCTGACGCTCACAACTGAGATCCTCTGGGATGCCCAACACATGGACGATCCCGAGGCAGACCGTACACCGATGAACTCCAACTACCGACGCGGCTTCTTCAATGATGTGCTTAGAACGCAGCTCCGTAACAAGTCGGACACCTATGCCCGTAAGTTTCGGAAGGAAATCTGTGAAGCTACAGGTGTAGATGAAAGCACCTTCGACTGTTGGCTGGCCCGAACTAAAGAACCCAGCCCCGAGCACGGGGAAATAATCTGGAGAGTCGTCAGGCACCGGCAGAGGCAAGCCCATCTAAGGAGCCGAGAACGCTGGAAGAATAGATCTATGAGAAAGAAAAGTGAGAGGCCCGATCTGGGCAAACGTAGGTTCCGCCAAGTCAATCGGCGGAAGAGAAGTAGGGTTGCCTACGCCATTGGTGTGGTGCTGCCTTGGATTGCCATTGGTGGCATCATCTATGCCATTGTGGCAGCAATAAGATAAGCGTTGTGAAAGATACAGAAACAGTAGACGTCGCGCTCACCATCTTCCGTGAGATCCCGACAGAAGAGTTAGCAGATGCGTTAACCGCCGACATCTGTGCTGCAGTAGAGTCAGTCACGTTTGATGACCACAACCTATCCTGCACCTTCTCGTGCCCTC
>Ga0209349_1001592_pt1 | contig 11184 bp, 7 predicted proteins | sample ETNvirnome_2_130_FD_184067 | JGI IMG/M metagenome (GOLD analysis project Ga0209349, IMG submission 184067) | Marine viral communities from the Pacific Ocean - ETNP_2_130 (SPAdes) (version 2) | ecosystem: Environmental > Aquatic > Marine > Oceanic | place: Pacific Ocean | collected 2013-06-22
GAATACTTAGCCGCCTTGACTATAGATGAGCAGAAGGAGCATTATAGAACAGGTCAACACAACGGCACTTATAATCCTTGGTCATCTAATCCTCTTTATGGTGCTAACGTCCCATCAGGAGGCGGTACTAGCCTTGTTGACTTAGACCCAATATCGGGTGGTAACGACTACATAGGCTATTCTTTTGGGGAAGGTTCTCTAGGGGATATGCTTTACCAATCTGGTCAGACCCCTGCTAGGCAACAGGAGAGGTGGGGTACTTGGGAGGCTTGGTACGACCAACAGCCAGAAGCGGTTAGACGAGCCGCAACAGCAGGGGAAATGAATTTCTTTCCCACTAAAAACGACCCCCACTCAGGAACAGAATGGAGTTCAAGGGAAGCCGCTCCATTTTATAACGAGTTCCACCAATGGTTCACTTGGAAAGTGGCACAGGAAAACGATTGGGCATTGTGGGAAGATAAAGAAGTAAGAGGGGCTGAGTTTACTCAGATAGTCTCTACTGGTAATAAAGAAGATTCAGGTGGCGATTGGATGCGTATGGGTACGCACGACAATAACCCAGACCACGACCAAGCATACATAAGCCTTCCTTTTGGTGTTGAGAACGCTACTGGAGTACGGACAGGAAACATAGACAGACCTGCTAATGGTGATGACATAGGCTTAGAAGGCGGTTGGGGTGAGTATGACCAACTACCTAACCAACCTGACCCAGTAGAGCAACGTAGTTCAGCATTTCGACAGGCGTTTTGGAATAATCCTATTATGCAGATTATACAGACCTTTGCGCCTCCACCCATAAAACTTGCACTGGCGGTACTTAAGGAGACTTCAAACCAAGATGTATCTCCTATGGAATGGGCAGGTGCGGCAATGGGTGCTTTGGAGGTAGGAGGATGGGTAGACCCTACTGCCGCCACAACAGCAGAAGCAGGTACAGGAATAGGCAATATGTCCTATGAACAGACCGAACAACTGTTAAATGCCGCCGCTTCTGACGATGTAGAAGATTCTGTAATAAACCAGTTTGGGGCTGAGTTGACCGACATAGCAATGGATGGTTTAGAAGCAGTAGGGATTGATGCGGAAACTTTCGGTACTGATGACGCTACAATGCGGGATAACGTAGGGGGCATTGTTACTGATTGGGCATCAGAAGGTAGCCTTGAAGATGCAGTTGTTAAGAACGTAGGCGAGGATGCTGTACAAGTGTTAGCCGATGCTCTGCCTGATGTAAACATGGATGGTTTAATTAACGCAGGTAAGGAGTTAGCTGATACGGTTAGTGCTATTATACCCGAAGATTTGAAAGATGCAGGTCAGTATATAGTGGATACCGCTCAAGCAGGTGGGGAAGCAGTAGTCGAAGGAGTGAAAACCATAGCTGACTCTGAGATTGTACAAACACTGGGCGAGGCGGGTCAGGCAGGGATTGACACCGCTAGTGATATTCTCTCTGATGCAGAGGACATAGTTGTTGATACCGCTAAAGCCGCAGAGGATTTCGTAGAACCTGCCAAAGACTTTGTAGCTGACACCTTTGAGCCTGTAGTGGATGCCGCAGATGAGATTATAGACGCAGTAGATAGCCCTTTGGGTGATGCCTTAGAGTTTGGTGCAGATATGCTTGGGTATGCGTTAAGACAGATAGGTAGTGGCGGTGGTACTGGTGGTGTTATGTCCAGTACACCAACAGAATCTCTATTCGGTAAAGAGTTGTTTGAGTTTGATACGAAAGTAGGGCTTACAGACAGACAGCGATTACACCCCCAAAGACAGATACCCACACAGGGAATGTTTAGGGCATGATGAAGAAAACAAAACAACTTAGGAGTTATTCGTTCAAATGAATTACTTAGCACTTGTAAATAATGTACTACGCAGACTAAGAGAATCAGAAGTTACTACCGTAGAGAACAGGAATGATGGTGAGGACGTAACTGGTGCAACAGACTATGGGAAGCTCATTGGTCTTTTTGTCAATGACGCTAAACGGATGGTTGAGGACTCTTGGGATTGGTCAAGTCTGAGAGAAACAATAACGGTGGAGACAGAAGCAAGCACCTATAGCTATCAGTTGACAGGAGTAGGTACAGCCTTTAAGCTCCTTGATGCTATTAATGATACGTCTAATGGTTTCTTGCGAGGAGCTAGTTCTTCTTGGATGAATGAGAAATTCCTAGTAAATGAACCACCCAGTAAATCGCCTACGCATTACAGTTGGAACGGATTTGACGCAACAAGCGGCAACGCTATTGTAGACGTATATCCTATACCCGATGGAGTATATAATTTAAAGTTTAACATGGTCAATAGAACAGGTCAGTTTCAGGATGATACAGGTCATGTATTAACTGTACCCTCTGCTCCTGTTATTGCTTATGCTGTGGCGTTGGCTTCTAGGGAAAGAGGGGAAACAGGTGGTATGTCAGCACAGGAACTATATGCTATCGCAGATGCAAGCCTAGCTGACGCAATCGCTTTGGATGCGGCTAGACACTCAACTGAAACTATTTGGTATACAGTATAATGGCTCAATTACAGAATATCACAATCGAAGCCGTAGGTTTTGCGGGTTTAAATACCCAAGATTCCCCTGCGGCTATCGAACCTTCCTTTGCGTCTAAGGCTGAGAACTGTGTTATTGATAAGCATGGTCGCATAGCGGCTCGTAAAGGTTATGTTCCTATTAACCAAGCAGGTAGCAGTGATGGTAACGAGAAGCCTACTAAGGCTCTATTTAGATACGTGGATTCTGATGGTAACGAGAAGTACCTTTCAGCTAGTGACAATAAAATATTTGAAGGATTGGGGACAACATCGGACATAACACCTGCGGGTGCTACAATCACAAATGATAACTGGAAGATAGTACAGTTACAGAACCATGCTTACTTTTTCCAACGTGACCATGAGCCTATGGTATTCACCAAAGAAGATGGTGTATATACTCTTAAGCTGATGTCAGACGCTACAGGAGTAGTCGGCACAGTCCCCTTAAAAGCACACGAAGCCTTGTCAGCCTATGGTCGTTTGTGGATAGCAGACTCCAGTGAAAACAAGAGTACATTATATTGGTCTGACACTCTAAACGGTAGAGGTTGGTCAGGTGGTACTTCTGGGTATGTGGATTTGTCAACCGTATTCCCTGCGGGTTTTGACGAGATTACAGCACTAGCGGCACACAATGGATTCTTAGTTATCTTTGGAAAGAACTCCATCGTTGTTTATTCAGGGGCGGCAAGCCCTTCTGAAATGGCTTTGGCAGATACCGTAAGAAACGTAGGTTGTATTGCTAGAGACACGGTGCAGTTCACAGGACAAGACTTAATATTCTTATCTTCTGATGGCTTAAGGACACTTGGACGAACCATCCAAGAAAAGTCTATGCCTATGGGTAACTTAAGTAGGAACGTACACAGCACTTTCTTAGCCGATATTAGAGGTTCTGACGCTGACCAAATGGCTAGTGTGTATTCACCAGAGGAAGGCTTTTACTTACTGTCTATGCCTGACAAACAACTGGTCTATTGTTTTAGTTTACAGAACATACTGCCCGATGGTGCGGCTAGGGTTACAACTTGGTATGACTCCTTTAGTATGTCCACACCCACCAACGGTATATACCCCTATGCTTTCTGTCAATGCCCTACTGGGTTACTTATGGGTAGAAAGAATGGTATTTATAAGTACGGTGGATTCGTAGACTGGGACATTTATAGCGGTGGTGTTTATTACTACATCATGGAATACTTAAGTAATCCAATGGATTTTGGTCAACCTTCTAACCTTAAGTTTATTAAGAAGTTTGAACTGGTAGCCGTTGGCAATACTTGGGAGGATGAGTCAGGTGTTGTTTGGTACTATGACTATGATGAAACAGCGGAGTTTATTGGTACATACCCCGCACCTGCGTTGCCTTCTAGTGCGGCACAATATGAAGAAAGCAACAACACTTCACAGAACGAATACGAAGATGTAGGGACAGTAGGTACAACTGTATTTGAATACACGGATGGCTCAGTAGTACATACACCAACAGTACAGGGCAGGGGAAGTGGACAAGTATTAACAGCAGGTGTGAAGGTCATGGTTTATGGCTCACCTTATTCTATTCAAAAATTAGGCATTCATGCCACACTTGGGAGACTAGCTTAAAATGGCAGATTATGATTATTCAAATATATGGGCGACCAAAGACTCTTTAGCTTCTGGAGTGGCAGGTAAGCGTGTATCAGCGGCAGAGTTTCACACTGAGTTCGAGGCAATCGAATCAGCAGTAAACTCTAAAGCCGATAAAGCCGCACCTACTTTAACAGGCACAACCAATGTCGCTAGTTTAACATCGTCAGGGACAGTGACCTTATCAGGTACTTTAGCAGGTACGTTTACAGTAGCAGGGGGTACATTCTAATGGGATGGTTCGATGATTCGCTAGAGGCGGCAGGTGGTTACTACTTAGGCAAGGAAGGTATTGATGCGGCTAGGGAAACAGGTGAGCTAGGTTACGACAAAGCCACAGACCTTGCTACGGATATACAAGGTCAGACCGAGTTCGTACCTTACACTGTAAAAACAGGTTTAGGCACTACCACTACTGACCCTTCGGGCGGTGTGTCTGTTGCGCTAACTCCTGAACAACAGGCTATACAAAGCCAGATGTTCGCCACAGGCGGCAGTATGTTAGGTACGATGGGACAACCTATCGACCAAGCAACGGCAGACATCTATGGACAGATGAGAGCCTTACAACGTCCAGAGGAAGAACGTGCGCGTCTAGCCCTAGAGGAACGTATGTTGTCTCAGGGACGCTTAGGTTTAGGTTCAGCGGCTTACGGTGGTTCTACTCCTGAAATGTTAGCAATGCGACAGGCTGAACAGGATGCTATGCTTAAGGCTAACTTAGCGGCTAGGGGACAGGCGTTAGGAGAACAGAAGCAACGCTATGATATAGGTTCAGGGATGATGGGCTTAGGCTACGCTCCAACTAACCAAGCACTTAATGCGCTGACCGCAGGTACAGACGTAGCATCTTTGGCGGCACAAGGTAGAGTAGCGGGTGCTGAGTTGTCTGGGCAGATAGGTCAGTCAGGCATAGAGGCTCTTATGCAGGGCGAGGACTTAGCTAATCGCTTAACGCTTCAACAACAAGAAGGACTTATGAACTCTATCTTTGGAAACCAGATGACCATACAAGATAGGATTGACGCGGCGGCAGTAGGCTTAGACCCTGATACTTTAGAACAACCAAGCCTCGTAGACCAAGCAATAGATGCGGGTAAACAGTGGGCAGAAGGTTGGTTGAGTGACGAGGTTCAAGGTTACATAGGGGACTTCCAGATTAAGAACAATGCTGTGAAGGACTTAGGGTATTGGACTAATTCAGGTAACTGGGTAGGTAAAGACCCTAATCAGATGACTACAGCCGAGCTTATGGCTAGAGATGCGGCAAACCCACACGGTCAAAACAGAGGGTAAGACTAATGGCGAATAGAGATATAGCAGGATTATTAACAGGCGTTTCTAGTCAGCCCTTAAGCCCTTTGGGTAATCTGTCACGCGAACAACAATACATGGAGTTGGGCAGAAGGGCATCGAATCGTATGCAAGGTGGCATAAGGGGTATGATGGGACAGGGTGATACACCACAAGACCAGATTGCTATGGCGGCTAGTCAGCTAGACCAGAGCAACCCCGATGACCTCATAAAACTTTCAAAGCTAATGCAAGTTAGAGGGGATTCAGCAGGGGCGGCTAGGACTATTAAGGCGGCACAGGATTTGAAGAAGGAGGCTAGTGTTCGTCAGTCCCTTATTGGAATTGCAGAGTCCCAAGGTAATACAGAAATATTAGATTTCTTAGAGGGTGGGGGTGATTTGGCAACGGCACAGTCGGTACTCTTCCGAGCAGGTCGTGCGCCTAAGACAGCTTCCTTAACTTCTTCTGAAGTAGATGAGTATGATTTGTACATGGGTGATTATACGGAGAAAGAACTATTAGCAGTAGGTGCTAGAGAGAAAGGAAAGCTCTATGGAACAAACATAAATGAGGATGGCGTGAAAAAGCTAATGCTAAAGGCTGAGTATATTTATACAGCAGGTCAGGCGGCTACAAGAGAGGACGCTTTGCGTATGGTCATAAAAGGTATTGTACCAAAGCAGACCCAGACTCAAACACCAACTCAAGGTGGCGGTACTTCAAAAGACCCTTACGCTAATATCAGAGGCTAGTACATGGCTAACACTACTTTACTAAAAGTACAGGATGCTGTAAACAAAGGCATCTTATTACCTCAAGATTATCAAGACGCTATTGATAATACGGACAACGACCCCGAAGTTGTTTCCTACTTAAACGCACTGGAAAGGAAAAATGCGAGAGGCGGTAGAGGTATTGCCGCTAAAGCATACCAAAGTCAGCAAGAAGAAAAGAAAACAAAAGAAGAAGGTTTTGGTAAACATACTCTTAGCTTAGAGGATATAAATAGTTCAGAAAACCTAAGAAGTCTGGGCGCACAATCAGGAGATAGAATCACTGCTGACGGTGAGCTTGAGCGTGTTTGGTCACATAAGAATGATAACGTAAACTTAGGGTACAGACTGACGGAACGAGACATTCTAAACTCCCCTAACCTACAAAGTCTGGATGCGGAAATTGGCGACAGGATAGTAGACGATGAACTGAAAAGAGCCAAGTACGATGACACTTGGACTCAGTTCAAATATGCTTGGAGCAAGACCGATGGTGTGATTAGCAACATGGGTGTGTGGCTTGACACTCACGTTCCTGTAGGTGAAGTGAATATTGATTTGGAAGATAATAAGTTCACTGCTTTTGACTACATGAGTCCTGACGAAATATATGGCGAAGGTTTCATGGATGCTTCACACGATACACGAAGGGAAATGATTATAGCTCGTAAGGAGAGACAGATACAGGCAGATTATGGACATTACTTCGAGGAAGATGAGCAGTCAGGGGCGGCTCTTGCGGGGACAGTAGCAGGTGCAATGACTGACCCTACTACTCTTATTCCTTTTGTGGGAGGGTGGAAAACTGCGGCTGTAACAGGCAGTGCATTAGCGTCTACCTCAACTGCGTCTGAACAGTGGGCGAAAACTGGTGAAGTAGACCCTCGCTCTGTGGCGTTGTCAGCTACTCTAGGTGCTGTCATTCCCGCAGGTCTTGTCAAGGGAGGCGAGAAACTAGCAACTAGGTCTGCCAATAAGTTCTTAAATAAAGCACAAGCCAAGATAGATGAACACATGGCTCTTGGTGGTGACTTAAAGAACTTGTCAGAGACACTACAAGGGAAAGGTATTAACCCTGCGGCTGTTGAACAAGCAACCGCTAGGACAGGGCGTAAAATAAAAATACCTCTTAACCAAACACAAGGGGAGAGAGCAGTACAACAGGCTATCTCTCAAGACAGTGCCGTATCTCGTTTGTACAATAAAGGTCTTGACAAGTATTTAGGCATACTCTCTACACGTTTGGGTAATATATCTGAGGCTATTAAGTATAGAGTCCGTAAGTTTGAGTATGGGACTCACGTTAAGACAGCGGAATACTCTAAAAAAGCAGAGCCTTTCTTGCTAGGTCTGAAAGCACTTGCTCCTAAAGTAAGCCAACAAGTATCTAAACATTTATATAACGGAAACCTAAAAGCCGCTGAAGGTATAATGCGCTCCGCTGACCCGAAACTCGCTACTGAATTTGCTGACGTTATTCGCCCTATGCTTGATGAATTAGGCGATGGTCTACAGAAAGCAGGTCACGGCTTCGATAAGATTGATGACTACTTCCCACGCTTAGTTAGGGACTACGAGAAGCTCAGAAAGACTTTGGGTTTAAAAGAGCAAGGCGTTATACAAAAGCAGTTGGCGGCTTATGCTAAGAAAAAGAAAACCAAAGTAGCTAACCTAACTAATGAAGAAAGGTCACAGGTAATTGAGTTAGCACTAAGAGGCTATCGTCAGACAGTTGATGGTGCTAAGTTTAAGTTTGCTAAACAACGTGTCCTATCTACAGTAGATGATAAGATGCTAGAACACTACGCGAAACCAGAAGAATCTCTTTCTATGTACATACGTTCCGCAGTGAACGATATTGAAAGACGTAAGTTTTTTGGTAGGCAAGCAAAGGGAGATAAAGACCACGCCTCAATGGATGACATGGGCAGACTTGACCAAGACCAATCCATAGGCTCTATCGTAGATGATGCTATTGCTAGGGGCGAGATAGACGTAGCTAGAGAACAGGAACTAAAAGACCTGTTGACAGCACGTTTTGTGGGTGGTGAGAACAGCCCATCAGCACTTGCGTCTAACGTCAGAGACTTAGGCTACATGGGTACAATCGCTAACCCACTAACCGCCATGATTCAGCTTGCTGATGTTGGTATTGCGTCAGCCCTAAAGGGATTCAGACACTCCATCGCCTCACTGTTTGGCACTAAGCATATTAAAACAGTTGACTTGGGTATTGAAGATTTAGTTACTCAAGAACTAGCTAGTGGTAAGACAAGAGTGTTGGCTAGAGCTTTGAATAAACTAATGGGTGTGGTAGGCTTTAAGAAGATTGACAGATTGGGTAAGGAAACTTTCATCAACTCGGCTCTCCGAAAAGCTACCAGTATGGCTAAGAACCCTAAAGGTGAAGCGAAGCTACGCAAGGACGTTCAGAAGATATTTGGGGATGAAACGGATTCATTCATAGCTGACCTTAAAGCAGGTGACATCACAGAGAATGTTAAACTGTGGGCGTTCAACGAGCTTGCTGAGATACAGCCTATTGCCTTGAGTGAAATGCCAGAAGCGTACCTCAACGCTACCAATGGTAGACTGCTGTATATGCTAAAATCTTTCACCTTGAAACAGCTTGACATTGTACGGAAGAATGTGGTACAGGAGTGGGGTAAAGGTAACAAGGTACAAGCGTCTAAGAATGCGGCATTGCTTGCAGGTTATGTAAGTGTAGCTAACGTAGGCATTGGTTCTGTCAGAGACTTGATTAAGGGAAGGGATGTCAGAGTAGAGGACATACCTGATAAGGCACTGTGGGCGTTGCTTGGTGCTTATGGTATGAATGAATATGTGTACAGTAAATACTTCTCTCAAGGTAAGGTAGTTGAAGGGGCGATTAAGTACATCACACCCGCCACTCCAATCATTGATTCTATATTAACCTTGGGCTTTGAGATACCTAAAGATGACCCTCAGTTTGAGAAGGGGTTAAGGGCTGTACCTGCTGTTGGCGATTTGTTATATCAATGGTTAGGCGGTGGTGCTGAGAAATACAACGAGCGTCAAGAGAAGAAGCGCAAAGAAAAGAGGGGTTACTAATGGCTGTAAATAAAGAAGCCCGTAGTAAGGCGTTTGCTCAGTCTCTTGGTGGACAGCCTATGACACAAAGCCAGTACATTGCTCAACAGATGCACCGTAAAAACCCAAAGGAAAGGGAACAGTATGCTAAAGACCTAGCTTATAATTCACTTTCATTTGCTCCTGTATCGGGGGAGATTATATCTGCTAAAGAAGCAAGGGAACACTTTGGGAAAGGCGAGACAGGTTGGGGTCTTTTGGCTACTGCGGGTGCTATACCTCTAGTGGGTGGAGCAGTACGTCCTATTACCAAAGGAGCAAAAAGGTTATTTGCGAACCCCGCTTTAAAAGGAAACGTATATTCAGGACAGAGTAATTATATAGACAACTGGTATGCTCCCGATGCTAACACAAAAACTACCCTGCCTGAGAGGAAACTTGCTGAGACATATATAAAAAGGAAGGGAGAGACACCATCAACAGGTAAGGTAGAAAGAGCCGCGCAGAAAGCTAGGGGAATGGGCAAGTGGCTTTTAAGTGCCCCCTTGAATATGGCTGACGCATTGTTTAATCCTAAGTCACGCGCTCTATACGCGGAGACAGGCATTAACAGAAGAAGCCAAGAGAAGATAAAAAACATTCTTAAGCAGATAGAAGCAGACCCTAGCCAAACTTCTAGGCTATTAGATAAAGGCGTTGCACAGGGGATATATAACGTCCATGTGGGCGAACAAGCAGGTCGTGTAGGTACAATGGGTAAAGTCATGGAGGAACTGAAATCCTACTCTATGGTAGGAAGTACCTACGTTCCTCAGACACGCGCAAACTGGATAAAGGGTGTCAAGCAAATAGAAACAACACGCAATGGTAAAAAGATATACACTTCTGATGCTGATTTGAATACAGCTTATGACCTCTTTGAGAATAACTTTAATTTGCGTGATGGCGCAAAACTTATAATCAAGCAACCAACAGGTAAGTCAGGTAATCATCTTAAAGACCTTGTGTTTAAGAACCCAACGAACGGTTACGGTAGACAGGCGGCTAAGAAACTGAAAGATAAAGGCGTGAAGATAAATAAAAACAACTGGCTAGAGGGGTTACAGAGAGAATCTAAAGGCGGTAAAAACTATACAGTAATTAAGCAAGATGCTGACGGTGGCGTTTGGGTACGTTCTGGTACAAAAGCTAGACCCTTTGTAGGGGATGCGATTGTAGAGGGAGGCGTTGCGGGTTTTTCTAAAATGTACCCGAACGGTAACACATTGAGCTTTATGTATGACCAACACGACTTCCTAGAAAAGCTACCTGTTATCGGTAAGGTATTAAGAGAGGCACTACCTAACGATGTCGTGGCGGTGTCAGGCGGGATACATCATAACATATTTGATAACAAGTGGGGAAAGAACATTGAGTTTAGAAGGTCAGGGACAACCGCTAAACCTCAGTTAAAGACAGACCCCGAAAGGTTAAACCAAGAGGGTGTTAAACAAATGTTGACAAACATTGCTCACGCTACACCAAGTACGGCAGGTGTCGCAGAACAGGCAGGTATAGTAGGGACTAGGTTGGGTGGAATGTTAGTAGCTAGGGAAGCCTTAACGGATGACGAGTAAACAAGGAAGTTTATTCTCCGCATAAAACTGTCAACTTATATGTATATTCTCCGCATAAAACTGTAAACACAAAGGGGGCGCAATGCCCCCTAAGTTTACCCAATACCCTACACTAACTCACAAGCACCTCCTGTACAAGCCAATTCCTGTGAGCCTGTGGTGTTATCCTCCTTCTCAAAGTGTTCTAAGTCCTCCCACTTAATACCCTTGGGCATTGCCGCCTCTAGTTCCTCAAACTTCTC
>Ga0209349_1001599_pt1 | contig 11157 bp, 18 predicted proteins | sample ETNvirnome_2_130_FD_184067 | JGI IMG/M metagenome (GOLD analysis project Ga0209349, IMG submission 184067) | Marine viral communities from the Pacific Ocean - ETNP_2_130 (SPAdes) (version 2) | ecosystem: Environmental > Aquatic > Marine > Oceanic | place: Pacific Ocean | collected 2013-06-22
GAACACGAGCTTGGCCATGCGCTGGGCTGGCTCGACTATAATCAAACTGGTCACATCATGCACCACGAATGGAGTCGAGGCGGACTAAATACTGCAGGAGTGGAAGTCCAGTGAAGCTTTTAATGGAAAATTGGCGAGAGTTTTTGAATGAGCGAAATACCTTCCACGGGGAGATCGCAATTAAAGACGACGATAGGCTTCTCTTTTATGAATGGCTTGTTAATGATTTAAAAGATGAGGATTTTAAAAAATGGATTAAAACTCATCAAGAACGAGCGAAATACCTTCCACCTAATCAAGCTTGGGACGACACCTATCGCTGGGCTCCTCGTACCGGTACCAATCCGCTTTCCGCCACAGAACGCGCGCTCTGCCCTTTGGCGCCGACCTACGTGGACTCCTTTGGTCAGGAGAATGGGCCGGGCCCCACCCCCCTTTCCGATCACCCGCGGAAAGCAGACGAACTTCGAGCACGATTTCTAAGAGAACGAATCTCCATCGCGCGCCACCTTAAAGAAATAAAAATTAAATTTCCATATGATGTTGTTCCTGAACTTAGTTGTGAACAAAAAATGGAATATTTAGATAAACTTGTCGAGTGGATTATTTTTTGCCCATATCCTCCGACGCGTGAGGGTGATCAGTCGATCTCCGAGGTACTTTCAAATTTCACGAAATATGGGGCAAACGAACCTACACCTTATGAAAAATGTACTGCCGATTTTCGAGCACGCCAGGGTGCTGAGGAAGAAGTAGGCCTCCTGGCTCCTTCTCCAAATCCACAAAGAAATAAAAAATGAAACTTTTAATGGAAAATTGGCGAGAGTTTTTGAATGAGAATAAAACAACCATAAGCCCAAAAATGACAGAAATCGCACTTAATTCGATGATGGCTATGGCAGTCTTTAAAGACGGAGAAACCGTGAACGAAGCTGCGGCAGCCGAATTAAATTATATTGTTAGCGAAGCATCTGAACCAAATTCAGAGGTTGTCCAAGATTTTTATGATTCTTTGTTTAGCGGGGAACGTTCTGGCTTTTTATCGCCTTATTCAATAGATGAGTTATCTTTAATGGATCTGTATTTGCTCGATGGGCACAATGCTGGTTTTGCTATTAAAGATGGAGATGATATTGTTAGCGTGCATAACAATTCTGATTTGCGTGGTTTGGGCCACGAATTTATGAGAAAGGCCAAGGAGGTCGGTGGCCATCGATTGGATCATTTTGATGGATTTTTAAGTGGGCTATATAGAAAATATGGATTCACCGATATATATGAAATATATCAGTGGGATGAGCAATATCGGCCGGCCAAATGGAATTATGATTCTATAGATATAACAAATTCTGCGACAAGTGTATATGCAAAGGCTATAGACGAATTAATCTATGAAGATCCTGAAACCCTTCCAAATGAAGAAGTACCGGTACAGGCTGAAGATGGATATGATGTTGAAATTAATCCAAATTTAAAATACAATAGTTATAAATATGGTCGACCAGATGTGATATTTCGGAGATTAGAATAAAAATGAAACTCTTATTTGAAAATTGGCGAGAGTTTTTAATGGTGGAAACCGCCGACTGGGTGTCTTCTCTGGAGCACGCATACGAGATCCTTTCTGCGCATGGCGAGAAAGAGGTACCGGAGGGAGACGTCGCCGCAGCCAAAAAGGCATTTTACGCGATTGCCACGAAGTACCATCCAGATCGCGGTGGCGCCAAAGAAACTTTATGGAAATATCATCAGGCGGTTGAAGCTTGGGATGTAATTGACAGCGCTGTCAAGGGTAATCCTAAACCATCGAAGTGGTTTGCCCCGAAGTCATTTGGAAGCAGCGCTACAACATCCTCGGGATCGCGGCCTACCAAAGAAGACGCATGGAAAGCAGCAGGCGCTAGCGGCGGAGAAATGAAAAAAAGCATTCAAAATATCATCAATTTGGCACAACAATCAATTGATGAAAAGAGATCGATCCGAAGAGAGGGCGTAATGGATCACAGAACTAATGACGTTGTGATTCCTGGCGCCGATTATATAAATCTTAAACGATTGCTTAGTGATTCTAATTGGCAAAGAATCAGAGAGGAATATTTCGGCGCCGAAGGGTTCCTACAAGCATTTTCTCAAATACTGGGGGATATTCCGTTCAGTGCCTTTGAAAAAACAACAGATTGGTATGGATCCGACAGTACCAAGCCGGTTGAAAAGGAGTTAAAGAAGCTCGAATCTTTTATCATCGTGCTACAGAGGGGGCTGCCACAAAATGAAACTCCTATTTGAAAATTGGCGAGAGTACCACGATGGGCCCAAAACTTTTTATGTCTCAATTGAAGAAATAATCCCAACTGAAGAACTTGGACATGGAAAAGATCACGACTGTCCAAGTAAAGAGTGCGAGGAGGCCGTCGCCGAAAAAGAAGCGCAAATTATGGGAGGGAATTTTGAGCCCATTTTAGTGTGCAAACAAAAGCCGCTTAATTTAGCGAGAATACAAGATCAAGATAACGGGCCTAAGAACCCAATAGAAGAGCCCTTTTATTTTGTACTAGACGGCCACCACAGGCTTGAAGCTGCGAAAAGAATCGGCCTTCGTAAGGTACCGGTTATTCGTAGCGAGGAAGCTAATTAATGAAACTCTTATTTGAAAATTGGCGAGAGTTTGTAAGAGAAGAGATGGAAGAACCCATCACAACCCTTCGCATCTTCGACTTTGATGAAACAATAGCTCATACGCGGTCACAGACGCGCGTGAAGGGCCCGAATGGGTCTGTCGCGACCCTGAGTAACCAAAAAGAATTTGAAGAGTATATGAGCCAAGCCGCAGCCATGGAGAACGTTACCAGTTTTGACCCAGTAGATGATTTAATGGCCTTGGGCTATCAAATCGACTTAAGCGACTTTTCGATTGTAAAAGATCCTGAAGAAATTACTATTATTACTGATATTATACGTCAGTTTCCGGAGAATTCTAAAACTTATGTTATGACGGCGCGCCGCGGCAATTCTCTAGGTCCGATTTTAGAGTATTTGGATGAGATTAATATTAATTCCTCTCAAATACGTCCAATAGCCACTCAAGGAGAATCTAAAGGCAACGTAATAGCACGAATGATTGCTAATAAGATCATGTCAGATGGCAAATCTAATATCAACCGCGTAGAATATTATGAAGATTCCGATAAAAATATTCAAGATGTTATAGACAAAGTATGCAATAATGAAAAACTTGATGAGATTAAACCAGAAAATTTTGAACTAGTAATTAAAAAAGTGGTGAAATTAGGGGAAGAGTACACTTTGGAAGAGGCCTCCTGCGGCTAAAGAATCTCCACCATACTAATTAATAGAGTGCGGAAGGAGACAGTCTAATGCCGGAAGAATCTAGTTGGGGTCAGTATTCACGTTTAGTTTTGCAGCAGTTAGAAACACTCTCTAACGGCATTGAAGCATTGCGTAGTGAGCTTCAAGATGTTAAGAATCAATTAACAGAACTTAAAGCGAAAGAGGATCGAGTACAAGATTTAAAGGAATGGAAGGAAAAAATTGATGAAGTAGCATCTCCGTCTCAATTGCAGACAGCACTCCAAGAAATTGAAGATTTAAAGACCTTTAAGACAAAAGCCGTCACTATTTTTGCTGGAGTGCAATTTTTGATGGCTGCAGTGCTAGCTTATTCAAAGTTCTTTTAGCACAAATAGGACCTCCAGTGGACTATTTAGGCCATGGATTGGGACAATATAGATGAGAAAAAGTTTAAGGCTTTGATTAAACAAATACTGGGGACGATTACCAAAAAAGATGGCGATCTGGTCCCATATCACATTATTAAGGGAACAGGCCGGCTTTATTGTTATCAACCAACCTTAAAGAGCATGACGACAGTGATTCGCAATACTAAAGTTTATGTATTAGACATGGGAAGTAAAGAAGATACTCATTGTTTAGTGTATACTGAAAATGGTCGAATGGTGACCATTGACAAAGATGAATTAGAAGAAATAGGATTTAATTAATGTTATTTACATTTAATAAAACATGGAAAACACTTTTAACAATAATAAGTGCATGGATTATCTATGCATGTGTAGGATTTGAATTTACAACAATAACTCTCTTATCTTTATTGGTGTGTGGTCGTTATCTAGATTCCTGATAAATTAAACAAATGAGTAGAAGACGCAGAAGTAGACGCCGGCGCAGCTATACCGGCATTGTCCATGTAATCAATATAACTCCCGGTCGACGGAAAGCTATTAAATTAAACTTTAAAGAAGAGATTTCTATTAAAACTATGGATATTTCAGGCTCATTAGTGTCAAAAAGCCCTATTTATGATACTAATGAAAAAGATATCCCCCCAAAAGAAGAAATATCTTGTAGCGGATCCGGAAATGCGAGGTAGAAAGGTATACATTTTATATAAATTTGATATGAGAGCGCAAGAACTCGTATCAGATGGCCCTTTTTTAAACAAAACTGATGCCTATAACAAGATGAGAGAGTGTTTAGGCAAAGGAGTATGCTCTTGGGTGGTTGTCTACAATGAATGAGAAGCCCCATTTTGGCGCGCTGGCCGCAGAAACATTTCAAGTGGGCGATATTGTGGAATGGTCACGATGGGATTCAGAAATTGAAGATTGGGCGGCAAATTATGGGATTGTAATGAGCATCGAAAACCAAATGAAATCTAATCGATTAGTATCTGTATCAAAAGTATTACCACTAAACGCCTCCCAGCCGGAAATTGAGTTTTTTACATTGAGTTTAAGGCTTGTTTCTAAAAATTCGGAGATTTTAAAGGATTAATGGCGCTTGTCGACCATATTGCCCTGCTTGTAGACGACTTAGAGAAGGCAGAAAAGTGGTACTGCGACAATTTAGCCGCAGAAGTTACTTTTAGAGACAAAAAATACGTCAGAATTAAGTTAGATAACACAAACATCGCTTTGATCGACAAAAAACACTATCCATATCCACATTTTGCAATTTTAGTCGAAAATTTAAGCGATTTACCGCTAGAAAAGGGCGAAGTTGTAAAACATCGCGATGGAACGATAGGAGTTTATGTAAAAGACCCATTTGGAAACTATTTAGAGTATATTTGGTATTCTGATCAACAAAAAGAGGTATTTTTGAATAATGCATGAGTTAAAAGACCTAATTAAGCAATTTATGCCGTTTGCTCAAGAAAAAATGGGCTTTAATCGTCCTCCAAAGCTTTTTTTGCGCCAAGACAGCGAAAATGCCGCCAATCCACTTGGAAAAACCGGATTTTACGACCCACAAGCGGAATCTATTACAATTTACGTCTCTGGGCGTCATCCAAAGGATATTATGCGCTCATTATCGCATGAATTGATGCATCACACTCAAAAATGCAATGGTGACTTCGATAATGAAGAATCTCAAGGAATGGGTGAACAAGGCTATGCACAAAACAATATACACATGCGAACTATGGAAATTCAAGCATATCAAGCATCAATAGTTTTTAGAGACTGGGAAGACAGTCTAAAAGAGACTATTTACTATGAACATCTACAAAAAGGAGCTAATAAGCCGATGTCTACTAAAGAATGGAAAAATGGAGAGATTAATACTCTTCTTACAGAAAAATGGGGATTCAAGTTTGATCTCGATCAATTAAATGAGCGAATCGACGATCCCGAAGATAACCCCACCAAACGCCAGCAACAAGGTGTTGAAGGTCTTGAGGAAGACTTTGGTGAGGAAGAGGAAGAAGAAGGTCATTATGAAGATGATGCCGAGCACGATGAAGACCACATCGAAGCAATTCGTCATCACTTAGATGCCCTTGAGCGTGATGAAGGTTATGACGAAGGGCATGAGGATCTTGAGGAAGGAGGCTTAGCCGATAGACCTGAAAATAAGCACCGCAACAAACCGGGCCGAGGGCGCCGTATGGACGAAACTCGATTAAGTGAAGAGCAAGTACGCGAAGTCGCGCAACGAGTCATCCGACGAGTGAGGGAGATACAGAAAAATGGGTAAAGTATGGAAAAGATCGCTTATCATTAAAAGAGCAGCAGCACCTAACCAAACTGCTACAACTACGACGAACACGGCAGTTGACGAACCAACAGAAACGCCGGTTGTTGAGGCTACTACTGAAAAGACGACAGCAGCAACAGCCACAAAACGAAGCACAAAGTCAAAAGCAACCACCAGAAAGCCACGAAAAACAACCAAAAAAACCACAAGAACTGCCACAACGGCTAACTAATACAGAGGAAGAAGAATAATGTCTTTAAATCAAGATTGGAGCCGGTTTCTCTTGGGTGAAAGCTTGGACGATAGGAATATTTTCACCTATCTCCAGGGTTTGCAGGAGATCATCTCCAATATCAAACCAAAATCAATGACTGAAGAACGTCGGCTTGCATTGGCGAAGCAGCATCTGAAAGAAGCTCGCAGATCTGCCCGCAGAATGCAAAATGAACTTCAAGTTTTAGAAGAGAGGCTTAATATTTTAGAAGAGAGCCTTAACGAGGGTTCCTAATGGGTGGTGCCGGCGGACACATGCGTCATCCACATGATTTGGATGAGATAAAGACAGGTAAGGATATAATTGCCCTCTTCCGGGCTCTTCCGGACTATCTGCGCACGGAAGAATTCAAATCCGGACAAAGTACTAGCCTCAAATTAGACGGCAGTAATAACGCCGTTAAAGTGGCTAGACGAGGTGAAGACGGCATACAATTTGCTGTTGATCGCGCTTCTCAAAACCCTCTCGATGTAAATGGCGTTACATTAGATAAAGTCAAACAAAGATTCACCAAAGTAGATAAACAAGGCAATGTAAAGTTTAATGCTGGCATGGCCGAATCATCTGCCGGCTTGATTAAGATGATGGAGAAGACTTATCGCACTAATCGCGAAGAAATGAATGGTTTATTAGAACGTCTGGGATTAATAGACAGCAAAGGCAACCCTGATCCAACTAAATTTATCAATATTGAATATATTCAGCGAAAGCCTGAAGATATCGATCCTAAAACGGGTATGGGCCGAGCCAACGCAATTTATTACTCATTTGATTCAATAACCTTTTTGAATATTAGTCAATTTTATAAAGTGGTGAGAAAAGGGGTTACAAAGCGACCCGGTGCATCGAGGCCGATGGTCCAAGACTTAGACGATTTGGGAAACCCAATCGAAAAAGTGTCCACCGATGTAAGCGTGCCTATCCAATTTAATAAGAAAGACCTAGATCGATTAGCAGAAATAGCACAACCCTATGCACCCGAGGGCTTTACTGTACAAGGGCCATCAGATCTGCAGTTGCGAGTAGATCATGATGCTCCATTAGGCGCATCTGACGAAGAAATCAGTAATGCAGCCGATAGGGCTTTAAAACGCTTGGAAGAGAGTATCGAAGAGACACTAAATAGCTCTTTAACAATTGTTATCAGCGACCAGACATCAATTACAGAGTCTTTAGAAGAATGGCTTGAACAAGCTATCAATTTTGGCTATAAACCCGACATTACCCTCGCAGATGGGACAAAAAAGAGCCCCTTCCACCAGTTCTTCCGCACCCAATTAGTAGATCTGCAAACGCCTCTCTCCAAGCTGGTACCACTTGGGCCCGATCTGCAATGCGCGTTTGATGGAAGTTTGACTGATTGTGAAAAAGCAGTTTATGGCGCCGTTTTCTTTGAGGCAGCCCGGCGCCTTGGGAATGCCGTCAAACAAGCGCTTCAAGCCAAAGTCGAGAAATTTGGAAATGCCGTCGATAACGAAGGAGTTGTGATTAATGCAGGAATGCCTTTCGGGGATAAAGTAACAAGCAATACAATTAAGTTGACTGGAGAATTCATTGTGGACAAAGACCAAGGTGTATACGCTATTAGCGAGAATGTATATCCCTTTGAGGGGCCTCCGGAAAGCGAAGAAGAAGTTATTGATTTAGATTTTGTAGAAGATGAAGATATTGACCCCGGGGTTGAACTTGGTCCCCCAAATAAAATTGCCATTGTTCCGGGTGCTTTTAAGCCTCCAACACGAGGCCATTATGAGATGGTCAAACATTATTCTAATCTCGTTGGGCCGGCCGGCGAGGTAATCGTTCTAATTTCAAAACCGCTTATTGCCGGCCGCAGTATCGAGGGGTGGGGAGAGATAACATCCGCAGAATCTATGGCTATATGGGAATTGCTCACAAAAGATTTAGGAAACGTCATAATCGATGATTCTTCAGAAATGGCTTCATCGTTTCAAGCCGCTCTCGAATACATTGGCGAGAATGGGCCTTTGGCGCCAGGAACCGAATTGATTATGGGAGCTAGCGAAAAGCCTGACGAGAAAGGCAAACCTGATTGGATGCGCTGGCTAGGTACGGAGAAGTATATTAAAAAAACCGATCCGCCTATTAGGTATCACCATCCTGCCGAAGACGCAGCCCCTGTAGTTAAACATAGTGGAGACTATATGATGATGTTGGAAAAATCTCCTTTAGAACAAGTATTACCAAGTGTCAAGAAAGGCAAAGATCGCGCGGCCTTCCATGCAGAAGACATGCGCTTTTTAATTGGTAAAGCGCTGGAAGGCAATCCAGACGCAGAAAAGCTTTTAACAGACTTTACAGTCGGCAAGGTCAATGATTTATTAAACATCTTTAGAGCCCCGAAGGAAGAAGAAGTTGTTAGTGAAATGTCTGCGGCGGGGGGTGGAGGTTCAACCACCACAGGAATGGAGGGCTATTCGGGCCCTTTGGGATTTATGTCGGTTAGAGGACCGACGAAAAAGAAGACGAAGAAGAAGAAGAAAAAAGCGAAACAAAATGAAAATATTGACCTAAGTATCGTTGATGAAATTATGAAACTATTTATTGAAAAGGGCCTTTTACAATGACCACACAAGAAGAAGAATTACTAAGAAACAATATAAGACAATTAATCGAAGTTGTCAAGCACAATAAATCAAATAAAGAACAAAAATTATTAAGCGAAGAGAAAAGACTTCGAGAGATTATTCGCTCTCTGATCACTCACGAAATTCAATTATTAGAGAAGAGCACGATTGGACAAGCGGATCCTCCCACTGATAATACGGGTGTTAATAAATTAAACGGAGTGTTGAATATTATCCTTCCCCAATTAGAAGATTTTTATAAGTCTCTCACAACTTCAATCGACCAAAGAAAATCTTTCAGAGCCCACATTATTAAAGCCATTGTAAATGAACTTACACCTGTAGAAGTGAACACCGGCGCCGCCCAGGGCGCCGAAGAAGTCACAGATTTAAGCGAAGTATTAGAAGTTGACTTTGAAGACGAAGTGGGCCCCCCAGCAGATCCGACAAAATTGTTAGATCCCACCGGTGCTGCGGCCGAAGCGGAAGAAGAGGAAGAAATGACGCCTGAAGAGGAATTTTCGAAGGGTTTAGGCCTCGAAGACGAGGAAAAAACTGGCCGCGATTTTGCCTTCGATGCATTCGAGTCCATCAAGGGAAATATTGTGCCAGTTTATGCCAACCTGCACAACCCCCGAGACCAAGAGCCATTTTTTGATTATCTGATTACAAATGTGAAGCTTTGGTTCAACACGTTTGAAGATCAATTGGCTGATACAGTGGAAGAGCCTACCAATCAAGCCTATGAAGATGCGGAAGCAACTGCCGCTACAGATGCTGAAGCCGAAACTGCGCCAGAAGAGGCCGGCGGCGAAGAAGAAATTGAATTAGATTTCGCGGCAGAGTAACTTATGCAGCTTTTAATGGAAAATTGGCGCGGATTCCTCATTCAAGAAGAAGAATTATTAGAAGAGGGAGTAGCCGCTTGGGCTGCGCGCCTTGGACTATTTACATTAGCGATGGGTGGGGGCGTATCAGTGGCCAATGCTGCAGGGAACGATTTAGTAATACAGTACCCAACACAAGTTGATGAAAGAGGGGGGGACGCAGGAGGAGATTCTGAGGCGCTTCCTGCACATCAAGTGCACAACCTAATGCAGATCATTGGCACAGCTACCTTTAATGCTCTAAAAGATAGTGGATATCGCACTCTTGATGCCACCGAAACCGCAACACTCTCGCGCGAGGCCCTAGGGGGGCACGCGACACCCGAGGAAACCAGAGAATTTATACAGGGTATGAGTAAGGTTCAAAATCTGGGACACTATGCTGAGCTTATAGACGCAAATATATTAGAGACTACATTCACCCGCGAGGCCGAAGGAATATGGCTTAGTATGAAGGTAGTCGGTCGCGACAGTCGAACTCTTGACCGTGCATCACAATTTATCCCAAATGGTGCGATAGAAAGTCTTGAGGCTATTGAACAGGTAGTGGATGCTGCAACAGACGACCTGCCGACCCCACAAGCGCCGAGCACCACAACAACTCCATCTCCACCAGTCCCTCCGGCCACCGGACTTGCAACAACTGTTGATTGGAAACAAACCGGTGGCGCCAGAGTTAAGGGAAAAGATAAACCGGGCTGGCTTCAGAGACTTAACCCGACGCGTTAACGAGAGAAAAATGATAAAAAGTTCAAAAAAGAACTTGACAACCAAAAATAAGAGCGTTATACTAGCATTGAAAGCGAAAAACCTTCTGAATGATAGTTTGTTAGTTGGTATTAATAGTTTAAGTTTAGAAGATCTGATAGCTATTAAATTAGAACTTTCAGCTAATCATATAAATAATAGGCCTTTTGGATTTGACATCTGGAGAAAATCAGGTTATATTATAAAAGAGGCTTTACTAAAGTTTGCACTTTCGACCACCAACTCTAAAAAAGACGCGGCAAGGTTCTTAGGGCTAACTTACAGTGAATTTAAAAAAGCTGTTAAACAATACAAGGTAACGAATTTTTTTAACGACGATGTGGAAGGTCTATAAATATAACGGACATTATATCATGGGTGATTTGATTGGTTCTCATAAAACAGAAACCGCCGCCATGAAAAAAGCAAAGAAAGAAATAAAATTTAAATTCTCAGTGAGAGAAAAAAAGAAGAACGAGATACTTATCTGGTTAGATGGTGAAAATCACATGCCAGCAGGTGTCATAGTACACGAATTAAAAAAGGGGACGAAACGGCTTCGACAGGGTAAGAAAAAAGAATAGTGCAAGTAGTCAACGATAACAAAGACTTAAAACATGTTATAAAAACACAATTGCCAACA
>Ga0209349_1001600_pt1 | contig 11157 bp, 11 predicted proteins | sample ETNvirnome_2_130_FD_184067 | JGI IMG/M metagenome (GOLD analysis project Ga0209349, IMG submission 184067) | Marine viral communities from the Pacific Ocean - ETNP_2_130 (SPAdes) (version 2) | ecosystem: Environmental > Aquatic > Marine > Oceanic | place: Pacific Ocean | collected 2013-06-22
GCCACATGAATCTGTTCCAGCGAGAGATAATAAAAAACTAATTGTAAGTGGAAATATTGAATACTCATGAGTTTTAAAAGTAAAAAATATACAATTGTTCGTCAAGCTATATCAAAAGATTTAGCTGAATTCTTTACTAATTATTTTAAAATAAAAAAACAAGTTTATATTACTATGCTAAGGCAGCGGTATCTTTCTCCTTTTGAAAGAATGATGGGAACTTTTGAAGGAGAAAATGGACAGATTCCTCATACTTATTCACACTATAGTGACATTGCTATGGAAACATTAATGTTAAAATGTCAACCAGCAATGGAAAAGGTAACGGGATTAAAACTATATCCAGCTTCTACCTATGTAAGAATGTATAAAAAAGGAGATGTCTTACATCGACACAAAGATAGGTTTAGTTGTGAAATATCAACCACAATTAATCTGGGAGGGGATTCTTGGCCTATTTATGTAGATCCTACTGGAAGTAACAATATTTTATCAGGCCGTATGGTAACAACAATAGTAAAACCCAATGCTCCAAAAGGCATAAAAGTAGATCTTAAACCAGGAGATATGTTGGTTTATAGTGGCTGTGAGCTAGAACACTGGAGAGAGAAATTCAAAGGCAAAGAATGTATTCAAGTATTTCTTCACTATAATAATAGAAAAACACCGGGAGCTAAAGAGAATATGTTTGATACGCGTCCACATCTAGGCTTACCTCCTTGGTTTAAAAAGAACAAGTGAAAATTATTTTTTTATGTGGCATACCTAGAGCTGGTAATACTTTGTTTAGTTCGATTATTAATCAAAATAAAAATATAAAAGTTACCGCTAATTCTATACTTCCAGAGATTTTATATTATTTATGTGGATTAAAAAACAAGGATGTATTTCAAAATTTTCCCGATCACCAATCTTTAAACAATGTGATTGAAACAATTATAGGGAGTTATTATAAAGATTGGGAGGCAGAAGTAATCATAGACAGAGCGCCTTGGGGCACACCCGATAACTTAAATATAATAAAACAATTAATTAAAAAACCAAAATTTATTATATTAATAAGACCAGTTATTGAATGTATTGCATCTTTTGCAAAATTACAGATTGATAATGGTATTTATACTAAAGAAAATATTCACTTATATGTTGAAGAATTAATGAGCACAGAGGGTATAACTGGAAAAAACATATGGAGTATTAAAAATTTAATTAAAGAAAAAGAAGATTATAAAATATTTTCCTATGATGATTTAGTTAATAACACGGATAGGTTCTTAAAAGATTTAAGTGCCTTTATAGGATTTAAAATAAAACATTATAATGAGTTAAAGCAGTTTAATGTTAATGATGTATACTATCAGGATGGGATTGAAAATCTCCACAAAATAAGAATCGATCAAATTAAACGTCAAAAATATGATATACGTGATTATTTACCAGAAGATATAATAGAAAAATATTCCGACTATGAAATAATATGACGTTGATTTCTGGGCATAATTTAGTAAAGTAGCTTTAAAATAGGAATAATATGCTTCAGAAGATAGGATTTTTACCAGGATTTAATAAACAAAAAACGCCCACAGGAGCAGAAGCTCAATGGACGGGTGGGGAAAATGTTCGTTTTAGATATGGTACACCTGAAAAAATAGGGGGTTGGTCCTCACTCGGAGACAAGAAATTAACAGGTCCTACGCGAGCTCTTCATCATATGGTTAATAAAGAAGGTATTAAATATGCCCTCTTGGGTACTAATAGAATTTTATATGTTTATTCAGGGGGAGTTTATTATGATATCCATCCTTTAACTAATCCATCAGGCACAGCAATTACCAGTGCATTTACTACTACTAATGGAGACACAACTGTTACAATAACTTTTAGTTCCGCTCATGGTATGGTTGCTGGAGATATAATTTTATTTGGGGCTGCTTCTACTTTTTCTTCAATCACTGATTCTGTTTTTGATGATAATACTTTTTGTGAAAAAAAATTTATGGTGTTATCTGCACCTACTAATACAACTATTACTATTAATGCGGGAGCTACTGAAACTGACTCAGGAGCCACAACTTCTGGAGGAATAACTTATTATAGATACTACCACGTTGGTCCGGCTGATCAAGTTGGAGTTTACGGCTGGGGTATATCTCAGTTTGGTGGAACAGTTACCAATCCTCAAACAAACACTTTAGATGGAGCTTTAGGAGACAATGTTTATGGAACTGGAGGATCAGGAACGAGTATTACTTTAGATTCAGTAACTGGATTTCCAACAACAGGAACGAATTATATTTTAGTTGGCACGGAAGAAATTTCTTATACTGGAGTTTCAGGAAGTGATCTAACAGGAATAAGCAGAGCTGCTCGAGGAACAACAAGAGCCGCCCACTCTGATGGAGCCACGGTTACTAATTATAGTGACTATGCTGCATGGGGCCAAGCAGCAGCTTCAACTGATAAAGTTGCTGAACCAGGTTTATGGTCATTAGATAATTTAGGTACTACGGCTATTGCTTTAATTTGTAATGGAGCTGTATTTGAATGGGATGCAGATGCATCCAATGCAACAGCCACACGAGCAACCATCATATCGGGAGCACCCACAGCTTCTAGAGATATGATTGTATCAACCCCTGATCGTCACTTAGTTTTATTTGGAACAGAAACAACAATTGGAACAACATCAACACAAGATGATATGTTTATAAGATTCTCTTCTCAGGAGGATATCAACACTTGGGCACCTACTGCAATCAATAGCGCTGGCACACAAAGATTGGCTGCCGGCTCACGGATCATGGGAGCTAAGTTAGGGAGAAATACAATTTACGTATGGACAGATACCTCATTATTTACCATGCGTTTTGTAGGTCAGCCCTTTACTTTTGCCTATGAGCAAGTAGGGACCAATTGTGGATTGATTGGAAAAAATGCATCGATTGAGGTTGATGGTGCTGCGTACTGGATGTCTGAAAATGGTTTCTTTAGATTTACAGGTAAGCTAGAATCCTTAGACTGTTTAGTAGAAGACTATGTTTATGATGATTTAAATAAAACTTCTAATCAAATGATTTATTGTGGATTAAATAACTTGTTTGGGGAAGTATTGTGGTTCTATCCTACTTCAGATTCTAATGTTAATAATAGATGTGTCATATACAGTTATTTAGATTCAACAATCAATAGACCTATTTGGTACACAAATGCTAATTCTCTTTTTCCAAGAACGGCGTGGATCGACTCATCTATTTTTGGTTTACCTCATGCCGCTAATTATGATGCCGATACAGATACATCTTTTGATGTGACTGGAAACAGTGATGGAGTTACTTATTACTATGAGCATGAAACAGGAGTTAATCAAGTTCAAATAGGAACAACAGCAGCTATTCCTGCTAATATATTATCGGGAGATTTTGACATTACTCAAGATCAAAAACAGGGAATTACTTTTAGAGGAGATGGGGAATATATAATGAGAGTAAGTAGATTTTTGCCAGACTTTTTAACTCAGGCAGGGAATACTATTGTTGAATTAGACTTAAGAGATTTTCCAAATGACACAGCAGCTAGTTCATCACTAGGACCATTCACCATTACATCTTCTACCCAGTATAAATCTTGTAGAGCTAGAGGCAGAGCGGTTGCAGTGAAAATATCTAATACTGCAGTAGATTCTAATTGGAAATTAGGCACATTTAGGTTAGATGTACATGCAGGAGGAAGACGATAATGCCTTTCAAATCAGAGAAGCAAAGAAGATACCTATGGGCCAACGAACCAGAGATCGCAAGAGACTGGACGGATACTTATGGAAGTAGAGTTGAGGCAGCTCTTGGAGGAATTATGGCACTAGCTCAAGGTGGAAGGACTGGGTTTTTTACAGCAGGTCTGGCTGCAGGGGATAATATATCTCCGGGTACCAGTACAAGTGGTGGGTTAAGAAATAGTGCTCAGTCAGGTATTCTCGATAATAATCTTTTAACTACTAAAAATATTAACACTGCACAAAAAGGATTAGATATTTATACTCTTGGGAAGCTTATTAAAACAGGTACCTGGGATTATAATCCTCTCGCTCATCTAGCTAATATGTTTTTATCAAACCAAGCTAAAAGAAAAGGCTCAACTGAAGAAGAGACATGGCAAAAATAGTTCAATCATTAACCCGAGCTAGTGAAGACTACAGACAGGATGTCGCTCAGTCTTTGGTAAGAGATTTAGATGCTGTATTAGAAAAATTAAATACTACATTTCAAGAAGAATTAAAACAGGAGATAGAAGCTAGAAGCTTCTTTATGGAATAATGGCAGTTGTAAATCAATATAAATTCTACGGTGTAGATAATGATACAGGGGGAGCTGCACTCACAATGTTTGGTACAACAGATAGTGTTCAAAATCCTTTAGTCACTGAGACCTATATAATTAAATCTATTAAAGTAACATCTGCTTCAACACCTACAGTTACAGTATTAAACAACTCAATAACAGCTATTAAATCAGCAGCATTAACCGCTGATACTACTACTGAATTATTAACAGTTCCAATGGTGGTAGAAGGAGGTACTACTTTGACAGTTCAGGCAAGTAATGTAGCGTCATTTGATGTAGCTATTAGCTACCTAAACATTAAAAAGGAGATAACCACATAATGAAAACAATAGAACCCAAAGAAATAATAACCACTATTTCTAATCTTAAAACAGGAGAAAAATATAACACCGAGGAGGAATGGAAGGCTCAAGGCATTGATGAAAAGGACATTCGAAGGGATGTAAAAGTTATAATGCCAGCCCTTGATTTGTTCGCAAAAACAAAGTAAAGTATAAGATCAGGAAATATACCCTGCTTCAACATTAAAATAAGACAAAATTATGGCAATAACAGATATACAAATATCAGATACATTAGAAACAGGAGCACCTTCTATAAAATATGAAGGTAATGAGGGACCTCAAGACCCTAGACAAGAGCAAATGGTAGCTCAACTAAAAGAAGAATACATGAAATATGTATTTGAAATGCAAGAACAAGGATTAGAACCAATGTCTTTCCAACAGTTTATAGAACAAGTTATGGCGGAAGGCCAAATGAGTTCTGCACAACCTATGCCTAATAGACAGATGGCAGCTTATGGTGGAATCATGGACCTTAATTCAGGAAGAAGAGCTTATGGTTTAGGAAGTGTATTTAAAAAAATTACACGACCGATTAAAAAATTTGCTAAAAGTGATTTAGGTAAAGCAGCGTTAACTGCGGCTGCAGTGTACGGTTTAGGAGGTGGATTTGGAGGACCAGGTAACTGGGGACTTAATAAAGGATTTAGCTTCGGCAAGATGATTCCTAATTTAAAATCAATGGCAGTTGGAAAACCTGCAAGTTGGACAAAACCTGCAAGCACTCATGCTGTAGATATAATGAGAGGAGGAACAAATTATATTCCAGGAACAAAAGGAATCATAGGAGCAGCTGGAGAACTCTCTCCATTAAAAGCATTAGGTTATGCATCAGCACTCCCATTAGCAGGAGTAGGAATGGGTGAACAAGAAAGTCTTGATCTTGGTTTAAATATTCCCGACAGTCAAAAATTTGATGTTGATTTTTCTCAGATGAGAAAAGATATTGGGGATGCGGTGACATCAGGAGTTAAAGAAAATTTTGATGAAGTATTAACTAAATATGGTTTAATAGAAGGTGTAAACATTAATAGATGGGAAGACATAAGAACTGGATCCGCTGAAGGTGGAAGAGCAGAATTCTATGAAGGTGGTTTATCTATTCCATCAGAAAACACAATGGAAGATGCTAGAAAAACAGCTATGCAAGATAGACTAGGAGGCATAACAGAGATTATGAAACAAGCAGATTTATATCGTCAAGGAGACGTCGGTCAAATGTATATGGCTGAAGGTGGCTTAATGGATTTAGGCGGCATGGAAAAAGATTATAGAAACGATGGTGGTTTTGTACCTATCGGTGGCAAAGAAAAAGCTGATGACGTTCCAGCAAGATTAAGTAAAAATGAATTTGTATTTACAGCAGATGCTGTAAGAGGAGCAGGCGGTGGAGACATCGACAAAGGAGCGGAGATCATGGAAAATGTGATGAAAAAATTAGAAAATAGTGGTAGAATATCAGAGGAATCTCAAGGATTAAAAGGAGCTCAAGAAATGTTTGATGTATCAGAGAGGTTAAGCGAGGTAGTATGACAACTGAATTAGATAGAATAGCAAAGAAAAATACACAACAAAAAATAAAGGGAGCTTATAAAAATTTAGGTATTAAAAGACATAATCTTAAAGCTGCTCTAAAAGCTAATAAAGCAGACCCAGAAGAACAGGGTTGGTTTGGATCTAAAAGAAGTAAATCTATTAGAAAAAAATTAAACAAAGTAAACAAAACGGATAAATGGATAGAGAAACAAGCTGACAGATTAAGAGAGCATGGAGTATGGGGTAAGGAAAATAGAAAAGGTTCTGGACTTGCTTCGCTTGAAAAAAGAGATATTATAAAAAAAGGATTTCCATCAAAAGCAAAAATGGACATTGATGTTCATAGACCAAACTTTCCAGCAAAAAAATTAAAAGCTGGAGGAATAGCTTTACGTGGATTAGGTAGAGCATTCATGAAAGGCGGAAAAGTATAATGGCTGTAACACAACAACAACTTTTACCAGCACCGTTTCTAACGGATGTTACAAAAACCTATGCAAAAGATCTAGGAGCTTTAACGGCAGCGCCGTTGGATACAGGTAAATTTGCACCGCAAGTTGCGGGTCAAGATGCTTATCAAACACAAGCTTATAATTTAGCAGGCTCTGGTATTGGAGCTTACCAACCTTACATTACACAAGCGGGAGCTTATACAGGACCTGGAAGTCAACAACAATTTATGTCTCCATATCAACAAGATGTCATTGATAAGACATTAGCAGAGTATGATGTTCAAGCACAAAAAGGATTAACAGGAATAGGTTTACAAGCAGCAAAATCTGGAAACTTAGGTGGGGGTAGAGAAGGAGTAATGAGATCAGAGTATCAAACACAATCAGATTTAAACAGAGCTTTACTACAATCAGGATTATTACAACAAGGTTTTGGCCAAGCTCAAAAAGCAGCTCAACAAGCATACATGAATCAAATGCAAATGGCTGGAACTATACCACAATTACAAGCAGCCGACGTTACCGGATTGGGTCAAATGGGCGCGACTCAACAAGCGCAAGCGCAGGCTCAATTAGATGCGACTAGAGAAACGGAAAGACTTGAAGCTTACGAACCTTATGAAAGACTAGGTTATCTAGGTAGTGGATTAGGTTCTATGTTGTCAGGTTATCCTGCTCAATTCCAATCTTCAGTAGCACCTAACCCTACACCGTTGCAGAGTGCGTTGGGTATAGTTTCTGTTGGTGGTGGAGTTTTAGGTAATCTTTATGGTGACAAAGGTGTACCTTGGATGCCCGGGTGGCAAAAATAATGAAAACTTTAAGTAGACCCATGTTCAGAAAAGGTGGGAGTGCCAATGAAGGTATTACTTCAGGCCTAGCTCCTAGACAAGGGTATTCAGGCGGTAAACTTGCTCAAGTACAAGATGAACTAAGAATTTTAGATCAATTAGCTCCAGCTCCTCAACCACGTGGAAGCACAGCGCTAAATGATTTCTTAATTAACTTTGGTTTAAACATGGCATCAGCAAGTCCTACTGGTAATATATTTCAAACTGCAGCGACACAGGCTAAAGAACCTTTTGGACGATTTCAACAACAAAAAATGTACGAAGGAGCAGCTTCAGATAAAGCAGCTTCAGAACATAGATCAACTGTAGCTAGTTTACTTAAAGGAATCAGTGATGATGATAAGAATAAATTATGGGAAGAAGCTGGTTATATGTTTGAAAGAGAGGCTACTAATCCTTTCACTAACCAACCTTTTAAAGATCAAAATGAAGCTTACGATGTTTTAATTAGAAAATCTTTAATGAGTAAGGAAAGTTTAAAAACTGATGAAGCATTATATAATGAAACAGTTGAAACGTTATTTGGTCAAAATTTAAAAGATCAAAGCTTTAAAGGAAATAACTTAGGGGCTCGAACTCTAGCTGAACACGAAGCAAAAGTTATTCATAAAATGTATCCTGAAAAATTAATAGATCAATTAGATAAACAAACTACTTATATTGATTCTGTCTATGTTGATGTAGATGAGGGAGGAAATATGAAACTAAATAACATTGGACAAAACGTAGGTTACAGACCTAATAAAATTTACTTTAATATATCAGATGGATCTTTTTATAAATTAGGGGCTGATGGTTTAACATTTACGGTAGTCGATGTAGCTGACTTCCAGGATTAGAGGAGGTAGCCAATGGCTGACAAATGGTTAACAGAAGAACGAAAAAAGAAACTCGATGCTGCATTTGATGCAATAGATTTTTTTAATCCTAATATTCAAACTACTTTAGACAAGATAGATGCTTATAAAGAAAAAGAAAAAAAATTAAAAGAAGCAGAAACAGATATAGAGGAATTACCTAAAGGAAGTCCTGGCTATAAAAAAGCAGCCCTGGATAAAACAATCATTGAACAAGCCGAAGATAATAATGAAGTAAGCTTATCGACTTCAGTATCCAATGCTATTGTATCAGGAGCTATAAAAATTCCTTACGGGTGGGCTCAACTTACAGCAGAAATAAAAGATGCAATTGGTGATGATGTACCAATAGAGGAAACTAATGTAGCTAAATTAGATGCATGGTTTGATCAAACGGTGATTGGTGAAGTGATGAAGTACTCAGAAGAAAAAGCAAGAGCTACAGGAGCAGGAAGAATAACAGAATTTTTAGTTTCTATGTATGGTAACTGGCGAGCAGCTGGTAAACCTCTAATGAACTTTATAGATGATCCTTTAATTTTACAAAAAAAAGGAAAAGCAATTGCAGACAAATTAATTGATGCAAAAAAGAATGGTCGTTACATTTCTTCTAACAATAGAAATTTAAAAAACGCAGCAGACAAAGCTAAAGAATTAAACTTTGGAAAGAGAGCAAAAAAATGGGCTGCTGTTGCTGTTGGAGGGGGAGTGACCGGAGCTTTAGTTTCTGACACAGAAGACATAGGAACATGGGGCGACTGGTTGTTTGAACCTGGTCATTATAGTTCTTTAGATAGAACACAAAAAGAAACATCTTCGGATGATGCCATAAGAAAATTACAAAACAGATTAAAGCTTGGTGGAGAAATGGCATTTCCAATCTCACCTATCTTTTATGGAATAGGTAGATTTGGAAAGTGGGCCTCAGCTCATGGTAAGAATGCAGCGTATAGTAATAAAGCTGCAGAACGTTGGGCTGATAAATGGATAATGAAACCTTTGAGAGCTAGATCAGATAGACCAAGACCTATCTTTCAAGGTGTACAAAGACTAGAAGGAAAGCAAGCCGTAGCACGGAACATGGCCCAAGAATTAAATAGAAGAATTAGTTATGATTATAATAATATATTTCAATCTACAAGAAAATCTGCACAAGTAGTAGACAATCCAAATTTAATTAATGACATGCTTGTTAATTTTATGAAAGGAACTCCTGATGTAATTAAAAAAGGAAAAATAATTTTCCCTGGTTTTAAAAATGAAGGAGCTTTTACCAAAGCTCTAACTAAATTAGGGGCACAACGAAAAGACATCGACATCTTATTAGCTAATCTTAGTAAATACAGAGACAATATGAATGTGTTTAAAAATTCTATCCTTCAAGGAAAAAATTTAAATGTAGCCCCTCCTAAGTTTAATGAAATTATGAATGATAGATTTCAAAACTTTTTATCAACTGAATATAGAATTCTAACTGACAAAGGAGTGGGTCCTATTAGTGGGTATAAAATTACTAATGAAATGGTGGATGAAGTAGCAGATACTTATGTTCGGTATGCTGAAAGTAATGGTGTAAAATTAAGTAAAGCAAATGCAAGAGATGCAGTTTATGATATTGCAGATAATGTTTCTTTAAATCCTATTACTAGAACTCCAGAGTTTGTTTATCCTATTCAAAGTATTGGAGCAGATAAAGCAACACAAATAAAAAACATAGCAGAAAATATAACGGCTGGGGGAAAATTTAAAGCTGATAAAGTAGGTGGTTTAATTCAAAAGAAATCAGATCTAGAAGCTTTTAAAAAATTATTTGGTGCTAATCAAAATGCAGAAAGAGTTATTGTAAATACTATGGAAGACCTTGGAGGGATTGCAGCGAGAGATAATTTTTATAATGCTATGAAAACAGCAAGTGATCAACTCATTAAAAATGGAGAGAGAGGATTAGTTTATCCCAATAGATTAGCAGCAATTACCGCTTTTAAAGGAGCAAAGAATCAAGCTGGATTAAGAAATATTAATATATCTCCTAATGGTTTAAAACTAAGTGCTAATTTATCAGAAGAATATTACACAAGTCCACTGGATGGAATGTTTACTAACGATGTTATAGAAAAAGCTTTAAAGTTTGGAGATAAACTTCCTTTAAGCGGGATCACTAAGAGTTTAGCATACAGATACATGTTTTTAATACCAAAAGGTTTAACTCAATTTGGTAAAACAGTTCTAGGTCCTTTTACTCACGGTAGAAACTTTACATCAGGAGCAGTGACAACTATTGCAACGGGTAATATATTTATTCCACCAACAGAAATGGCTAAAGCTATTTCACAAGCGTTTAGATCTTTACAACCTCAAACTTTGTATAGAGTTACCGGCAATCCTAAATATTTAAATAAGCCTGCTGATCAAGCATGGTATCAATTTTTTCTAGATGAAGGGATGGTTAACTCAAGTGCTACTTATAAAGAAGTGATGGGAATTATTACCGACATTGAAAGAGGAGGAGACTTTTTTAATAGAGCTTTCAAAATGTTTGGTAATAAAATGAAAAAGATTTCTAAAACTACTGAGTGGGCTCAGGATATGTACATCGCTGAAGATGACATCTGGAAAATGACAAATTTTTTTGGAGAGTCATATAAACTTAGACGAGCATGGACCAGTGCAGTTGCTAAAGGAATTAAAAACCCTGCAACAGGAAAAAAATATACCAACGCCGACATACCAAGTGATATTGATATGTATAAAAGAGCAGCGCAAATTGTAAGAAATACATT
>Ga0209349_1001603_pt1 | contig 11142 bp, 7 predicted proteins | sample ETNvirnome_2_130_FD_184067 | JGI IMG/M metagenome (GOLD analysis project Ga0209349, IMG submission 184067) | Marine viral communities from the Pacific Ocean - ETNP_2_130 (SPAdes) (version 2) | ecosystem: Environmental > Aquatic > Marine > Oceanic | place: Pacific Ocean | collected 2013-06-22
CACTGGTATGGACGTTGTTGCTGCTGGGGCATATGACATGACCGCCGGCGCAGCTTCCACCTGGCAGACCACTGCTGGCGACTTGACTGTCAAGTCTGCCGCTGATATTGTTCTCCAAGCTAGCGCAGGGGACGTGATGTTCGCTGACGGAACCACCAACTTTCTCAAGTTGGCAGCTGATGGCAACGACGCCATCTGGCAGCAGCAGCAAGACGGCACACACACGATCTTCAAGCAATATGACGGCACAGAGCTTCTCAAGCTTCACGATAGTGGGCATGTCGTAGTTAGCGCTCACAACGGAACCGACACGGGGCTCTATCTTGGAGGCACTCTCGTTACTGCGACCGCAGCGGAGCTAAACTATTGCGACGTCACCACCTTGGGCACCTCACAGGCTTCCAAGGCTGTTACTGTTGACGCCAGTGGCGATCTTCTTGTACCGGACAGCGATAAATTCAAGTTTGGTGCTGGAAGCGACATGGAGCTTTATCATGATGGCACAAACTCTTTTATTGCCAACAAGACTGGCGCCCTAAAAATTGCCACCGAAACGAGCGGAATTGCCGTAACCATCGGACACAGCACTTCTGAAGTTACAGTTGCCGACAACTTGACAGTTGCTGGTAACTTAACTGTTACGGGCACAACCATCACGGATACGGTGGAAGTTATTTCTACATCCAGCGGCGTTTTGTTTGAGGGAGGCACTGACGACGGTCATGAGGGCACGCTGATATCTGCCGTTGCTGGTGCTGATGTAACTTACACACTGCCAAACCTGACCGGACACATTCCGCTTTTGGCTGGCGCAGCATCTAATGCAAACGTCACCGCTGCAGAATTTGCGCTCCTTGACGGTGGTTCTTCTATCGGAACGACAGCAGTTGCCGATGGTCACGGTCTCTTTATGAACCAAGGTGGAACCATGGCGCACACCACAGTTCAAACTCTCGCCGCTTATCTAGACGACGAGATCACCGCAATGCCTAACCTTGTCACTACAGCAGCCACGACTGTTGGCGCTCTTAACGCTGGTTCTATTACCAGTGGTTTCGGCAACATTGACAACGGCTCTAGCACCCTAGATACAGGCGTTTTGACAGCGGCTAGCATGGTTTGTACTGCTGGCGCCACTTTCGGCGGCGGCTACGGTGATACCGGTGCTACGATCTCTACTGCTGGTGTCTTGCAAGCTGACGGCGCTGGTACTTTTGGTGGGGCTCTTACTTGCGCCACTAGTTTAACTATCGGTAGTGCCGCCATGAGCGAAGCCGATTTGGAAAAACTTGATGGTATCACCAACGGCGCTGCTGCAGCCAACAAAGCCGCTGTTCTTGACGCCAACCTCGACTTTGATGGAATGAGAAACCTCACCCTTGATGGCAGCATCACTGGTGGCGGCAACTTGTCTCTTGACAGTGGCACCACAAACATTTCCTCTGCTGAACTAAATACACTTGACAGCGTTACCCTCGGTACCGCTGCAGCTAGCAAGGTAATGACCTGGGCAGCCAACAGCTCTTGGACTGCCGCTGGTGGTACTTGTGCCAATCTTGGTACCGTCACCACTGTTGATATTAACGGTGGCTCAATTGACGGAGCCACCTTGGGTGCAGCTGCTGCGGTTACAGTCACAAACATGGACTGTAACGGCGGCTCTCTCGACGGTGTGACAATCGGGGCTGCTTCTGCCGCACCGGCAACTTTCACTGGGCTAGCTGCCGCTTTTAGCGGAAGCGTTTCGGGTTCGGCTTATACGGCAACAGCGGCCGACTTCTTCCTAGGGTGCGATGCATCTAGCAATAATGTTGTGATTACCCTTCCCCCTCCTGCCACCGCGGGCTCGGGCAAGATGTATGTTGTTAAGGATGTCGACGGCAGCGCCGGCGGCTCATACGGCATTTATGTCACTAGCAGTGTCGGCACGAACTATATCGATGGTGCTGGCGATAAAGTGGAGGTTAGGACCAACTACGGTGCTGTCAACCTCATGTCTGACGGTTCTACCAACTGGTATGTCTGGTAAAATAGCTTTTTAGCAGGCCGGAGGGGCGCCCAAACGGGCGCCCTTCTTTTTTTGGTTGTTTGTCAACTGCAAGACTATTTATCTTTGACGCGAAATGTCTTTTGTTTGTTGTGATATATTAGGAGAATATAAATGTCATCAATGCTAGAGCAGGCGATTGTAGATGCATCGGCCTTAAGAGAAGCAGCTCTTAAGAATGCCGAGTCCGCCATTATTGAAAAATACGCACCCGAGATTAAGAGTGCGGTTGAAGCGCTTCTAGAGCAGCCAGAGGCTGAAGATGAAGAGGCCCTAGGCCTAGGCGGCGACGAAGACCCGGCCGCCGAGCTTGGAGCTGAGCTTGGAGCCGAAGGCGAGGCTGAGCCTGAAGAGGTTGATGTCCCTCCCGCGTTTACCGAAGGGGAGCCTCTTTGCCCGTGCCCGGAACAGGACGAGGATGTAGAGGTGGAACTTTCGTTTGATGATCTGAAGCAAATGGCTAGCCAGCTCGCCCCGGAGGAGGGGGAGCAGGAAGGTCACGAAGAATTGGCAGCCGGCCTCCCCGAACTGGGGGAAGAAGAGCCGCTAGCCGAATCCGTCGAAGAAGACGATGAGATTGTCCTTGATGAAGAGGCAATCGCAGCACTGGTCGAAGAACTCGTTGTTGATATTACACCCCAGAAGAGTGGATGGGCCGGTACGCCCGAGACCACTATGCTACACTATGAAGAGCTAGCACTAGCTCATCGTGCGGCCACTGAGGTTAAAGCCGAGAATGACGAGCTAAGAAAAGCCGTCTCCGAGCTTAACGAGTCTAAAAAACGTCTTAAGAATACTAATAAGGTTCTTAAGGAGACAGTTTTGAAGTTGAAGAGCGCATTTGACGATATGAGCACTTCAAACGCAAAACTATTGTATACGAATCGTATTTTGAGTAGCCCCTCCTTGAATGAGCGACAAAAAGAGAATATTGTTGAAGCTATATCCAAAGCCGGTTCGGTTGATGAAGCAAAGGTCATTTATGAAACACTTCAGAGCACAGGGGGCACCGCTAGACGAAAGCATGTGCCACAATCCCTAAGCGAAGCAATCAAGAGATCTTCTTCTACGGTTTTGCCCAGGCGTCAGCCCGAGCGAACAACCGATACTGCTATTGACAGATTGCAAATTCTTGCAGGTATTAAACATAACAAATAATAATAAGGAGGTGATACTTTTATGTCTGTATTAAATAAATTAACTGAAGGTATCGTTAACCGAGATATGCAAAAGGAAGGACAAGCTCTTCTCTCCAAGTGGGAAAGAACTGGTCTTCTGGAAGGCCTCGGCGACGATACTAAGAAAAACGGCATGGCTCGACTATTGGAGAACCAAGCCAAAGAACTACTGCGTGAGCAGAGCACCATGACTGGTGGAAGCGTTGAGGGTTTTGCTGCTGTAGCATTCCCCATCGTCCGCCGCGTTTTTGGTGGACTCATTGCTAACGATCTTGTGTCCGTTCAGCCCATGAGCTTACCCTCTGGTCTGATCTTCTTCCTCGACTTTACGTTCAACCAGGCGGTCGTGCCGGCTGGCGCTGTGGCCGGGGAATCCATTTATGGTGGTGGCCGAGTGGCTAGTCAGATCACCGGTGGTGTTACTCTAACGAGTGCCAACGCCGAAGCTGGCTTCTATAACCTTTCAAACGGTTATGCTTCTCCGACCGCCTCTATTACCATCACGCCGGTTGCCGTCGCGCGCGGCATTTATGGTGGCGGAGCGGGTGGTACCTGGTCTGGTACTAGTGAGTATACCGATTTGGGCGATTCGCTTATGCGCTATGATCCCGATATTGCGAGTGGTACAATCTGCGCTCTCGTTACTGTACCGCGAGCCACTTTTACCGCCGCAACCCCGGCGGCGAACTTGGATGATATGGTTGCCATTTCACTTACCACCACCGACGACGATCGTGGGCTTCAACTTCGACGTTTGACCCGCAAAGATCCCGTAGCTACCGGTAGTGCCAATCTCTTGTTCGCTGCAGCTGCAACTGGCTCTGAGACCACGACGGAAATCATGAGCGCCTGGTCGTCGGTTACTGCTTGCGTTGCGACGGTTACTGACACCTTTGCTAACGGAGGCGCCCTTGGCTCCGTGGTTGGTGCCTTTGACTGGGCCCTAGAGCGTAGTCCTGCTATCCCTGAGATTAACATCAAGGTGGACAGCATTGCTGTAACGGCGATCACTAAGAAGCTCAAGGCCAAGTGGACCCCGGAGTTGGGACAAGATCTCAACGCCTACCACAACCTTGATGCTGAGGTCGAGCTTACGAGCATTCTCTCTGAGCAAATTGCTCTAGAAATTGACCAAGAGATCTTGGAAGATCTTCTAACCGGCGCAACCGGTGCTATCTTGTACTGGTCGCGCGCTCCCGGTCTCTTCGTGAACCGTGAGACTGGTGTCGAGGTTGGTGCGGCTTCTGCTGCTCCCGACTTCACCGGTACCGTTAGTGAGTGGTATGAGACACTCCTAGAAGCGGTTAATGACGTGTCAGCTCGTATCCATCGTAAGACTCTACGTGGTGGAGCAAACTTCTTGGTTACATCCCCAGAAGTTGCTTCCATTCTTGAGTTCACCGCTGGATTCCGTGCCAACGTCACCGTTGACGCCGAGCGTGGTACCGCTGGTGCCATGAAGGTTGGTCAGCTTTCCAAGAAGTTGGATGTCTTTGTCGATCCCTATTTCCCACGTAATGTGATTTTGGTCGGTCGACGCGGCTCTAGCTTCCTAGAGAGCGGATATGTGTATGCACCTTACGTGCCACTACAGGTCACTCCCACCATCTTCGGTGTCGAGGACTTCGTACCCCGTAAGGGCGTCATGACTCGTTACGCCAAGAAGATGGTCCGTCCTGATATGTACGGCCTCGTTGTTGTTCGTAACCTAGTCGGTGGAGCTGGCGCAACCAGTTAATCTCTGATTAGATAAAAACAGTCAAACCCTCGGCTCTTTTCGGAGAGCCGAGGGTTTTGTCTTTGGGGAAACTAGTTACCACCGAGCGAAAGCTCATACCATATGTTTTTTGACATGATTATAAAAGGAGGGTTTTAAACAATGGGAACTAAAAGAGTAGGCTTGGCGAGAACCCAAGCATTGATTGAGAATTTGAAGAGAGAGCTGGCAATGGGCTCATCCGCAATGGGAGGGCTATTGACCGCTACGACGACTGCGACAGCAGGCACTGAGCTTACTGCCGCCGATAGTGGGAAGGTTATCTTTCTCACCCAGGCGAGCGGGGCCGTCACGTTGCCCGCCCCGAACGCTGATGGAAGCGCCGGGTTGATTTATCATTTTGTTCTAGTGACAACGGCGGCGGCGGACTTGGAGATCGACTCTCAGGTTGACACTACCGGTATTATCGGGTTCATCACAGCTGACGATGGCAACACAGAGGGGAATGATCAGAAGCTTAAGCTTGTTAGTGGCAGCACGGGGAAGGGCGATTGCTTTACCCTGGTTTGTAACGGCAGCAGTTATTACATTCTGAACGGCCTCGCCAACCAAAACGGCGCTATCGTATTCGCGTAGCACTGGAGAGGCGGACTTTTCGCCTCTAGTTTATGTTAGAGCAGTCCGCATTAGACCCCCTCCCCTCGGAGGGGGTTTTTCTTTTGTAAACAACTATTTATTATATTACGGAGGACCCTATGGGTAAGAAAAAGAGATATAGGCTAAGAACAGCAAAGTTCGGCAGAAAGTATGCTGCCAAGTATGGGCTTGGCGAGAACACAGAGACTCAAGAAGAGCCACTAATTGAGGAAACGCCAGAGCCAATTATTATAGCTGCGCCCGAACCAGTGGCGGAGGAGCCGGTCATTGTTGTAGCTCCCGACCCAATCGTGGAGGCTATTGAGGCGGTGACGCCCCCCGAGAAAAAGCGCACACGAAGGAAAAAGGCCACTACCACCCCGCGTAAGACAACGAGAAAAAGAGCCACCGCTGCAAAAACAGCAAGCTAACTGTGCTTTCCAGTTCTCCAAACTAATTAACTAGAGGAGAAGTTTAAGTATGGTCGCGCCCCCCACTTTAACCCCTAAGAGTACGGTAAGTGCCGTCAGGTTGCCCCCCACCGGAACCGCGTCACAGGTATCGACGGCGGTTCCCCTAGGGTTGTATACGGCTTCTGTTGACTTTTTGTCTGGTGCTGCCGCTCAGGTTGCCTACACATATAAGAAACTCGGCGGCGATGTGCTTGACATTGAGTTAAGCTCCTCAAATGTTTATGCGAACTACGAAGAAGCTGTTTTAGAATATTCGTATATTATTAACACGCATCAGGCAAAAAACGTCCTATCTAGCCTTCTAGGAAACAGCACGGGGTCTTTTGATCATCGCGGGGAGATGAAGGCGGGCGCCCTCTCATCGAGCCTCAGCGGCACTCGAATTGAGCTTGCCTATCCCGAGATGCGCTTTGAGTATGGGCGCCGCTATGGGCACGCAATGTCCTTTGAGGCGGGAATGGGGGGTACGCTCCCTGAATATTCTGCATCTTTTAATACTGTTCCAAACGTACAAGATTACAATTTGCAGGAAATTGTCTCTTCTTCTGCCGCGGCTGGTGGCGTCCCTTATGCGTCTATTGATCGTACTAAGAGAATTATTGTAAATCGGGTTTTTTACAGGACACCGCGCTCAATGTGGAGATTCTATGGATACTATGGTGGTTTGAATGTAGTGGGAAATCTAGCTACCTACGGGCAGTATGCGGATGATTCGACTTTTGAAGTAATCCCCGTGTGGCAAAACAAGCTTCAAGCAATCAACTTTGAAGATATGATTTATACTCGAACATCTCAGTTTTCTTATGAAATCCGCGACAACAAACTTAGGATATTTCCACAGCCCGTGATCGGTGAAGTGCCGAAAATGTGGTTTACATTTCAAATTATGGATGATGCGTGGAGCGTCGACGATAGTATGAAAGACGGAGTTAGAGGTATTAACAATCTCAATACGATTCCCTTTGCGAATATTCCATATGACAACATTAACTCGATGGGCAAACAGTGGATCCGCCGCTTTTCTCTTTCTCTCTCTAAGGAGACGCTTGGGCAGATTCGTGGAAAGTTCACTACCATACCGATTCCGGGCGAGAGCTTAACTCTCAATGCTTCAGATCTGTTGGGCCAAGCAGCAACAGAGCAAGCTGCTTTGCGCGATGAACTAAAGGCGCTCCTCGACGAGATGGTATATAGCGCATTAGCAGAAAAGGACGCAGCTCTCGCGGGAAGTATCACCACAATCAAACAGGGCGCACCACTGCCGATTTTCCAGGGTTAGGGGTAGAAAATGGCAGATAACAAGTGGAAACAGCCAGCTCAACCCCCGTCGCCTTTATTCATTGGCAAAAAGGAGCGGGATTTAATTAAACAAGTCAACGACGAGCTGCTTGAGCGCGTTGTGGGACAGCAGATTCTCTATTATCCTATTGATATCGACACCAGCAACTTTCATCCTTTGTATGGGGAGTCCATTGAAAAGACATTTCTCCCTCCTTTAAGAGTATACGCGCTCGTTGAATGGAATGAATACGTTACCGAATTCATGCCCAATGGCGCCATGGATCAAAGGCTCGCCATCACGGTCCACTTTCACAAGCGGCGCCTAACGGAGGATCAGGATCTCTATGTGCGCGTGGGCGACTTTGTAGCATACGGCGACAACTACTACGAAATCGTTAACTGGGCTGAGCCTCGCAAGATTTATGGTCAAGTGGAGCACAGCATAGAGATCTCAGCCAAGTGCATCAGAGCGCGCCCGGGGGTATTCGATGGCGGATAGAGAATACCAAATTATGCCCTCCACTTTGGAGACGATCGACCAGGCCTTTTATACATGGCTGGACGAGGCTCTAGATATTTTTGCCACCACCAATGCGGGGTGGAAAAAGGTGCCACTCATTTGGGTCTCGGCGGAGAGATCTTATCAAGTAAAGCACGACAAAGACCTCAGGGATGATTATGGTGTCTTGAAACTTCCCATAATCAGTATCGAGAGATCGTCGATTGTAAAAGACCCCACCAAAAAAGGTATTTATTGGGCTAATGTACCACCCATTAATGATGCAAAGGGCGGCTCGGTTTATGTTTCCAAGCGCATCCAGCAGAATAAGACGGGCGATTTTGCCAATGCTGACGCTTATCGTAAAACGGCAACCTTCTCTTCTCAAGGAAAAGGGTTTGGGCAGGAGAACTTTCCCTTTAATAACAAGAAGATTGTATACGAAACATTAACAATGCCCCTTCCGGTATATGTAAATGTAAGTTATTCATTAACCCTTAAGGGCGAATATTTTCAGCAAATAAATGAAATGCTCACCCCTTTCCTTGTGAATACGGGACAGATCAACAACTTCTTTATTAAAGCGGATGGGCACAAGTTTGAGGGGTTTCTTCCCACAGATTTCGCACAGAATAATAACGTCGCAAGTTTGGGCGACGACGAGCGTCTTTTTGAAACCAAAATCGATATTCGAATTCTCGGATATTTGGTCGGCGCCGGCAAGAACGCGGAAAGGCCAAAGATTTCGATTAGAGAAAACGCCGTCCAGTTCCGGATGCCCCGCGAACGAGTCGTCTTAGGCGACATTCCCACCACCGTATCCGGCGCCTTTTATCGCGAGTAAATTTGGACTTTCCGTTGGCGAGTTACTATTTACTACGAGAAGTCCCAAGTAATAATTACTGTGGTATGTAAAAATGAGCAAGGAGAGTTTAAATAATGGCAAGTGGAGCTAGTAAGTTTAAGTTTGTTTCCCCTGGCATCTTCACCAACGAAGTCGACCGATCCCAGTTGCCAGGCGATCCCCGCGGAACGGGGCCAGTCGTCATTGGTCGCACAGAAAGGGGCCCGGGAATGCGCCCGGTGCGCGTTGGCTCCTACGGTGAGTTTGCAAGGGTGTTCGGCACCCCTAACCCCGGCGCCGATGGCGGCGACAACTGGCGTGATGGGGATTTTGACGGCCCCACCTATGGTGCATATGCGGCCCAAGCGTGGTTGAGATCTGGGCAAGGCCCCGTTACAATGATGAGGCTCTTGGGCACCGAACACCGAGACTTTGAGTCTGGCGGACAAGCCGGCTGGGAGATTGATGCTACCCCGGATACGACTCTTACGTCAAATGGTGGGGCGTATGGGCTCTTCCTGATTAACTCAAGTAGTGCCAACAACGACCAGACGGGCTCCTTAGCGGCTGTTTGGTACCTGGAGCCTAGTGCGTCTATCATCCTTTCTGGCTCCGGCGTTGTCGACGGTGTCGCCGCTAGCGGCGCAGGACTACTATTGCGCTCAACGGGCCCTTCGCGCGAGTTCATAGCACAAATTTATGGAGGCACAGCCGGAACAACTATCAAGGAGAGGGTTTGCTTTAACTTTAATCCCAACAGTGAACGTTATATTCGTAACGTATTTAATACGAACCCATCACAAACCAACTCGACGATTGTCACCGATACTTCTACCAACTTTCACAACTACTGGCTGGGAGAAACGTTTGATCAGTTTATCGCCACTCAAGTAGGCAATACGGACCAGGGGGAGCTTTATGGCATTATCCTTGGATTGGCCACCGGTAGCGTTGACTACGACAATCACAAGCAAAACTTCCAAAATGCGGAGTCTCCTTGGTTCCATTCGCAAGATACCGGAGTATATACCAACTTTAATCTTGCAAATGCGGCCCGGCTATTCAAGCTTGTATCACTGGAGGGTGGAGAATGGGCCAACCGTAGCCTTAAGGTTTCAATTGAGAACATTAGAGCTGCCGACTATCCTGATATCGATCCTTATGGGTCATTCTCGGTTGTGTTGCGGCACGTCCGCGACACGGACAACGTACCAGACGTATTCGAACGCTTCGATCTTTGCAACCTAAACCCCGTTTCCGAAAACTATATTGGACGCAAGATTGGCGATCGATATCTTCAGTGGGATGCAACACAAAGGCGCCTGCGTCAATATGGTGATTATCCTAACCAGTCGAGTTATATTCGTGTTGTGGTGGATGATTCGGTAGCCGCCGGCGGTGCAGAAGCTTCGCTGATCCCCTTCGGATATTTTGGCCCCCCACGTTTCAACGGGTTTACAATGGCGCTTTCGACCATCACCGCGGGTGTGGCGCTTCAGGGCAACGACTATGCCACCTCCTTGGCTAGCATCGGCAACCTCGGCGCGCCCGACGCTTTCTCAATCATTGAGGGCAGCGGAAGCATCGCTAGAGTGCCGACTTCGCCAGTCGGATCCGATGTATTTTTTAGTGCCTCTCTGGACGCTAGTGCCGGAACCCAATCGAGGTATACGGGAAGTTTCATTTTCCCGCAAATCAGACTACGCCGCAGCGCTAGCGCCGGCGACATTACAGATCCTACCGATGCATACTTCGGCATCCAAACTACCAGAACTCCTGCGAGCATGGTGTTTGACGGCAGCTATCTTGATATGGTACGAGCGGCCCCCGCGGATTTCAATACTTTTACGGCTGGCACTAATACGGAAAACTCCTTCGCCTTCACCATGGATGACCTTAAGTCAGGCTCTGCCCCGGGCGATGGTTTCTATTATCTTTCTGGATCTCGGGTCGGAAGCTCTTCTTATGGTGGAACCGGTGGACGCACCTACCGAGATACTCTTGATGCCGGCTATGACCGCTTCACTGCTCCTATCTTTGGTGGCTTTGACGGATTAAACATTAGGGAGAAGGAGCCCTTTAGAAATACATATCTCTCTACTGGCAATGAATATAGCAACTATGCTATTAACACCATCAAACGAGCAATTGACAGCGTAGCTGATCCAGAGTTTGTGGAAGCAAACCTAATGACGCTGCCGGGTGTTACCAATACCACCCTCACTCAACATTTGGTTACAACTTGTGAAGCCCGGGCAGATGCCTTGGCGATCATTGACATTGAGAACGCATACACCCCCGCCTTCACCGAAGGTACCAGTGATGCGGTCACAAGACGACCCGATGTCACACAGGCTATAAGTAGCATGCGAAGCCGCTCCATTAACTCTAGTTATGGCTGCTGTTTCTTCCCATGGGTGCAGATTCGAGACACCACTACCGGACGCATCGTTGATGTACCTCCCTC
>Ga0209349_1001608_pt1 | contig 11113 bp, 10 predicted proteins | sample ETNvirnome_2_130_FD_184067 | JGI IMG/M metagenome (GOLD analysis project Ga0209349, IMG submission 184067) | Marine viral communities from the Pacific Ocean - ETNP_2_130 (SPAdes) (version 2) | ecosystem: Environmental > Aquatic > Marine > Oceanic | place: Pacific Ocean | collected 2013-06-22
CGGGGCGGGTATGGTGCGGTTACACCTGTCCGCAAAGTGTTTGGACATTTCTCTTTATCTGGCTTGAACACCGGATCGAAGGCTCGCGCAACCAGCGCATAAAGCTAGACAACCAACCGATGAATGCCAATAAAGCCTGGCGTAAGGGCGCGAAGCATACCGCTTGGCTGCTGATCGCTCTGGCAACCGGTGTGACGTTTGTAGGCTACTTTACGCCGATTCGTGAACTTGTCATGGAGCTTCCCACTCTAGAAGCCCACGGCTGGTCCTATTTTTGGGTTGGGTTCTTTTTAGTCTTTACCTACCTCAACGCAGGCTGGCTGCGTGAGCAGGTATGTATTTATATGTGCCCCTATGCTCGCTTCCAGTCGGTGATGTTCGATCGCGATACGCTGATCGTTTCTTACGACGACGCCCGCGGCGAACCCCGCGGCCACCGCAAGAAATCGCTCAGCCATGCCGAGGTTCGAGAAGCGGGCCTGGGTGACTGTATCGACTGCGAACTCTGTGTGCAGGTCTGCCCCACCGGCATTGATATACGCGACGGCCTGCAATACGAGTGCATCACATGCGCCGCTTGCATCGATGCCTGCGACAGCGTGATGGATAAAATGGGCTACCCCAGAGGACTTATTCGCTACACCACTGAAAACGCGCTGGAAGGCAAGAAAAGTCATATTCTTCGCCCGCGCTTGATTGGCTATTTCGTTGCTTTGGTGGTGATGATGGCGACTTTTGCCTGGGCAGTTAATGACCGTACCCCGATGAGCTTTGACGCTGAGCGCGAGCGTACTCAGCTCTACCAAATGACCCGTGACGGGCAGATCAGCAACGTCTACAGCCTGACTGTGCGCAACCTGGACTCCCAAGATCACACCTATGATATTAGCGCGGCAGGCTTACCTAATTTGCAGTTGGATAACACCTCGCTGCGTGTACCTGCGGGTGAATCACGCACTCAGGTGATTACCGTACTGGCCGACCCAGCGTCGTTAAGCGAGCCCAGCCACGCGATTACGTTTACGCTGCAGGCGCAGCAAGATGAGCAAATTCGCCAGACCCGCGAAACGCGGTTCTTGAGCGACATTAGGAGATAAATGCGTCATGTCAGACACCTCGATTCCGCCCTGGTACAAACAGTTTTGGCCGTGGTTTTTACTAGGGCTGCTGTTTTCGTCCATCCTATTTAGTACTGGCTTCGCCATCATGTCGATCAAGAGCTACGACGGCATGGTGGTCCAGGAGGATTACTACGAGCACGGTAAAGCTATTAACATGGTGCTGGCGAAGCAGGAGCGCGCGCGCGAACTCAATTTGAGCGCCGACCTGCGCATCGACCCACTGACTAGTGATATTGTGATCGACCTTGCTGGCGATGCTCGTCCGGATAAACTCTATTTAGATCTCATCTTCCCCACCGAAGATGACCGTGATCAATCCTTCGTACTAGAACACGTGCGCGAAGGCCGCTATATCACTCAGGGGCCGGATAATTTGCGCTACCGCTGGTACCTACAGATTCAGCCCGTGCAAGGCGATGACGCCGAGTGGCGCCTGATCGGCGAAGCCCGCTTCCCCAATGAAGCGAGCGTTGCCCTTCTGCCCGGAGGGCGGTCAGAGAGCGAATGAGCACTAAAGCGCTAAGCTGCTACCACTGCGGCAGCCCGGTGCCCGACGGCGCACCGTGGCAAATCGTGGTGGACGACACGCCCCACTCATTGTGTTGCCCCGGCTGTGAAGCCGTGGCACACGCCATCGTCGACGGCGGGTTGGAGAGCTACTACCGCTATCGCACCGAACTGCCCGAGCGCCCCGACGAACGTCAAGCTGCAAAAGCGGATACTTGGTCGGTATTTGACGACCCTGGCCTACAGTCGCAGTTTGTTCATCCGGATGGCGATGAGGGCCACGTTAGGGCAACGCTTGCCGTAGAAGGGATTACCTGTGCCGCCTGCGCGTGGCTCATCGAGCACCGCTTGAACGCGCTTGAAGGCGTTGTCTCTAGCGCAGTCAACCTGACCCATCACCGCCTACGCGTCGCTTGGGACCCTAACGTCATCAAGCTCTCCCAGCTCTTCGCCGAGCTCGCCGCTATTGGCTACGATGCGCAGCCCTACGAGCCGGACCATGCCCAAATGCGCTTGCAGCATGAAGAGCGCATGAACGTACGCCGCTTGATCGTGGCGGCGGTGGGGATGATGCAGGTCATGATGTTCTCCATCCCCATTTATGTGTCGGGGCCTGGGGAACTCAGTGAAGACTTCTTTGCGCTGTTTCACTGGCTCTCGTTCGCGCTGGCCACGCCGGTGGTGTTCTTTTCGGCGCTGCCCTTCTTCCGTAACGCCCTGCGCGATCTCAAAACCGGCGTACTAGGGATGGATGTGCCTGTTTCACTCGCCATTGGTGGCGCGTATTTCGCCAGCAGCTACGCGGTGCTGTTTAACGTGGGTGAGGTCTATTTTGACTCCGTCGCCATGTTCACCTTCTTCCTACTGTTTGGCCGCTACGTGGAAGGGCGCGCTAGGCGACGCAGCGGCCATAGCGGCAATGCGCTTAGTGGCGTACTACCGGTCTCTGCTACCCGGTTGGAAGCCGACGGCAGCGAACGCATTCTGCCCGCTAGCGAGCTTGCCCCCGGCGACCGCGTACTTATCAAGCCCGGCCACGGCGTCCCCGCCGACGGTATTATCGAAGATGGCGAGTCTAGCCTGGACGAGTCGATGCTGACCGGCGAGTACCTGCCCGTCACCCGCCGAGTGGGCGAACAGGTGGTAGGTGGCAGCCAAAACATGGAAAACCCGCTCACGGTGCGGGTTACTCATGCAGGCAACAATGCACGCGTGGCGGGCATTGTGGATTTAACCGACCGCGCCTTTGCCAGCCGCCCACGTTTGGCGCAAATGGCGGCGCGCATGGCCCATCTGTTTGTACTGCGCCTGCTGGTGGTCACTGCTTGCGTGACCGTGGCGTGGTGGTTTATCGACCCTTCCCGCATGCTTTGGGTGCTGCTCTCCGTTCTAGTGGTGACCTGCCCCTGTGCGCTGGCACTCGCCACCCCAACGGCACTGACAGCAGGGCATGGGCAACTGCGCCAGCGTGGCGTGCTGATCACCCGCGCCGATGCCATCGAATCACTTTCTAACGCCACGCGGGTGATTTTTGACAAAACCGGCACGCTCACCCGTGGCGAGATGCAGCTCACCCAAACCTGCCCGTTAAACGAGCAAAGTAGCGAACAGCTACGGGCCATTGCCGCCGCGCTGGAAGCCCACTCCGAGCATCCCATTGCCCGCGCGTTTCGCCCGTTCCGCGATGCCACACTGCAGGCGCGTCAGGTGAAAAGCGTCACCGGCAGCGGGCTAGAAGGCGTGCTTAACGGCACAACGTGGCGCTTGGGCAAGCCCGATTTTGCAACGACCGAGCCACTCACGCCGCCCAGCGCCGGGCAGTGGCTGCTGCTGAGTGAAGATAGCGCCCCGCGGGCCTGGTTTAAGCTCCACGACGGTATCCGTGAAGATGCTGCGCAAACCGTAGCCGCCCTGCAGGCCAGAGGGCTTAACGTTGAGTTACTGTCAGGCGATACGCAGGAAGCCGTAGAGAGCTTAGCCGAGCAGCTCAACATCACCACCTGGCACGCGGGCAAATCACCAGAGGGCAAGCTGGAGCGGCTGCGTGAACTGCAGGCGCAGGGCGAACGTGTGGTCATGATTGGCGACGGCATTAACGATGTACCCGTGCTCGCCGGTGCCGATGTGGCCATTGCCATGAATGGCGCCACCGACTTGGCACGCACTCGGGCCGATGCAGTCTTGCTCAGCCCACGCTTAATACGTATTGTCGAGGCCATCGAGATTGCCAGCGCCACTCGGCGCATCATGCGCCAAAATATGATTTGGTCGGTTTGCTATAACTTCTCTGCGCTTCCCCTGGCCGCGATGGGGCTGGTACCGCCTTGGTTGGCGGCGATCGGTATGTCGCTAAGCTCTCTCTTCGTGGTAGGTAATGCGCTGCGCCTCACGCGCTGGCGTACCTCACCCGCTCCCCAGCTAGCCCCAGCCACACCGGTGACCGTATGACCATTCTCTATCTACTGATTCCGCTGTCGCTGATTCTGTTGGGGCTGGCAGTGTGGGCGTTCTTCTGGGCCGTGAAGAATGACCAGTTCGACGACTTGGAAGGCCCTGCCCATCGCATTCTGTTCGACGACGATGAGAACGATCTCACCCCCGAACAGCGCGCCGAGCGCAAAAAAGGTACCAAGCCACCCCGTGACCGTGAGCCACCGCCATGAACCCTACCGGACTTGACCTGCCGCCGTTGATGGCGGCGTTTGTGTTTGGCCTGATGGGCGGGGCTCACTGCATTGGCATGTGCGGCGGCATCATGAGCGCCCTCACCTTCGCCGTGCCACCCAGCATGCGCCACCCAGCTCGCATGGGGGGATTACTGCTCAGCTATAACACGGGCCGTATCCTGAGCTATATGACGGCAGGAGCCTTGGTGGCCGCGCTCGGCACCTTGGTATCGCTGTCACCTCAGGCGCGTATCGCGCTGCAGGTCGTCGCGGCGGTGATGCTGATCCTAATGGCGCTGTATATCGCCAACTGGTGGAAAGGGCTATTGAAAGTCGAAGCCGTGGGGCGCAGGCTATGGCGCTTCATCGAACCCGTCGGGCGGCGTTTGATGCCCGTGGTTCACCTGCCGCAAGCCTTTGCGCTCGGTGCCCTGTGGGGCTGGCTGCCTTGTGGGCTGGTGTACTCGATGCTCGCCTGGAGCTTGGCCATCGCCGACCCGCTACAAGGGGCGCTATTGATGGGGGCCTTCGGCCTGGGAACGCTGCCTGCCCTGTTAGCCACGGGTCTGGCCGCCCGCCAGCTCAGCCAGTTAATTCGTCACCCGGCGACCCGTAGCCTTGCCGCGCTGACGATTATCGGTTTTGCCCTGTGGCAGCTTTGGGCGCTGATGCCCCATGCCGGGCATTAAGAGCTTACCCATCAAACTCCTCTAGACAATACTCAATACAAACATCCTATCGCTTGATATAGCTCAACGCTTTCCCTTCTACGCTGACGTAGCATTCCAACACGCGTTCGAGCTGCGAAGCTCGTCGCTTATGTTGATCGGTTCTTGCTTTGCCCTGCTACTTAGGAGCGCTCCTTATGCCCGTTCATGCCACTGCTGCTCTCGCTCACCCTATTTCTGCAGCGGTTGAGGCCACCGCCTGGGATGACGCCCTGATACGCCGCTACGACACCAGCGGCCCTCGCTACACCTCATACCCTACAGCACTCTCGTTTCACGACCAGTTCACCGCTGACGATATGACCCAGGCGCTTGAACGCAGCAATGCCAGCCAAAAGCCGCTCTCGCTTTATGTTCATGTGCCCTTTTGTCGCAAAATCTGTTTTTACTGCGCGTGCAATAAAATCGCCACGAAAAATACAGCCCTCGCAGAGCCCTACTTGTCTCGGCTGGATCGAGAAATGGTGCTGACCTCCCGGCATCTTGATACAAAGCGGCCAGTGCAGCAGCTGCATTGGGGCGGCGGCACGCCGACGTTCTTAACCCTGGCGCAGATGAGCGATTTAATAGACCGCCTGGATGCACGGTTTGGCTTATCGAGCGCACCGGACCGCGACTACGCTATTGAAATTGACCCACGCGAAGCGGATGTCTTTACCCTGCGCCACCTGCAGTCGCTGGGCTTTAATCGCTTAAGCCTGGGCGTTCAGGATCTCAACCCACAGGTGCAGGCAGCGATTAATCGCGTGCAGCCACGGGTGCTCACTGAAACCTTGATGGATGAAGCGCACCGGCTTGGTTTTCGCTCGCTCAACCTCGATTTAATTTATGGCCTGCCTTTTCAAACCGAGCAAAGCTTCGCTGATACCCTAAGCCAAGTGATTGAACTGAGCCCGGCACGGCTGTCGGTCTTTAACTATGCCCATATGCCAACCCGCTTTGCGCCCCAACGGCGTATTAATGAAGCCGACCTGCCCAGCGCGGATGAAAAACTGGCTATTTTGCGTACCACTATTGAGATGCTGACCCAAGCGGGTTATGTACATATTGGTATGGATCACTTTGCTCGCCCAGAGGACAGCTTGGCTCAGGCACAGCGCTACGGTACGCTGCAGCGCAACTTCCAGGGCTACTCAAGCCATTCCCAGTGCGACTTGATTGGTTTGGGGGTGTCGGCTATTTCTCGGGTAGACGACGTTTACGCACAAAACCCCACTCAGCTGTCCCACTATGAAGCTGCCTTAGATGAAGGTAGGCTAGCGACTGTAAAAGGGTTACTCTTAAATAAGGATGACCTAATGCGCAGAGAGGTGATTGAGCGCTTAATGTGCGATATGGCCATTGACCTTGAAGCAATAGGCCAGCGTTGGCAGATAAATGCCGCTGACTACTTTTCAACCGCTCTTGAACGGTTGAAAACCGCCGAGCAGGATGGCCTGCTAGTGCGCCAAGGCCTCTATTTACAAGCTACGCCCACCGGACGGCTGTTGATTCGGCACTTAGCCATGGCCTTCGATAATCACCTGCAACATCAGGGCAACCAACGCTACTCGAAGATTTTATAAGCGTATCGAGACACCTACCCCCTGCGCCTATGATGGCTAATAAAAAGGGAGCACCACATGTCATATCCTGCCAGCCAACGACGTTCACTGCTGCAAGAGGCGCGCTGCCAAACCTGTAGCCTAAGCTCGCTGTGCCTACCGCTTGCCCTAGAGCTTGAGGATATGAGCCAGTTCGATGCGATTATCCGCCGCCGCTCGCCGTTGAAAAAAGGCGAGCGGCTGTTTCGCCAAGGAGATCCTTTCACCAGCGTTTACGCGGTGCGCTCTGGCAGCTTGAAGCAGGTGACTAGCGAAGGGAATGGCAACGACCAGCTCACCAATTTCTTTCTACCCAGCGAGCTGGTGGGTCTGGATGGGATTGACGAAGAACACTACCCCGGCACCGTGATTGCCCTGGAAACCACCACGGTATGCGAAATTCCGTTTGACCGTTTGGACTCGCTCTCCGAGGAGCTGCCCGAACTGCGCGGCCAGCTTTACCGCAGCATGAGCAAGGAACTACGAGACGACCGGCGGATGATGCGTTTACTGTCACGCAAAACTGCCGATCAGCGGCTGGCCAGCTTTTTGATTACACTTTCTGACCGTTTTCGGCGCCGGGGCTACTCCCCCTATAGCTTCCGGCTTTCCATGTCACGGGCAGATATGGGCAACTATCTAGGCCTCGCGGTGGAGACGGTTAGCCGTATTCTTAGCCGCTTTCAGCAGCAAAACGTGGTGGCCGTCTCCGGGCGCGAGGTCAATATTTTGGATATGCAGCGCCTCATCACCCTGGCGGAAGAGGAAGCCCAGGCGGTTAACTCACGTTAAACGCCTGAATGCGCCCTTCCATCAATGCGGCCTGCTTCGCTTCCAGACCGGCAAAATCAAACAGCTCACGGTCGGCAAGCTGCGAAGGGGCAACGTTGGTCACCGCTTTGAACATACTTTCCAACCGGCCGGGGTGTTTTTTATCCCACTCCGCCAGCATCTCTTTGACAACCTGGCGCTGCATATTGGGCTGAGAGCCGCACAGGTTGCAGGGAATGATCGGAAACTCCATCAGCCTCGAAAACTCCGCAATATCCGCCTCTTTGCAGTAGGCCAGCGGGCGAATCACGATGTTTTTACCATCATCCGAGAGCAGCTTCGGTGGCATGGCTTTTAAGGTGCCTTATATGCCAAATTTTTTAAAAGAGGAAGAGTGAGTGAGTAAAGCATTACAATACAGTCACTTAATTTTCTTTCTTCTAAAGAAAACAAACACAAGCCATACAAAAAATTCATTTTTTGTAAAAAAAAGCTTTAAGCAAATGCAGTTGATCAAAATATAACCAAAGACAGCCCAGATACACCAATGTATTCTTTACAAAATCATAGGTTGATTGCTTCTATAAAATTGGTCGAAGAAACATCTACACTGCCAGTATGGTTCGAGATGACTTTACTAGACCTGTCGATATCGAGATTGTGGAAATCGAAAAGATTTAAGTCAGCTAGTTGGCTTGGACTTACATTCTGGATACCGTTAAATATGTTTTCAATACAACCCGCTTTTTGTTTTTCCCAGCCTGCCAACATGTTTTTTATATTCTGTCTTTGTAAGTTCTCCTGAGAACCACAAAGATTACATGGAATAATTGGAAATTCTACAATTGATGCCAGCTTAGCAATATCTTTCTCACGACAATAAGAAAGCGGTCTTATTACAATATTTCTTCGATCATCACTTAGCAGCTTAGGAGGCATTGCCTTTAACTTACCGTTAAAAAACATATTCAAAAAAAGAGTTTCTACAATGTCATCCATGTGATGGCCAAGAGCTATTTTTGTAGCCCCAATCTCCTCAGCAAACCCATATAGAGAACCCCTTCTAAGTCTCGAACAAAGTGAACAAGTAGTTTTCCCTTCAGGAGTTTTCTCTTTAACAATTGAATATGTATCCTTATCCATAATATAATAATCAATATTATTCTTTTTGAAGAAGCCAGGAAGAACATGCTCCGGAAAACCGGGTTGTTTTTGGTCGAGATTCACAGCGACCACATCAAAATTAATCGGTGCTACTCTCTTCAAATACAACAGAGTATCAAGCATAACAAATGAATCTTTGCCACCACTTATGGCAGCCATTACTTTGTCACCATCTTCAATCATAGAATAATCACAAACAGCTCTCCCAGCGTTAGCCCTTATTTTTTTATAAAGCTTGTTCAAATCCATCTTTTCTTTAGGCTTCATAAACCACCATTAAAATAAAAGTTATAAATAAATAACAAATCAAAATCTTCATAACCAATATTCTAAATCAGATGGCATAAATTTTCGACAGATGAATTGAGATATTCGATGGGAGATAGAGTGTTTCAAATTCCTGAGCTAGCAGAAGCTTCAGATGCATGAGCATATGACCAACATTCGACATTTTGTCGATTCGCAATCTCGCTAAGTTGAGATTGGGTGCTTTGTTCGCTAGAGCTGACTCGGAGGTAGCCGATCGTCGCCAGTAATACCGGATAGTCCCGTTTGTATAGCGATGGTAGGAATCAGACCGTCGCTAACCGGCCAATAGAAGACTTTCAGATATTTCGCATATATGCCTAAATATTATATTAAATCAGATAACCCAACGACCACTATCTCATCTAATTCTGTAGACGGTTTCCCCATCAATGTAGCGACGCTGATGGCAAAGGCCCCTAACGCTCAGGAGAGCGCTAGGGGCCACTGCTTTAGAGAACCTTATTCAGCTCCCCATAGTCCCCTCCAACACGCAACATCACGGTCACGTCGTTATCATTGCGATTATGAAAGAACCAACCGTGGTTACCGGTGAACGCGGCTTCCAGTTCACCCTCATCTTCGGGCACGCCGCGTCCTTTCTCATAGCTAATCGAGTTGCCATTTCCGTCACCGTGTGTGTCGAAATTAAGTGGCCCCCCATCGGAAGCCCAAGCGAATGTCGCGACAGCGCCTTCTTCCATCGTCAGCTTGTACTCGGTGCCCTCGCCCGGTGTGAGGGTGAAGCTCACTTCATCGCCCCATGTGGCAGCTTCTTCAGTTGCCTGGGAGGCTGCCTCCTCAGCGGCCAAAGCGTCAGCAAGCGCTAAGCTAGCCTCGGGCTGCACCATCTCTTGGTCAGATACCGAGGAGGCTACTTGCTCCGGCTCTACATCTGATGCTTGTTGAGCAGCAGTGTTTGCAGCCGTGGGCTGGTTATCACTTGCTGATTCTTGAGGTGCAGTGGGTTGTGATGCCTGCATGGCAGCGGCTTCGTCATTAGCCTGGTCAAGCTCGGCCTCCTCGGCCAGTTGGGCCTTGATTTCACCCATCTCGGTCAGCCCCAACAAGCGGCCCGCGCCGGTGGGGTCGATGGCATACTCTGCGGGCAGCACCACGGTGACCAACAGGGCAATAGCTATTACCGCCGCCAGCAACGTAGATCGAAGTAATTTACCCGTCGAAGGTAACTCAGCACGGGTAGGAAGATCGGTATTGTACATTTGGGTCTCTCCTGAATTAGGCGATGAAATAGCCGGTGAGCTGATAACCGACCAGCATAAAGCCAGCGCACATCATGGCGACGTTAGCGGTATAGGCGTGGCGTAAGAAGCCATTGGTGCTTCGCCAGAACCCCATCACGATAAGGATGGCACTTAGGGCCAGTAGCTGGCCGATCTCTACCCCAACGTTGAACGCCAGGAGATTGGGGACCAATCCATCAGAAGAGATATCGTACTCAATGATCTTGCTCGACAATCCAAAGCCATGGAACAGGCCGAAGACCAACGTCGCCACCTTGGTATTGGGCTGAAAGCCGAACCAGCGCTGATACGCCCCGATGTTATCGAGCGCCTTGTAGACAACGGAGAGTCCGATGATGGCGTCAATTAGGTAGCTATTGATGCCGATATTGAAGTACACCCCTAACAGCATCGTCGTCGAGTGACCGATGGCAAAGAGGCTGACGTAAATGGCGATATGCTGCATTCGGTAGAGGAAGAAGATGACCCCTAGCAAAAACAGGATGTGGTCATACCCCGTCACCATGTGCTTGGCACCGAGATAGATGAACGAGATCAGGTGAACGCCATAGATCTCCTGGATATACCCTTTGTCGCCTTCAGCAACGGCGTGGGCAAGGGCTTCACCAGTGGCTCCCAGGAGCATCACTAGGAGTGTGAGAAGGGGCAGCGCGTGGCGTCGGATCATAGCAGACAAGCCGAACGCACCCCCTAGTTGGGATGGAAACATAAAACCTCCACGGGTCTGTCATTAAAGTTGGCCGTCAGGGGGACGGCCCCAATCATCCAGTGATGACTGGCCGTGGCGGACGCTCCAAGCGGTAGACGCGACGCAGCGGAAGACCGCTGCATTCGCCTAGCCGCAGGGCATCGCGGAAGTTCGGCTCGACGGTAATGCCTGTCCCAGGCCGATCCGCTTTTTCATGGAAATGACTGCCACTCTCATTATGCAGGTGGCGACTGTCTTCGTGCTCGTGGCCATGGGTATGCCCATGGCCCTTCTGCACATTCTCATGGAGAGAC
>Ga0209349_1001610_pt1 | contig 11102 bp, 20 predicted proteins | sample ETNvirnome_2_130_FD_184067 | JGI IMG/M metagenome (GOLD analysis project Ga0209349, IMG submission 184067) | Marine viral communities from the Pacific Ocean - ETNP_2_130 (SPAdes) (version 2) | ecosystem: Environmental > Aquatic > Marine > Oceanic | place: Pacific Ocean | collected 2013-06-22
TTTGAGATACTATGGATTGCTATTCTTAGTTGAGGTTTTTACCTCATTATCTCCCTGCTTGATGACAACGTCATCGGGACGAATGCTTAGGCTCGTAGGCTGTTTTGCTTGTGCTTGTCGTAGCATCTCCACCATTTCCTTTTGGCTGCGCTCAAACGAGGTTATAAGCTCCTTTTGAGAGTCTCTTGAAGCCTCTACGAGAGCTTTTTGGGCCCTCTCTGCGGCTTGTACTGTATCTCTGTGCTCTTCTTGACATACATCGCTATTTTTCTCGGCGATGTCATACATAAGCTCGATAGGGTCCTTTTGTTCCTTAGTTTCTACGATTCCCTTGAGGATAGTTGACAGGTTGGTAACAACGAGCGTAATCAAACCAGCTACAACAGCAACGGCTTCATTAGGCAGCATCGTTACTGAGCCAATAAAGGCTAGAACTAGGATTAGAAGGTAGATTGCACCTGCTTTTGCTAGGTGCTTACCAGCTACTTCCTTGGAAGACTCCTGTGCTACAATTTCTTGAACCCGGAGTCTACCTCTCGTGGTTTCTATGGCTATGGCTTCTTTGGTATTCTTTGCCACATTGGGATTTTGAGGGGGAGGAGTGGTCATATTTGCATTAGGTGTTTTTTTGGCTCGCAGCTCATCTATTATTTTCTGTCCATCTTTACTTGATTTATTCATTTTAGACTCTATTTTTAGATGCCAGTGTCCGTTTTCATCGATGTATATGTCTGGCTTGTCATCTTTTTTCCCCTTGTCCATGATGTTTATTTAGTATGACGTGCGGTTAGGGGTCAGAGTCTTCACTCCTTTGTAATTTTTAGGAAGGCCACTGTGTTTCCGGAGGTACTTGCTCAGTCTTCCCTTGTGGGAAGCAACTTTGTGTTTTGTCTTAGGACTTTGGTTTTTTCCAGGTGCTTTTAAACGGGTGATTAGTCTCTCAGGGTTTTTTGAGTCCGCATCGGGGTCTCCAGAAGATGCAAGGTCTGCGCTTCTATTGGTTTTGCGCTTTACTGATTGGCGTTTTTCTTGGAGTGTATCACCTAGGTGCTGAAGATTAGAGTCCTGACGCATTTTTATAAACTTAACCGGCTTCACCTTCCCAGGGTTTTCCTTGTTCCATTCGTCTTGAGCATCTTTATCCAGCAACCCTGATTTTCCATGAATATTTTTTTGGTATGCCTTCCATTCTTTGTCAGTTATTTTCCCACTCTTCCTCTTTGCCTCGCACAGAGAAGCTAGCCATTCTCTGGTTTCACTGATCATTGCATTGTGTGATTTCCTAGTCATAACATATTATATAGTCTTTTTTGGTTAAAACACATGTGTAAAGTCTATAATAGGTGGGATTATGATTCAACTACGACAAAGTAATCCGTTTTGGGGCGACTCTTATGAAGCTACCTCGAAAAACCTTTTAAAAGAAAATTTAAAAAATATGACTGACGAAAAAGATAAGATGATTGAGACTATCCGAGAGGTGCTGGCGGTACTTGAAAAGGGGTACCCTGATGTTTTCCGTGAGGATGGTTTCACTTTGCAAAGCACTCAACTGATGGGCATGTTGCAGCACATCCTCCAAGGAGGACCTCAAACTATGATGCCACCTCAGTAGTAGGTATTTATTTATTGTAAGGGGGTGGTCTTTACTGCCTCCTTATTTCTAATAGTAAAAAAGTCAAAGACCTTAAAAAGTAAAAAAGTCAAAGACCTTAAAAAGTAAAAAAGTCAAAGACCTTAAAAAGTAAAAAAGTCAAAGAGTATGAAACACACACCATATAAACTTCTAGGCTCCCTCACACACGGCGTGTCCGTAATTTGTGTAGTAATTATGACTACACTTTCCTTTCCAAGTCTCTGGAGTAAATTATTTATCTGGAGCGTCATCTCTACCACCTTAATAGACATGGTAGGCAATGAAAAATATAACAACCGTGCCAAGTAATATAATGGAAGAACTCACCCAAGTAAAAAAGTCAAAAGAAGAGGAATCTGTGTTTGTTTACGGTTTATATGCCGAAAAAAGAGGACGCGGCAAAACTAAAGTAGATGAAGTCTTGCTTTCAATCTATAAAAGCCAAGATGATGCTGATTTTATCAGGGATTATGTTGTTTTGGTGGGAAAGCATAATGTCCCTACTTTTAATCTCTCCCAAGATGACGAACTTTTCGTGAAAAAGATTCCCGCTTTTGTTTCTTTTGGGGAAACCCTCCCCTCAGACGAGGAAAGTGTTGCCGCTTTAGAGGCGCAATTAAATGCGATTTTGGAAAGCCTAGAACCCCCCTCGGAAGACTAAAAATTAAAGTCTCAATAAGCACTTTTTATTGAGATTTTTTGTCCGAAAGCGGGTTCCCACCCAAAACATTTCTGCCAAAATGGCAGGCGGTTTTTGGATAATATATTGGGGTTTGTTGTTCAGAACCTCCTAAAATGGGTCTATTATATTATGAGGAAGGGTTGGGTCGAAAAACGCTTATCGAATCAACTTGAATCTATTTTCTTCAATTTCTTATTCAACATTGAAGTATATTGTATAAAAGACTCTTCCCTTTCTCATTCACTTAAAATAAGAAAAAAATAAATTAAATGGCTACTACCAACATTACTGAAAAAAGTTTCCGTTATCGGAACGGCTCTGAAAGTAACCGAAAGGTTATGATGACTTCCATGAACCAAAGTGTTCTTCGTGGTTTTGATGTTTCTGACATGACTCCAAAGCAGATTACCAATCTCGGAGAGAAGTGGAATAAAATCAAAAATCAAAACTGGTCGCTTAGAGCGAAGGAGTCTCATTTGTTAAATAACTATCGCCCTGCTGGTGGTAGGTTTAAGACTTTCAAAACGAGCCGTATTCGTTACTTTCATAACGAAAATTGATTTTTTAGATATTTAGATATATTCTTCTGTGGGAGGAGGCTTCGGCTTCCTCCTATTTTTTTTTGAGATTTTCCCTATATTTTACTTGAACTACTATCTGATTTCTGGTAGAATATATGTTCCAGTTTAGGAAACAACCATGTTCGTAATAAATAATACTAAAAAAGAAATGCTCACCACGCTCGTCAATAGTGGCAAAAACTGTTTGATTACAGGTGCTACTGGTGCGGGAAAAACTACTTTGTGCTTTGATGTTGCCGAGGAATTGGGAATGAATCCAGTTGTTATCAACTGTGGTTCTACTCAAGATGCTCGTTCTTCTCTGCTTGGATACTTCACTTTGAAAAATGGAGATACCCATTTTGAGGATGCGGATTTTCTTCGTTCAATTCAACAGCCTAACACCTTAATCATTTTGGATGAATTGAGTAGAGGTTCGGATGATGCTTACAACATCATTTTTCCAATTCTTGATTTCCGCCGCAACATTCGTGTTGATGAAAAAGAAGAAGGACGAATGGTAGAGGTTCACCCCTCTGTTCGTTTTATCGCTACGGCTAATGTTGGTTTAGAATATTCTTCCACACGCTCTATCGACAGGGCTTTGTGCGACAGATTTCGTATTTTCAACCTTGAATACATTACAGGAAAGGAGTTGGGCAAATACATCACCAAGACTGAAGGGGGAGAAATCTCTAAACTTGCTAAACCATTACTAAAAATTTATGACTACTCCCATCGTTTGTTTGGAGAGGGTAAGATTGCTACTTGTATCTCTACGAGAGCCATTTTAGAATCACTATGCCTTGTTACTAAGTTTGAAATGAGAGATATTGTAGACCATAATATCCTTTCTATTTTTGAACAGGATAGCACTTCTATTGCGAGTGATTCCAATATCCTTCGGGAGTATGCGGATTCGCTTGGAGTTTACAATGGCTGATAAGGATATTTCCGCAAATGAATTTTCTCTTCCTAGTGAGGAAGTGGAGATAAAAGCAGAGTTGATGGAGGCATGGCTTAATGGTAAAAAAATTGAGTTCCTGACTCCAAAGACTATGTTTGATGTTCAAACAATCTTGCGTCATTACAAAGATATCATAGTCCCCGAAAAGGATGTAAAAATATCTTATCCAGAGGATAATGAGGGTGCTAGGTGTTCAGTTGATAAAAACGAAGTTTTCATCTCCACGGCACATTTACAAGAAGGTTATGTTGATGAGACTATTGGACACATGATTCACGAATTGAATCACTTAAAAATGTCCGATAGTGAAAGGCAGACATGGGCAACTTGTTACTCAATGTTAGAAACGGTTTTGGATTCTATCTTCGTTCCAGAGGATAAAGACAATCCAGAGTGTGATTACTTATGCTTGAAAGATATTGTTCTTTCTGACCCTGCTATCTGTTTTGAATCTCTTTACAGCCCCTCCTGTGAGGTTGAAGAGATGAAATATGGAAATTTCCTTCGTCAGGCACTTAGAGATATTGCGTTTCTTTTGAATGCTGTGGAGGATGTTAGAATAGATACCCTTTGCCAACCTAACTTGAAAAGGTATATCGACAAAGGAGATTCTAGGATTTTCTCTCAATGGAAAGAAAAGTATGATGCTGGAGAATACTCACAAAACACCTTAATGGATATTTGCTTCAAACTTTTGTTTCACCACAAAGGATATCTAAAAGACCCCTTTATCAACGATAACTTCTGCGATACGAATTACATTCTTTCATCTTCCCCCTCTGAATACACTCCAGTAGTTTTGGAAACTTTCAAGGAAGATATTAAAAAACATATTGAGTATCTGTGGAGTTGTGTAAAATCAGGTGGTTCATTTCTATCGCTTACCAATCCTTGTGATTTGTATATGGGCAACCATTCAGAGGATGGCGAGAAGATTCTTTCTGATATTGCTGATGGGGATTCCAACATTATGGGGAGGGCTAAATCCGATGTAGGTGAAATAACTTTTGCGGAGTCAGCGATTAGAGACTTCTCTAATGAAAAGGGATTCACGGATAACCGTGGTGGATATGCCTTCCGACAGGCACAGGAACAGCACTCCAAACCAAAGATTGTAGCCAAAGATGTAATGGCTGTAATTCATTCGTTCCAAAGAATAAAAGTTTACGAAACAACCGAACAGCTTTCAGATTCCTGGAATGAGGATTCGGCTTCACAGGTAGACTACTCTGTCGTTGTTTACGACGCACTTTAACAAACAATAAAAAAATGAGTTTTAACTTTCACAAAATAAATCACCGACTTAAAAATGTCCATAAGATGCCTTTAGAGTCATTTTCTACTATTTCTGACAGGGACTTGGATTCTTACGAAGAAGAGTTTGACGAGTATTTGGAAAAAACCAGAGAGGATGAGCAATACCTACGCACAGTAACCCAAGAAGCGTTTGGTAAGGTAAAAGAAATATTTGGAGAATACAGCAAACAAGCAAAGTATTTTAGTAGAGCGTTTGATAAAGGCGAGACTCTTCTTGATGAACATAAAAATCTTTATAAGCCTCCCAGTTGGATGCGTGAAAAAGTTGCGGAAGCCAAGAAAAAGGACAATTTGAAGATAATTCCCCAAGGGTGTGTTGATAATTTGACGATGGAGAGCATGGATGGATGTATTTCTTTCCTTTTGTCGGAGGGGTATGTGTTTGGAAAAGATTTCCACGCCCACAACGCCATCGACATTTCCAGAGGAGTTGCTAAAGAAGTAGTGCTTTCTGCCGCTGGTGAAGGAGACAAAAATCTTTTTAGTAATAAGGTGCGTGTCGAAAGGGACGAGTCCTGTCCCCTTCCCCAAACCGAATTTGAAAATAGTGATATCTTGAGTGATTTTGCTGATGTTGAAACTGGGTTTTATAGTAGACCAGATAGGCTAATGATTTGCTCCAATCCAGATGACCACAACTATTATCGAGTTAGGTTTGGACTTGTAGACTCTCAACCATGTGTATTTGTAGGCGCAAATTACTATGAGTAAGAACTCTTTTTCATTTAGCGGCAAACATATTATGGGGGAAGAAATGACCCCAAGTGAGAGGGGTTCAGAGGATAGTAATATCATTTTTTTGAGAGATATGTATTACAGTAAATTTCGTAGGCATATCGGATTACTTCTTGAGTCTAAACAACCTCGTCCTCAGCATACTAATAAAGGAAGGTTGGACGGAAGGAGAGCTTATCGCTTTCCGTTCAGCGAAGGCATTTTCAAAACTTACCAACACATCCCGAAATCTGATACTACCTTTATCATTTTAGTAGATGGTTCTGGAAGTATGGAAGGTATTGGAGGGGAAATAAATCAGGTAAAATACACTAGGCTTGAGATTGCTAAGTGTATTTGTTCGGCTTTCGGGAAAGCAATTCACGATGTTACTAAGGATGAAATGAAAATTGAAGTTCTGGTTAAATCCGCTCCATGTGTATCCTCCAAAGATTCTTTCATTAAGGGAGAATTTGTTACCTTAACCAGGGTAATGAGTAACGCAAAAGATTCTTACTGTAAATCATTTGAAAAAGTTTTAGATGTTCAAACTTATAGTCCTGTCATTCTAACTTCGGACAGGACGCGGTATGGCAACGATAGTATGGGAAGTGCCACGGCGGAGTATGCTGTTCTTCCTGCTTTGAAGCCTTGGGTGCGAAAGCATGTTACTACTAAAAATGTTGTTGTTTTGAATTTAACAGATGGTGAAACTTACTGCTCTGTTGGGGATAACGACTTCCAGTTTCGTGGTCTGAACTCTAAGGAAATGGCAGTCAAGTATCTTCGGGGAATCCCAAATTCTACTTTAATCATTGGAAAGCAAAGAAACCACCATCTGTATAGCGAAGTTTTCGGAAAGAATACTATCTTCGCAACGGAAGGCTTTGAAAATAAAATGTTCTCCACCCTCACCAATCTAGTCCAATCAAGTTATGAATAAATTTGTAAGAAATAAAAAAGTGTCCATCAACGGTAAACTTCCTGTTTGGGGGATTTTAGACCGTTTCAAACTAATGTCGCCTTTTCTCCGCACCTACGCCAGAGACAGGATAAATAACGGGATGATGAAGTCCGAGAATGATGAAAATTTTGTTGAGTTCATCTCTGGCGCAGAGCAGATTCCTAATATTACCGTGGCAATTTCCAAAAGCCCTGAAAGTTCATTGAGTGTTAATAAAGCAAAAAAGAACAACCATCTATTGCTCATATCTACGGGATATCTTTTAGATGCGATTGAGCGGATTTTGCTAGGAGTGATGGCGGAATCGGAAAACCCAGGCGCATATCGCAAAGTTGGATACAACCCATTCTTTTGGATGATTTTTGATATAATAGAATACATGAATGACTCTGATTGTGATATTGTGGAAATTAAATGCTCAAACCGTGAGTTTAAGCTCTTGAGTGGAGGTTCAAATTATTACTCGATTTACAACCAGTCATGGAAAGCAGATGATTTTCTGGCGTTGTCTGCTTCCTACGAGAGAAATGCGTTTAGGGATAGAATGGTAGCGTTGTATTCGGATTTGTTGGATGGAGATTCGTTATCTTCTATCATTCACGATGAAGAATTTTACAAGGAGAATATGAATATTCCGAAGGATGTTGTTATGTGCGAATTTATGCGAGTAAGGGGGGCGTGTGGATAATGAGTAAAAAATATACCACAACGAGCGAGCAGATTGAGAAGATAAAATCCAAGTATGGCAATCTTATTTACGCTATCGCTTACAGGATTGGAGGGGACGCAGTAACAAACTCATTTGAAGATTCCGTCCAAAATCTATACATTTCTGCTATGGATGCTTGTGAGGCTTATAAAAGAAAAACAGGTATCACCTTTGATGATTTCTTTGGGTCGGAGGAGTTTGGTAAGTATATCAAATCGACCCTGTGGAACAAAAAGAACAATGTAGGTAAGAAGATTACCAAAAAACTAAACATAAATTCTCATCTTTCTTTAGATGAAAACCTTTTGGGCGATGAAAGTATGTATGAAGGGGTGGATGTTTCTGCTCTTAGTTTTGATGTTCTTTTTGAAGAGGATACCAGAGAACTGGTTGAACTCATCATAGGAGACTATTCAATGATAAAGCCTAGTGGCGATATAAATATTTCTAAGGCTTCTAGGGAGTTGGGAATAGACAAAAGGGAATTAAAAAATAGGTTAAACGCACTTCGTTTTAATTTGAGGGATTACCATGACGGACTTTGATATTGGAGATACGCCAAAAGGCATCGCTAGAACGGAAAAGAACGGTTACGCCGCCTTCCCTGTAAAGATTTACTTAGACACAGATGAACTGTATTGTTTGAAAGAGGTTACGGAAATGTTGGAGGATTACTTTAACAATGAATGGTTTCACCCTGATACAGAACCAGATGCGGATTTACTCTCCCACATCCACGACAAACTAAAGGGTATTTTACATAAGGCAGACGAAATCTTTAAGGGAAATGCGGCTTCGGAACTAGATGAAACAGGAGAACCTTTCAATCATTTTTATTCAGGAGATTACTAATGGGACGAGTCCCACATAAACACACAAATAAGTATCCATTCAAAACAGAACACGCTACTGGAGGTTCTAAAACCAAAGGCATGAAGCGTAAAGTAAAAGATGGTGATATTGACAAAATGGAAGCATTAAGTTGTTTCCGAAAACTAGAACACCACAGCCCAACAATGTATGCTTGGCTGATGAGGAGAAAAAAATGAAACTAATAGGAACAATAATGTTAGCGGCTATGATTATGCCAGCTAAAGTAGAAATAGAACCAGTAGCCGCAGGAGTATTCTTTGTAGAAGCATGGAATAGCCAAGAAGGTGTTATTTACAAAACACAAACAAAATCACATAAGGTCATGTTTAATATGGAACATATCCTTACAGCAGAAGAAGTAAAGAATGGAACAGTAATAAATGTAGAGCAAGGAGCAAGTGCTAGGCAATACTTTATTAAAATGCCGTTTGATAAGGTTATGAAAGGTATTGTAGGAACATATAGGAGACAGCAATGAAAAGGAAAAGCAAATATAAAATCCTCAAAGGGTTTGATAGTAAAATGAAAGCCGAAAAATACCTAAATGAACTTATTGTTCTTCATGGGCAATATGTAGATGGAAACCAAGCAAATATCGAATGCTTTTCCCTAAAAACAAGGAAGTGGACAGATAGAGATAAAACAAGATACTATGTTAGGCAACTCGTAAGGAAGGGAAGCAAATGAAAAAACTAACTTTGATTCTATCTTTGTTGTTAGCTTCTTGTTTTGATAGTGGTGATAACCCTACTAAACCCCCTCCCCCATTAACTTGGGAGAATGAAGATTTAGCAGGAGTTTGGGAAATGGCACACCATTATCTCACCATTGAAGGTGAAGAAGATGTTTACTATTCATTTATTATATTTGAAGATGAGCCAATTTTGTTATATGGAAACGATGTTCGTGTGGATGCGTTTTACGATAGTCTGTGGAGGTGGATTCCCTTATTACCTTCAAGAGGAGGTGTAACACCTACTGGCATTGTTAATTTTGATTTGTTTTTTGGAAGCTATTTTAATGATGTGTCTTACTACGAAGGACGGATGAATAGAAATAAACTGTATGTTCAAGGTGTTTATGAATATTTTGGAGAGGAAACTGAGATAGGTATGTTTGAGATGGTAAAAATAGATAGTGATAGGGATGTTCGCACTTATGGTCAATGAAATGAATAAAAATAAGATTGCTACGATTAGAACTTTTTTGTGTGTTATTTTTTTTGTTTGCTCTGTATGTGGTTGTAGCATGAATAATAAAACAACATCTGCTGACCACCTAGATTGTTTTGTAACGCCTGAAGGCAACAAAACTTACTGGTGTTTCGACCACGAAGTAAGTGTGGCACTAAAACCAAAAGAATAAGAACCAATGGACAAAGAAAACAAAGATAAACTTAGAAGAAATTTAACAAAAGGAGAACTTTTAGATACGATGAAAAGGATACAAGAAGAAGAAAGAGCGGGACAACGAGTAGTAGGATTAGCGATGATTTGCGTTATGGCAACTCTGTTCCTATCAATATGGCTTTTAACAAGTTGCTCAACACCTGAACCTTCTCACGAAGATATGGATTGGCATGAACTAGACATGGAGGAAAAACGCTTTTATGTTGAAGGCACTAATATGGAAGGATATTATAGCTCTGTTAAGTATAACGACCCAGAAGTATGGCACTTAAACCTAACACTAGGTCATTATGGTATAGAGGCTTTTCGTGTAGATGAAAATGACCTAGAACACCAACGCCGATACCAAAGACATTTTATTAACCCACGATGAGCGATTGTAACGAATGTTTTAGTGGTTGCGTATTTTGTGATGCGGCAGGTGTAAAGACTGAGCATCATATTATTGTGAAAGATAAATATCCAGTATCGAGAGGGCATTTACTTGTTATCCCAAAACGGCATTTGTTTTGGGTTTCTCAATATGAGAGACACGAATGGGAAGATTTACAAAATGCTATCAAGGAAGCTAAAGAAATGTGTCCATTTGCTTCTGATTTCAACATTGGGGTAAATGACGGAGAATACGCAGGACAAACAGTAAAACATTTACATTGGCACATTATCCCACGCACCAAAGGTGATGGTGGGAAGCCCTGTGGCGTTAGAAATGTTTTCCCCGATAAAGCAGATTATAGGAAAGAAAAAGATGTGTAAGATTCAGCCAATACCCCCAAAAATGTGGGAAGCATTGTGTATTGTATCAGGAGAGATAAAAGACTGCCTAGATTCTATAACCGAAATGGACTTACATTCTATGGAGGAATGTGTAGTTACTGAGTATAACAGAATTGAAGAAGCATACAAACTCCTAATAGAATTTATTTCGTGCCATCGTGCTGATGGCACAGTATCTCAAAGAGGAGAAGTTCCACAATGTTGGAACGAAAATACTATTTGGACTCCTCACCGAGATGTAGCCAAACAGGACATACAGCGCATCCACCCCTTATTACCCTTTGGAGAAGAAGAAAATGACACACCATAAAGCCATTCCCCCTTTCCATAAGATAGGAAAAGGTTATCAAGTAATGATTACTTCTAATTACCCTTGGTATAAAAATAACAAGGATGAGCAAGTATGGATACCCTATATGAACAGTTTTGGATGTCCTTACTCTATATTGGGATTTGCCATCAACAAAGCAAAAACCATTGTGAGAACTTACCAA
>Ga0209349_1001611_pt1 | contig 11101 bp, 9 predicted proteins | sample ETNvirnome_2_130_FD_184067 | JGI IMG/M metagenome (GOLD analysis project Ga0209349, IMG submission 184067) | Marine viral communities from the Pacific Ocean - ETNP_2_130 (SPAdes) (version 2) | ecosystem: Environmental > Aquatic > Marine > Oceanic | place: Pacific Ocean | collected 2013-06-22
CTCTCGCAATTTTTCTAACTGCGTTTCAGTTAATTTATTAAGTTCTGCGCGTATGTCTTTTTCGTCTTCGAGTAAACCAAGCGCTTCCTTAATCTGTTCTGGGGTTCTATTATCGTTATTGGCCAAGGTAAAAACCTCTCTTTATCTAAAACTAATTAGTAATCCACAAAAAAAGATAAGACCGCCGAAGCAGCCTTATCTATCTTATTAATTATATTTTGGGCGGTGGTCCGGGCTGATTATGCCGGCTTAGCGTTTGAGTTCTTGATTTGCCGCCCTTCTGAACTTTCTCAATCGCCTCTTTTTCCATCTCAAGTTGTTTAACTAGTCTCTCGACAAACCACTTTCTAAGCCCTAAAGGAAGGTTATAAGCTTCCGAAAAACTCCATCCACCTGAATACTTCAGAAAGAAAAATTGCTCGTATACGCTTTCCATATATTCATCTGTCAGGCCAAAAAAAGTCCGCTGACAGCGGCACCTCCATGTCCTGCTCATAGTCACACTCATTGCATTCAAAATGCTGTGTTAAATCTACATTTGGCGCGGCGAGACTGTAAGCCAAACGGAGGTGTCGAGAATCGATTGATGGAATATTATCAACTAAATATTTTCTTGCTTGCGAGGAAGTATCGCCGTTAACAGCAACAATCATAGTAGATAATTGTCTTGTTACATTTTTTTCTGTTGCTTGTCTATTTTTGCGCTCTGCTTCCATTCCAGCAATAAAAGCTTTTTCATCTTTGCCGGTAAGTAATCTAAAAGTTACATCAATTTCAGTTCTTGGAAGTTGTACGGTAAATGTTCCATTCTCATTAACCTCAACATCCAATTCCGAAATATCTTCTCCATTATAAACTTTTGCAGAGTTTAAATTAAAGGAATATTCCTGTTTTGTTGCGCAGCTTGGACAAGCTACATGTGTAACATATTCACTACCATAACCTGAAATTCTTGTGGCAATAACAATTGCATTTCGATCACCGACCAAAAGAGAGTTAGAATCAATCTTTTTGTCCATAATTATGCTCTCAATCACGCGATCTAGTGCGATGCCTTTTTTGAGCAGAGAGCGCGAAGTAAGAATATCTTCTTCTTTGGCAGTCATTTGCTTAATTTCAATTGTTTCTTGTCCATGAAGGGGATGACCTTCTGGATAAAATCTTCCACCTGACGGAAGTTCAACAAATTCTGTTGGCACAACAAAAGAAAATGGATTATCTTGATTTTGTGTCATTACTTGCGGAGGGGGTGATGTGTTTTCTGGGGCGTTCGTGCCCGTTCCCGTCCGATCTCTATTTCTAGCCAATATACACCTCGTTATTTGTTAGCTAATATTTCTTTTAAGCGTTTTTTATCCCGTGACTACTGCGTGCTGGCCGTCGTTCAGCATGGCCCAATCATACCTTAATGTGAGAGATAATTCTGTTAACTCATCATCGCCATATGCCAAATCTCCAAATTTAACATCTGTAACGAATGCATTGTGCATAGTCCACTTTTCAATCTCTTTGCCATTAGCGTCAAGCTGCGTTATGTTAACTGCTCCTAAGCCGGATACAGCCATATCCTTGGAAATCGTGCTAAAGGCTTCTTTGCTTCCCGCGGACGGACTGCCAGGAACTATCCATCCTGACTTTGTTAGAAACTCCCACAATTTTGTGGCTACATCTGGTGTGGTTGGGTCTACCATGGTAATTTCTACCTCATTCCAACTTAAAGTACCAGGATAATAAAATGTGTAATTTAAATACTTGTGTTCTCCGGCTGCAATCGTAAAGGATGGCTTTGTCGCCGTCTTGGCATACCAAAGAACGGAGCTACCCTGGCCATCGTCCCAATCGGTGAATTCCACCTTAAATCTGAATTTTCTTTTTGGCTCTGTAAAACCAGCTTGTGACGCATCGTCTGTCCAGAATGACATATTTGGTACTCCTATAACCTACTTTTAATTAGTGTGGCGATAAAAAATCGCCCCTCTCTTTCTAGTCATCAAATGATGCTCCAGTTGACATGATAACAAAGTCAATTGCGATGAATTCAATCGCACGGGCTGGTTTAATCATGATCTTCGCATACATGATGTTCTGATCAACTAAATCAGGCGTTGTGGTGGACGAATCCAAAATTAACCTATAATCAGTAATACCGAGTTGAGTCTTTACGCTGTGCAAGAATGGGTCAACAAGACCAATAAATCGATTCCATGTACCCTGAACGTTCTGATCGAATAGAAGCTGAGATGAGAGAATTGAAATTTGCTTCTTCAAGTAAATAACTAGTCTTCTAACATTGATCCTATCAAGAGCCGAACGACGTTCTTGTAGCGTCTTTTGTCCGAAAACTACAATACCGGTAGACGGGAAAGACGCAATCGGGTTAATTCTAGCCTCATAAAGCGTATCACGCTCTTTGGAGGTTAATCTCTCGGAAACATTAACGACTGGAATTCCAGCGGCGCCGTCAGTTAATCCACCTCTATTGAAACCAGCAGGTGCGAACCAAAGCTGAGATTTTCTCTCAGAACTGGCTAATACACCCAACATAGCGACTGTCGGCGGAATCCAAACAAGTTGTCCGTTCTGTTCGTCGCGGGTTTGAACCCACGGATAGAAAGTGGCGCCATAAGAAGAATCAACTCTTCTATCTTTCAAGGCGGTAGCGGCGGTAGTTGGTGTTGTACCAATTCTATCACTTCTGTCGCTCTTATACGCTTCGTGTGGCGGGATGTATACGTTTGCTAAATCTATTAGCGCTAAAGCATCACCACGCTCTTCACAAACATTAATCATGTGGACTGTGAGAGCATCATTTGTTAGTCCCGGAGTAACTAACGTATTCATATCGATAAACTCAGGATCCGCAACTGTATCAATTGCTCTGCGATAAGTATGGTAAACATAGCTATTATCTTCCGTAGCGGCTGTAGTCATGCCGGCGTTCCTTAATGGATCGGGCTGTAATATATCCCATCCGTCAAACCCGCCCCAAAATGGCGCTGTAAAGCTATCATAGCCAGCATCCAGCAGATTTGTATAAGAACCACTAGTCGCTGAGCCGCCGGCGCTGTTGCGAGAGCCGGATTCATAATAATATCCTGCAGAACTGCTTCTTACGTCATCTAACGAAAATACGTAAGCAGAACCAGTTATGCCTACGGACGGATCTGCACTAGTGGGGTCAGTAGCAAAACTTGGAAACCATAATCTATGGGCGTCAGCAACACTTGCATCGGCCCTTGTAGAGCTACTAATTCTTGTTGTTTGTACACCAAAGTAAGCATTTGTGGGATCGCTTAAGCCACCGTCAGAAGCGCTTACACGAAGCCTTACAGATGGGAAAACAATAGAAGCAGTTACAAAGCTTTCATCGCCCCAGAAATTGCCGGCGCCGCCCATGCCCCTAATTGAATCCGCGCCACCAATCACAAACCCACCAACGGTACCACCGGGCCCTGTGTCAATCACCTTGGTACCGGATCCTGAAATGTCTGTTAAACTTTTTATTTTGGGAGGTCCAAAATAACCAAATGGCAGCAATGCCGCATCTGTTGCGCCAGCATCTGCATCTGCGTTCATTTCTACGCGAACATACTTAGAAAGATTTGGATAATCTCCATATAACTTCAATCTACGTTGTACCGAATCCCAACTATAGTACTGATCGCCTACTCTGCGTGCAATATAATCAGGAGAGGTTGGATCCATCGTAAGATTATCATATCTTTCTAAAACAACAACTTGGTTATCAGTGTCAAGAAGATCTCTTAAAATAAGCGAGAACGTTCCATAATCACTTATAGTAGTGGTTGATTGCCTAACTTGCGAAATAGAAACCTTTACATTCTTGTGCAACCATTCGCCATGGCCGCGGCCCAAGAGACGGAATAATTTCGGCATGTTATTCGCGTGATAAGAACCAGAAGCACCCTGGTCTTGTCCAATAAACCAACCAGCAGTAGCCTCGCGAGAAGCTTGACCTTTCATTTGTGATGGATCTTTACCGCTGGTGACACCGGCGCTGGCGCTTTGTCCTAAGCCGAGAACAATACCAACTAAATTACTATTAGTTGTAAGATCTCCGAGATTGACGCCGGCGCCATCGCGTAATTCTTGTTCAAATGTCTCGCCAAGCCAATAATCTTCCGCAGAAGCATTAGCATAAAATGTGCCGGGATCAGAACATAATTGCGGATTAGTATTGAATTTCTTGCGAATGAACGTTTCTTTTGAATCATCAAAGCTAAACTTAATATTATTTGTTCCAGTTGAACCGCTAATGACGGCTGTAAAAAGTCCAGTATCGTCTGTTGTAATCAAGTGGCCGGCCGCTGATGTTACGTCAAGACCACCACTCGCAGCATAATAAGTTCCACTAAGCTTAATTGTAGCGTCATCTAGATAGAAAATAGCAGCAAGAGAGCCGGTGCCTTGGCGCGCCTTGAGCTTGGAGCCCCCGGCTACACCAGCATTGAGTGATTTAGAGGGAAAAACAAATAGTCCCCACGCACCACCATTTGAGTTGGCAGTATTACTAATCGTATTGGTTGTTTTCCAGCCGGCTGCAGCATCGCCGCCATCGGAATTACCGGTAGTTGTCTCTTGACCAAGTAGGCGAACATAAGTTAAAGGAGCTACATTAGATCTAAGGAATGCCTTTGCGGCATATGTTCCATACATTGGAGACTGGTAGTTTCCATCGCGATAAACGTCACCGCCACCCATACCAGGAACTGTTTCGCCAAACATGGTTACGAAATCAGAATAAGATTCTACCTTGGTAGGTTGCATTGCAAGTCCTTTTCTGGACCGTCCGATAACAACAGGTCCAATGGCATCGGCTGCTTTTGGAATAAACGAATTATCTATTTCATTAATGAACACCCCAGGAGATACAAATTTAAAGTTTTTGACTGACATTATTGTTTCCTCGATCTAAAAATGGCTTTAAATGGCGCCACAGTCATACTTTAAATAGTATTTTGGAAGTCAAAAGTCTTCCTGAAGTGCAATAAAATAGCACTTTCACTTCAGGAAGTAATTTTTAAGAATCCCTCGGGGGTGTCGACAACCAATCCTTCTTGCGGATATGTAATTTCAACAATATTTTCTTCTACTCTCACAATAGGACGATCATCGTTTTTGCCCTCGCCAATCAAATATCCCAATACTCTTATTGTTATATCTGAAGAAAACATTCTCATATCTTCATTTAAATTAGAAACATTGTTGTTGTGTATAAAGCCTTGATCTATAAAAGCTTCGTATAGATGCCCATTTCTTTTTAAAACAAATGCATTAATTTGTCCTGTCCTGGTCATAAACGGAGCAAGAAGATCATTCATTTGCTGTTGATACTCTGTTTTAATATGAATTTTATATTCAACATTCACGTACACCGGAATAGGTATCGACAGAGTTTTAACGACAATCTTTTTATTTACTCTCGGAAAATACCTTTGTTCGCCGGCTTTATATAAGCTATAATTGCTGCGTCTAGTATTGCCAACAACGGCAAAGTTTCTTGTTTTGTCCTCGACAATCTTTTTGGCAATAATCATTCTTCCGGTGCGGCCATTTTTATCATTCGAATAGATTTGAGCCTGAAATGGACCTTTTCTGGCTGGATCTTTTGTGATTCCTGTCCTTTCAATGCTTATTAAAGGAAGTTTTAAAGCACCACTATCATCTCTTAAAGATTTCTCATGTTTAATCTGATATGAGCGTTCTGGTGTTTGCCACAGTACTGGTACTTTCGCCCAACCCTCATTAGTGTTGGCGCTAAGTCTTATATCTTTTTTTAACCACGAAACTATCGCGTAATCAATATCTTCAAGTGTAGACGCCAACATGCCTATCTCACTTAGGCGAAGATCGCTTCCCACTGGTACCATTGCGAAATCAAAATTATCAGGTAGCATCAAATAGTCCCTTCCTTGCTCTTCTGCATCTAGCAGAAATTTCAAAACCATGGTCAACTTGTCCAAATAGTTTTTTAAGTTCCGATAACTTAACTATCTCGTAATAATAAGATCCATACAAAACAAAATCACCCTCACGAATATACATATTTTGATCTTCTTCTAATCTTCTCTTATGAAAATGAACATTAATTTCCCATGTTTTATCAATTCCTGCGCTTTCAAGATATTCAGTAGAATAATCGGTAAATTCAACCATAGCATAAACTCTTACGGGAGGTAAAAACGTTTTCTCTACCGCCTCTCCATATAATTCATGAAAGTTCGTTCTCTCTATATCAATGGGATAATAAAGAATTTGTTGGCCAATGACTTTTTCAATTAATTCATCATTGACTTGTTTAACTAAATCTCTTTCCTTCTTTCCAAAGAATAAAGGGGGCGGCGGTGCTGCAGGTTTTTTCCATTCATCTCTAGCCATTTATAGTTTATCCTACAAAAATTGGAAGACCAACACCCTTAAAAGCTGTTGCGGCGGCATCTGTCATTTCTGCATCTTGCTTCGCCAGTTCATTATACTTCATTCTATCAAGAATTTCCCGTAGCTTATCTTTAAGTTGCCCTTGTTCTTCCTTTGCCTGCGAAAGCAATTCAGAATGATTTAAAGTCACGCTTTCGCCAGGAATCGGCATTGTTGTGAATTTGCCACGAATTTGTCCTAACATTTCCTTACATAATGCTATAGCATATTTCCTAATCCATTGTTTGCCAATTGAATTTATGTTTGCATAAGGAATATTTTCAAATGGAAGTGTATTAAAGTTATTAATACCATCCATTCCATCATTAAAGCTAGAATTTAATTCCCAAGGATCCGACTCAATGTAAAAATTAAACCATATACGTTCATTCAGAGAATCACCGTAGCCATATTGACTAGGTACCGGGTAAAGCCTTAGCCAATTACCCTTAATCTCATATGAATAATGAGAAGTTCTTGTAAAAATTGAATCTTCATACATTATCGCTTGCAGTTTATTCTGCCATGTTGGAATAATCTCGAATGTCGAATCATCCGAAAACTGTCCATATGTGGAATAATTTCCAACTACACCAACGCCACCATAATATCCATAGAAGCGCCACATGGCCCGTGGAGATCTATAAAAAACTTTCGTAATGAATATGCGTTTGTTTCCGATTTTGCCTGAAAATGGAACTGCAGTGCCACCATCATCGGTACCATCGCTAGAGGCATTTTCGACAATCGCTTGTAAGTCATAATCTTGTGTATCGTTAGATGGCGAGAAGGAGGCTGAGTAAATGCGAGTTGTGCCGCCGGCACCTCCATTGGTGGCCATTGCATCTCCAATTTTTCTTGCTTGTGCAACTTGAAAACGCGGATAATTAAGACTTGCGGAATGCGGCCCTGTTTTGCGTTCGCCTTTGTGATCAAAAGTACCTGTTGTCATTCCCAAAACACTAGAAATAACGTTTTCGCTCTGATGCAAATTGACAATATAAGAATACTCTAGAACGGCCTCTTCATAAGCAGCATAAACGTTTGAGGGCGTCAATTCAATATCTACAACATCGCCACCAAGCTTTTTAAATACATAATTTACTTGGAGTGCTGCACCACTTAAAAAATCTGTTGAGCCTGTGTATACTCCGTATGGGACGGCTGATGCGACATCACCAGCGGCGCCTGTTGATGTTAAAATAATAGTGCTAGTCTGTGACTTGGGGGACAATGCTGACATTTAAGCTATTTCCTTGTTCTCAATGATAAATAGTTTTGATAAAACAAAAACCCCCACGAGAGCGGGGGTTTATATAAGCTTAAATTATTAATAATTTATTGTTTCTTTGTCTTTGCTTTATTTTTAGTAGTTTTAGCACGTTTAGTTGTCTTTTTGGCTGTTTTCTTTTTAGTTACAGGCTCTTTTTCTTCTACAACGGGTGTTTTATCTGCTAATTCTTCTATTTCAATATTTTCCTGTTCTTTTTCTTCATCATTGCCAAATCTAACCTTTTTTAAATATTCAAATTTAGGACTATGAAGAATCCTTCTTTTTTTGCCCATTTTGCCTCCAATGGTTATAATAAATAGTTTTAAATTTCTAAAAACGAAAATCTCAAAATATTGCCGTCGGTATTTTTCGGCAGATCGGTGTTTTTAGATCTCACTCGCAAAAGGAAAACCCCACCTCTAAAGGTGGGGCTAAAAATAACTCTAATGATTAAAAAGTATTAATCGCTAAAAGCAATTGCGGCCGATCCAGAACAGGCGCCTTGAACGAACCAAAGCGTACCATTACTGACCATAGATAACCAATCGCCGGCCAAGGAAGCAGCAGCAAAAGTTGCCACCTCATGGCTACTACCATTGGCATGTTGAGTGCCGGTGCCAGTACCATCGACAACTGGGGTCACATTACCTGCCATAAAATAACCGGTTCCAGCGGCTGTCACTGTACAGGGTGCTGTTGCATAATCCTGTGCCATGACAAACTTAAAGTTCATCCCAGCAGTGGGAGTTGGCAACGTTACATTAATCCCATTTTGATTGATTAGAAATGTCTTGCCACTATCACCAGCTACCAAAGTCTTAGCAGCCGTAACTGTCTCCACCGCCTGATTCGGCATGCGAAGGCCATTTGTGTTTTCGTTAATCAGGCTCTTAATTCTGGCCCAACCTACTCTTTTTGTTCCCATAATATATTTCTCCTTTAAAGTATTAGGTCAATTAACAAAAGGTATTTCTCCTTTCACTGTTATAAATAGTCTTGCATAAACGAAAGCCCCCATCAAATGACAGAGGCTTTACGTTTGTTTGCTATCTAGCTAAATTAACTATGCAGTGTTACCCGCTTCACCAACGAGCCCGCGTACAACAACTAAGCCGTACATATCGGGACGCACCATCTTCTTGGCGTAACGAGTCATCACGCCCTTGCGGGGCACGAAGTCTTCGGGACCAAAGATAGTGGGAGTTGTCTGTAGCGGCACATAAGGTGCGTATACATACCCACTTTCTAAGAAGCTGGAACCTCGGCGGCCGACCAAGATAACGTTACGTAGGAAATAAGGATCCACGATAACATCGAATTTCTTGGAAAGAGCACCGACCTTGACGGCGCCGACAGAGCCGGTTTCGTCATCGTGAGTGACACTAGCACGGAAGCCAGCGGTAAACTCAAGGATGTTAGCAACTTCAGGTCCGCAGACGAGGAAGTTAGCTCCACCACGTAGAGTCTTACGATGGATCTGTGCAGAGACATCGTTAACTGTTTCAACTAACGTCTCATACCACTCAGAAACAGTACCAGTGAAGTCTGGAGCAGCGGAACTAGCACCAATTTCTGTACCAGTTGACCGGTTCACGAAGAGACCGGGAGAACGGGACCAGTAATAGGTAGCAGCCTGCGCGCCATTAACAAGATCGGCAAGGATCTCGCGGTCAATCTCAAGAGCAACTTGCTCAGAGAGAATGCTGGTAAGCTCGACTTCGGCATCCAAGTTGTGATAGGCATTAAGATCCTGACCCAACTCTGGAGTCCACTTAGCCTTCAACTTCTTGGTGACCGCGGTAACAGCAATGCTGTCTACCTTGATGTCGATCTCGGGGATTTGTTCACTCGCTTCAAGACCCCACAAAGTCGTACCAACAACGGAACCGAGAGCATTACTTGCTGCCAAGTTATCCCTAATTGCGTAGGAAGCCGAGAACTTAATTCCGGACGTTGATCTAGCTGATATGTTAGACGCCTCAGAAGTGGTCAAGAAATACAACTGTACGTTGTTAGTGCTAGAACCAGTATAATGCGTCAACCTTCTAAGCTGAGCAGTATTAGCCGGCGTGAGAGCACTGGCATGGTTCTCGGCAACATTGTGTAGACTCCCGATACCGCCAGATATTGTACCTAGATTATCATAATCCAGTTGACTCACTGTTCCATCACTGTCGTCAGCGCCAGCTAGCGTAAGCGCGCTCTGTGGGATATCGACACGAATGACCCAATAAGCGCCACCGCCGGCGGAAAGACCGTCTCCGGAAGCACTGATTGCCATAAGATCTGCATCCCATAGAATCGATTTCTTCTGTGCTGGACTGGCGCCCGTAAGGCCGAAAGCCGTTATCTGAGTTGAGGTACAGTTAACGGAACTGGAACCAGTGGGAGATGCATATGCATAACCACGGGCACCAACTGTGCGAGGACCGGAAAGATCTTCTTTAAGATCGCCAATCAAGCTCACACCACCAGTAACCTGCGCACCTACCCGATTAGTACCGTAAATGGACTCATTGGCTAGGTTGCCCATGCGTCCAGGGCCGACCCCAGGTAAGTCCGCGCTGTCTGAAGCACCCAGATCCGGCGAGAACACGAAGTCAAGGAAGAAAATGAGTCCCGAAGGAAGACTCATAGGCTGAACAGAAACAAGATCGTTTGCGATCAAGCCTGCGAACACGCGGCGAACAATCGGAAATGCGACGGCCGCGAAGCCTTCGACATCACCAGCGCTCATGCTGCTGCTCTCACGGAGAAGTTCCTTGGCCTGATTTTCAAGTAGACGAGCCATACTCTGACGTTTACGGTCATTGTCAAGCCCCTCAAGAAGACCAGTCTTCTGCCATTTATTTAATAATGCGTTCCCTTCGGCCCGCATGTCGCGATTGACTACACCTTCTGTCAATCTTTCTATAATACTAGACATAATTTAATACCTCCTAAAATAATTGTTTATTTAATGCCTGCTAATTGTTGCATCCTGGTCAAAAATGGATCAGTCTGCGGTGCAGACTCATGACGAGTCGCACGAATTACAGAAGAAGGACGGTTAATAGCTTCGTTTAGTGATTGTGGCCTTCGCGTTGGCTTAGCCTCCACTGCGCTTTCAAGCGTATTGTGTATTGTCTTTGCTTCTGCAACAGAATCGGCTTTTGAAATAGCTTCGACAATTCTTTTCTTTTGTCGCTCATTCAGGGAGGTATTCCGTAGAACACGATTCGTGTAAAGCAAGCGAGCATTAGAAAGATTTACGTTTTGTAAAGTTTCCTTAAGCTCTTTTGTTGCTTGCTTATATTGTGAAAGACGCTCTTTGAGTTGTTTATTTTCGAAAACTAACTCTTCTTGAGCTTTCTTTAAAGTCTCTAAATCTTCTTCGACATCGGTGCTGCG
>Ga0209349_1001612_pt1 | contig 11095 bp, 8 predicted proteins | sample ETNvirnome_2_130_FD_184067 | JGI IMG/M metagenome (GOLD analysis project Ga0209349, IMG submission 184067) | Marine viral communities from the Pacific Ocean - ETNP_2_130 (SPAdes) (version 2) | ecosystem: Environmental > Aquatic > Marine > Oceanic | place: Pacific Ocean | collected 2013-06-22
GTGAAGAAATTCATAAAGATGCAAGTTTGATCGCATGGGTAAAATCGATGAAGGGAAAAGAAATTAATGGGTTTACAAATCATAGATGGAATGGTGTTACAACTAAGCAATATGCGAAGATTTGTGAGAAAATAATCGAAGAACAGATATACACAGAGGGACTCTTTCATGTTTCGTCTGCTGCCGTCACAAAGCATGAGATGGTCACAGATATTAATGAGAAGTTTGATTTGGGTATAGCGATTAATAAATTTGAGACACCAGAGGGAATAGACAGAACTCTGTGTAGCAATGAAGATTTGAGTCTTCTCATTATGAGGAGTCTTCCAACTGTTCGAGAGCAGATATTTGATTTATAAAAGGAGTAAAAGATGAAATTATCGAACCAAGCACAAGGCGCACTTATGATGGCGCTACAAAAATGCCTCATAGCACAAGAGGATATTGTTCCTATTTTAGAGGGATTGATCTTCATCACAGATGATGATGGAAATTTATTTGTTGAGAATCCACCCACCTTTGAGGTGGTGACTGAGGATGCCTAGATATACTTATCATTGCGAAGAATGTGATAACTATTATGACATTTCGCACTCTATGACCGAGAGGGTAGAATTGCAATGCGTAGAGTGTGCAGAGTCCTTGATCAAGGTACCATCGGTTCCCCTCTCTCTGAAGGTTAGGGAAATTGATGCCAAGACCGGTGAACTGGTTAACTCTTCGATAGAAGAGTTTAAAAAAGATCTGAGGGAACAGCGACAAGAGGCGTCGAAGAAGGAGGTATAAAATATGATATATGTTATTTTGGCAGTTTCTGTGTTGATAAACGCATTGCTGTTGTGGTATGGATATAAATTGATAAGAAAATTTCTATCCTATTCGGAAAATATTTATTTTCTCGCGGATGATATGGATAGTTTCGTGGATCACTTAGAGGCAATTTATGAGTTGACAACTTTCTATGGTGATGAAACTTTACAAAACTTACTTCTTCATTCTAAGAGTCTAAAAAAGAATATAGAAGAGTTTAAACAAAATTCCGCCCTAGCAATAGAAGAGGAAGAGGAGTTAATAGAATATGGCGAAGAAGAGAAAGAAGCGGGGGCGTAGAGGCGGTACCAAACCTTATTTTACGAAAATACATGAAAATGCGATTGTAAAATATGCAACCACTACAGATCTTCAGGAGAGGGAATTTTTGTATGTAAATTATATTGGACCAGTGTTTAATGAGATGGTTGACAAGATAGTTTATACATATAAGTTTACTAATCTCCCAAACATTGATGATTTAAAGTCCGAATGTAAAATTTGGCTTACTACTATTTTAAATAAATTTGATCCCGGGAAGGGTTCGAAAGCATTCAGTTACTTCAGCGTAATAACCAAGAATTGGTTTATTCACAAGGTAAAATACAATGCTAATCGTGCAAGTAAAGAAATAAATTTTGATGAGAATCAATTTTCCAAGGAGTTGAGCAATCTTGTTTCACACAACACATACGTCCAAGATAGGTCAAAGCATGAATTTTGGACCCTCCTAAACGAGCAGATCGATGTATGGGAGGGGGAATCCACAAAACCAAATGAAAAAAGAGTCGCTCAAGCGATTAAAATAATCTTATCTGAACCCGATGCGATAGAAATTTTTAACAAAAAAGCTATTTACTTATACCTAAGAGAGATAACGGGATTGAACACGAAACAGATTGTTAATAGTTTAAATAAGATAAGAGTGAAGTATAAAACATTTAAAATTGATTGGGATTCAGAATGAGCGATAAATTTACGAGACATTTAGAAGAGGCGATTACAAATATTCATGACGACCGAAAGGTTGCCGCTGAATTGTTGCGAGACGTGTCGGAATATATTGGGAAGAACAAAGAGCGCCACAAAGATGTAGGACAAGTTGCGGCAAAGTATTTAGAAACCCTTCAGAGGTCTAACGAGCAACTCGTTAAATTAACTGGGATGCTTCAAAAAACAATGAGAGACGATTACGGAACACTGTCTAAAATGGACACTGATGCAATATTTGATTCTCTGGAGGGTAACGAATAATGTCTATGCTGACCACCGCAACTCTCGCAGCGGGGATTCTTAATCCACCTCCAAATCGAAATGGAAAGAGAAAATTAAACGATCAGGAAGATAGCCCCCTAGCGCTTATAGCAACTAACGCGTATGCCGCTTTATTTTCTTTTAACAATGAAAAAAAGAATATTTGGAAAGCAGTAGTGATGCGCGTCGATGGTTACGAAGACGGCACCGTATATCTCAAGGCGCGCATACCTGAAAAGGATGCCACAATCCCGGAACCGGTAGAGTGGGTACCACCGAAGGTAGAGTCTTGTTCTCATTATTTAATTGATATGCATCGAACTTATATTGGCAAGGTAGAATCAGAACCAATTATTGGGCAAATTATTGATGTCGCCATTCCTCCCGATAATTCTCGACAACCAGGGAAGATTCTTAAGGTTCATGATGCTTATATAGTCCATGGAATAAAGAGTACAAAAGTAGAATCTGGAGCAAAGGCAGCAGCAGATGCCCCGCAAGCAGATGCCGCTATTCCTCCAACCCCGGGCGATGGCGTAGGATCCGGGCAAATGAATCCTGCATCTCAAGTGGCGTCCGAAATACCAGAATCGGCCCCCGCACAAGGAATGTCGGGTGCAGAAATCCAATCTCCAGGGGGTCCTTATTAGATGGAACAGTGTGAAAAGAAGTTAACAGCGGCCCAACTCCGAGAAATCCAACTCATAAAAAGAATAGATGGGATTGGATTTCTTTATCCTGATTTTGAGGATCTCATCAATGATCTGACTATGGTCATTAAACAGCATCAGATGCCCTTCAAGGTTTATGAAACTTATCGAACTCCTTTGAGGCAAAAGAAATTAATTTCGCTAGGACTTTCAAAACTCCGTGATCCAATGGAAAGCAAGCATGTTCATGGTTTGGCAGTTGATTTTTTGCTAGATTACAGGGCGGTTAGAAGTTTAAAAAAGAGCCCCCTAGATAAGATTACTGAATCCGATATAAATCAAAAAAAGAGTAAAATTTCGGATGATTATGGGGGGGTCTATAATCTTGGAGTTAATATGATAGAGGTTGATGGAAATGCTCCTCGCACTCAGGTGAAAGATATGGTAGTTTTGGATTTCTGGAATTATTTAGGCAGACTTATTGAAAGACAGTTTCCTGATTTGGTATGGGGAGGAAGATTCAATATGAAAAAGGGGGAATTAATAGGAACAGATCCTCCTCACGTAGAATACCGGCATGCGGAGAAACTTATGCACCAGCGACGCACCATCGGCGCGCTAAGAGCATCTGGAAATCCAGGGTTAGAAGGAGTTAAGATATGACAATGAAATATGGAATGGATCCAAATCCCACTTTGACGGAGGTTGTAGACGAACTCCCCCCAGATCGTTCTGTCTTTGTGAGGGGAATCGGCGGCATGTGCACCACGGAGGCCATTCCCATGTACATCTCTAATCAGCGAGAAACTGTTATTGGGGATAATAGAAAGGTAAATGCGCAAGTCGTTCTAGGCATTGATCGCCCCAGCAATAGATTTAGCGGGTACGGTGGCAGGGGTCACACACAATGCTCTTCAATAGATATGGTAGCAGGTCGTATGGGCCCTCACCCGAAACATGTATATGTTGATCCGAACTTTACTACCGACGCAGCTCGGGTTTACATAAGTCAGAAGACAGATGTGGATGCTAATTTTAAAATAAAGGCAGGAATGGTAGGAGAAGCGCCGGCAAAATCGGCAGTTGCTTTGAAGGCGGACGGGATCCGTCTGGTGGCACGCGATGGAATAAAGTTGGTAACGGGCGTTGATAAGAAGAATTCACAAGGCGGAGACATTGTTTCTATTTCTGGTATTGATTTAATTGCTGGTAATTATGACGAAGATATGCAACCTCTTGTAAAGGGAAATAATCTATCCATGGCGCTTGAGAGGATGGTCGACCATATCAGTCAGTTGAATGGCATTGTCGATCACTTGCTTACAACTCAAATGAATTTTAATGAAAGTCTTACACACCATTTCCATTATTCTCCGTGGTATGGAAATGCCACCACCCCGTCGGATGCGGTTGTCGGTAAAGGAATAAAAACAATGATTGATTTTCTCCAAGAAACTAAAAGATCTTTGGTAACTAATAAGACTAACTTAGTTAATTTTAAGCAAACTTATTTAGTGTCTTCTGGAAAGAAGTATATTAATAGTCGTTGGAATCATAGTAATTAAAGAAGTTTAAATATGTCATTTAAGAGTAGTGGGTATAAGAGTCTTAAAGCGAAGGTAGTTCCGGATTGGGCAAAGCAGTCCAAGAAGAAACCTATAATCGACAAGCAGGCGGTTGCATATGGATGGGTCATTGAAGGAGATTTCGGTCTTACTTCCATAATGACTACCGATGAGCATGGTAAAAAAATTATAGATCAGGGTATCATGGGACCCATGCGCGACGCAGCCATTCAGAAATTATTTAAATTCTATAATAAATATTCTACTGCGCGCAACCTCCAGATCGCAAAGAGCAATGCGTGGGTTGAAGATGTTCGCGTTCCCATTCGTCCCAAATCTCAACTTCTTTCTTATGTGCTGATAGATGCAAGGGCGTTTGATAATATTAGTGAAGTAGGAAAGTATACCTTACAACTAGTTCCTGATGGCGCCACATTACATACTTTGGCGGATGATTATGTGGGTTATTTTCATGTCAATGATGCCACTGATATGGGCCATCGTGCCCGCATCTCTGAGATATTAAGGGCAAATAACATTGATATCGAAGTAGCGGATGAGGCGTCGATTGAATCTTGGATTTCCAGTGTTAATGGCGACTCCACCGTTAAGACAAGTTTCAAAGAAGGCGCAAAAATATTTTTACCTGTGATTTCGATGCCCGAACCTCCAAACCCTGCTTTTATTATTTCTTTGGAGATCGGAGAGATTCAAGACACAATCACGAAGGCTAATATTAATTTGGAAGTCTATAAGAAGAAAATTGATAATTTTGAAGCAGCATTTGGAAAGGTGGAGAATTTAAAACTTGAAGAGCAGATCCTTGATTTGAAAGAATTTTATCCTGCTTTGCGATCACATATAGAACTTAATGACATAGAAATAAAAAATGTTGTCGATGATGATATCGATATTTTTCTGAATGAAGATTATGAAATAATTTATATAGCAATTAATAAGGCGGGCGAGAAGATGCCTCTCCTAAAAGCGATGCCAATGTTATCTTCCCTTGTTCCTTTTAATAATTTACGGACCATGGCACTCCTCGTTAAAATTAAAGATGTTTCTAATATAGGAACTAATACAATTCTAAAAGTACAAAATCAACAATTTTACGCTCCAAAAATTCCATGGGAAGATTTTGTGGAAAGATATATTATTCCTCCCGTTATAATTAAGAATACGGATCCTGGAAAGTTATTCGATCAGTTGCTCGAAACCAATTCTGTGGTTGCCGGTCTTGTCCAGAAATTTAGTACGGAATCATATAAGAGCGAGAAGCAGGTGGAAGAAGAAGATAAAGTTCTCGCCGATCCACAGATTATTGGCGCCGCCGTTGCACAAGAAGAAAAGTCGTATACTCCTGCTGGTGATGTTGTTATAAGTAATTTGGCACGCATATCGGCAAAAATCGGTGCAGCATCAGCAGCATCAGGAAAGAGAGTATTAGATAGCACGTACTCTGAAGTTTTAAATCGTATTCCCGTAGATAAACTCATTAAGGAAACTATTGATTGCTTGAAAAAATTAATGAGTTGTCGAGAAATGATTGAGGGGATCCTAGATAAAAACTTGATGTTGGGATATGGAACTTTTAAAGTTAAATTGCCTCCCGAAAAATCTTACTTAGCAGACCGCGCCATGAAGGTGGCAGAAACGGGACAGTTTATTATGGATGGCGTTGATTATTCAGAGGTGGATATTCCTGCAAACAATTCACCGGGATTGAAATTTTTAGCGGTTTTGGAATTAGCTTTGCGGAAAGAGGGTTTTGATGATTTTGATCGTATCTTAGTGGAAGTGTGCAGGACGATAGAGAATCCACCAGTTGATGCACTTTTAAATTTTTTCAAAATTCCTCTTGTAGCATTTCCTGACGATCTCCCAGTTGTCGATCTTCAAGCCGCAATTGCTACGATGTTGGAAGCTGCCATTGTTGAACTTCTAACCGGACTAATTGTTGGGATGGTGCAGGCAATATTGGAGCAGATTCTTTGGTTTTGCAAAGAGGAGACGGAGGCAACACCCGATGACGCAGATTTCGGCGGAGCAGATCTTCTCGACGCACTAGCTAATAGGGTCGGCGCAGGAAGCATCGCCGATCTCTTAGCAGATTTTTATGACGCCATGGGAGATTACCCTCCCACCTCATCGCCGGAAACAATTCCACCTGCTATAGATCCTTCGGCAAACACTATGGGAACCTGTACTTTGCCCGATGGTACTGTCGCTGCGATGACAAAAAGTGATTGCTTGGCAGCGGGAGGATCGTGGACAAAGGGTACCCCAGGATCTTCTTTTATGGATTTGGGGACTGATAAGTCTATCGATGAGAATCTTCTGAAGGATGTTGCTAGGAAGTGCTTTCTTATTAAAAAACTGTTGAGTGATTTATCAGCAATTCTGACACCAGCCGAACTTTCAGCGCTTTTTAACGGCACCGCGAGTCCTGTGGTCTTGGATACTATTGTTGATGTAATCCAGGTTCGACACATTGAACTATACGAGAAAATAAATACTAGAGAAAAAGTAGTAGTTATGTTTGGTACCCTAGAGAATTTGGTTGATGTGTCTGCTATCTTGGCACAGATTACTACCATTAGTCGTGGTCTGGGATGTACTTTTGAAAGTAAGTGCATAAGAGATGGTTTGCGAGATGATAATTTTCCTGGAGAAGTGCCGGATGACGGCACTACAAAGAGGATATTGGAACTTTTAGACGATCCTACTAATTTGGATGGGTTAATTCCTCCCACCTTTTGTGAAGAAAAAGGAAGCACCATCGATAATGGATTGATACCAAAAGATAGTACGTCTTTGCTGTTCGTTTTAAAGAAAGTGATCGGTGTGATGTATGATGGAATTTATATGGCATACGATGCAGAAGCGATGAGGATACCAGATGGACTTTCGGTACCGGCGGAAAAGAAAAAAATAATTGAACGGACTACGCTTCAAGGTGCGAAAATTGATTTTGATTTGTTTAATTTCTTTAAAATGCAGGAAGAAAATTTTACAATTGAGTTCCCAGAGTGGCTTCCCAAGAAAACTGTAATTAATCCAGAGTTTCAAAGGTTGGTCGCCCAAGGATATATTCCTCCCGATGGAGATCCTCAAGGGCAATTTGGTCCCTATACAACGGAAAAATTAAAAATAGCAGGAATTTTACCCACTCCGTTTAGTTCAGCGCCTCTCGACGCCATCACAGTGCCGGAAAAATATTTTATATTCGCGGCTGATTCAAGGTATGGACTAAAGCATATTAATAAATTAAAGGTGGGAGCAGATGAGGCGACTAATAGTATGTTCTTCGCTCTCACCCAACCTTATAAAGAAGGTGGAAATTTTAGACCTAGTAATTTTTCTTTAAAGTTTACTCTTGCTCCTGCCAAAGATGAAAATGATTATAAAAACACCTTTATGCTTCAAATAGGAGACATCCCGGTGGATCCTAGCACCATTCCAATAGGGGGAAATTTACCCCCTGGACAACTCACGCCAAGTGTGAGTTTCGCTCCTTTTGAGGCGGCAATTTATAGAAGTCGCTTGGCCGGCGTTACTAGCATCGACAGAGATGCCGAGAAAATTATAGAAATGCTCCAAGAGCAATCTGGCAATACTCTAATAACCCCCGGAAGTGTTCCTCAAGTATCTGTTCTGTATGGTTTTATTGACAATGTATCTAAGGGCGCCACCAACACAGTGCCTCCACAACTAAAGGATTTTGTATACAATAAAATGTATGGCGACCTGTTACTACAGGTAATAAGTGGTATCGGATCGGAAGTGTTGGGAACTCCACTATTTAAGAAGACAAAAGAGGATAAGACTCCCTATGTGAAGATTGTTGATTGGGCCCCCATCCCAACAGACGACGAGAGAGAATGTGATTTCGATCCGCATATTTTGGCGCTCGATACGGTGAAGAAGAGGACCAAAGAGGCATATGAGCAATATATTAAATGCTCACCGCTAGAAGATGAAATTGCTGTTGATGGTCTTGGGCGCACCAACTTGTCTGCTCTCGAAGCAGCGGGAATGACTGGATGTGTGATGACTACGCTGCGCGCCTATGCTCTTGAGCAATTGCTCCGAGCGATGTATCCGGTTTCTGTCTTTGCCGGCGAAGAATTTATAACCAAACTAATGGTGGAATATATTATTGAGGAAACTTTGAGGGGGGTCAAGAGAGTGGGGCAGGCTTATTATGACTCCTTTTTAACTCAAGTAGAAGTTATTTTTAAGTTAAGAATGAAACCGTTTTGCCCTTTTGGATCGGTACCCGATATCCTCAAGCAGAGCGCCGAGATTGGTATCAATTGGATGTATGCTGATGCGGCTATTAAGGAATTTAGTGGGACGCCATCTGGCGAGGAAATCGAGATGGAAGAGTTTGATTCCGTTCTAGGCGCCACTGCGTCGTGCGATGATTCGAATGAAGGATCTGTAAATACGACGACCTCTGTTAGAAGTTCAAAAGAGCAAATGGTTCGTAGTCGTATAAGGTTTTTGGCGGAGGAACAACTTTATTCTCTAATGCCAAAATTGCAAGACTTAATTTGTTTAAATGGCACGCTCACGTTTGATGATAATTTTCTGAATCGTCGACTTCCTCTTTTCGACGTACAGAGAGAGAAGGGGGAAATGCGTCTTTCTAAAAAGTTCGAGACTCTAAGAGCAATGGAGGAAGAAGAATTAAATCGCCAATATGACCAGTATCTTAAAGAATTCGCGAAGTGGGAAGACAATCGACTAATAAATCTTTTGGACGCTACTTTTACTACGATTACCGACATAGCTGATACTGTAGGAACTAGTGTTTCGTGCTTGGTCGGTGCATTTTCACCTCCGCCATTGCCAGAGGGAGAGGAAGATATATCTTTTTGGGATGATCCAATGGGAGCGGCCGCACAGTCATTCGATTCTATGATCGGCGGCGCCTCTAAACTTGCCAGCGGAGAATCCTTTACCCAACTGGAACAATGCGTTGACGAAGCGGTCGGGGGCGGACCGGATGCAGCAGGTCTTATCGGCACCGTCGAGAAGATGTTGTCGGTACTAACAGATACTCCCCCCCCTCTGGAAACATTCGGATCTGGATTGGATGAGGGGGCGACGGATCGCATAGATAATTTATCTTCGTTTAATCGGGGCGGCGCACAATCGGATTTCCCTCTCACCGATCAGAATGGTGCAATGATACTCGAAAAATACATTAAGGTAAGAAAAAAAGGATTTACAGACGATAGTCAAAATACTTTAGCAGATTTAAATTTAGGGCAGGAAAACTTTCCTTCGGATATTCCTGGGACCGCACCATCGGGTATTGAGTCTCCTTCGATTTCTCCCAATGTTCCTACTAATGGTTTGGGATCGGTTACTAGCTTTCGCAACACAACGGAATCAGGGTTAACTCTTTCACAGGTTTTATGTCCTCGCGAAGTGATTGATACTTCGGCACGCACCAACACTCCTTTTGTGCAAATTCCTGAAGGTACAACTGCCAATGTTTCTGTGGTTCCCGGCATTAACCCCGAGTTGGAACAAATCTATAGCATTGAGGAGTGGCAAGATGTTTTTAGCGAAAAAGTAGCAAATCATCCTAGCGCTAAATTTGAAGATTTATATGAATCTTGGTCGTGTGGAGTAAGGTTGGTTTATGTTGCACCTACAAATGAATTCCAAGAAGTCCCAGATAGCTCCTCTCCAGGCGCCTCCGAACAAACATTAAAGGTGCCAACTAGACCCGGCGCCGCATCTAACCCGGTAGACTTCTTGTTCAATACTATAACGGCGGATGCCAGTAGGAGTTACCGGCAGTTTGAGAGGATTGAAGTCGAAAGGAAAGAGATGGCAGATCCCTACACATATCCGGGCGCCCTTGCTCGCCAGCGAAATTTCCTAGGAGATGGAATTGTTAGTGGGCCAGAGAGGGATCAGTTGGATGCTGCCATGGGGATGATGAAGACGTATGAGACGGAAGGGCACGTTGTTGATGCGAGCGATTCTATGGGAAGTCTGGGCGATACTCTTGGACACGAAGGTTTCCAGATTAATATTTTTCCCCAAAGAGATACTGTGTTGACTTCACAACTGATGAACGATCAAATTAATGCTACTGGTGCTTTTAAGAAAATTCAAATGGAAAGAGCGTTAACCATTTTTCCTCTTTCCGAGGTTGATATTTCTATTAATATTTCTCCCACCACAAAACTTTCTAATGTATTATCATCAGTAAAGGTTGGTCGAAATAAAGAGCATAAGGATTTAAATGAACTGTGGCGTAATCAATATATGAGTGCTCTAATGAACAATCTCAAGGAATCACCTGGATATAAATTACTTTTTAAATATTGTACCCCCTCTCATACGCTTCTTTCTTTCTCCTCTATATATGCCAACTTATTGAATGAGATGACAGAAACCTTTTGGGATGGCACAAAGGCAGAATTGAAAAAGTTGTTTGAAATCCTTCTCAATGGAGGTGATTATACTTTTGAAAATGAGGACGAAAAGAAGAATGGCGGCAATAGAGAACAGATGGCGCATGCTCAAAGCAACATGGGAACAACTGGGGGCGCTCGAAAACCCGGATTGTTTGACTTGGCGCTTCAAACTCCTAAATTAATTTTTAAGGGACTGGCAGAATTTTTAGATCCTGTCATCGCCCCCGCAGCAGTTATTGTAAAGGCGGGCAAGGCGGGCAAGTTGCTTCCCAAGTTTATGAAGAAAGTAGATGATGCAGGTAACGAAACCGAAGAAAACTTTTTGTTAAAGGTTACAGTTGGACCATATGACCTTCCTCCTCCCATGGGC
>Ga0209349_1001615_pt1 | contig 11080 bp, 12 predicted proteins | sample ETNvirnome_2_130_FD_184067 | JGI IMG/M metagenome (GOLD analysis project Ga0209349, IMG submission 184067) | Marine viral communities from the Pacific Ocean - ETNP_2_130 (SPAdes) (version 2) | ecosystem: Environmental > Aquatic > Marine > Oceanic | place: Pacific Ocean | collected 2013-06-22
TTTCTATTTCTGCTTGTGATTTAATACATTTATATAGTACGTTGTTGGATACACTTCTTTCTGCAATCCGTTTATGTTTTAAACATACACTTAAAGAGTCCTGGATTCGATGTTCTTTAATCTCATGGTTAACAAACATGAGTAATGCAAATACTGTTTCTATCATTTGTAATTTCCATTTTCCACTTTAAATCTTCGATGTTCTTCTTGAATCTTCTCAACGGTTAACTGTAATTTTTCTAATTGTTTTTGCAAGAATTCAATATTAACTTTATTGTGCATGCCTTCTTCAATAGCTATTTGAATCTTCTCAATTTGCCCAGCCATGTGTTCGATTAACATAAATTGTTCGGAGTCAGCCGGCAAACTTCCAAGTTCTCCCCGAGGCCACTTGATTCTAAATTCATTATTCTTTTCAATATCACCACTAAGTGTCTTAGTCACTTGCTCTAAATCTTTTTCTAAAAGGGTTCCACTGGTTTCTAGTTTATTTAATCTTTCAATGACTCCAAAAAAAGCGTACACGCCAATTCCGACGGCGGTTACGATAGCCAAAAGATTTCTCATCGGCATAGAAATTGCCGTGTTATCTGAAATTTTCATTATTCACACGCTTCACAATCTTGTGTACTGTCAACTACCACACCTTTAGGCTCTCGGCAGTCGCACCTCTCACACTTACAATCTTCATGATCGGCTTCAATACAGTGGCACAAGTGTCCACATGTCTTACAAATTTTTTCTTCCATAGTTACTTATAATAGTCCTTCCAGAACCATTCGACAAATCTTTTCCACCATTGCTTCATCACTACCCCCTATGATTGCAGAAGAAGTTAGATCTTCTAGTTAAATATGTATATTATTGCGCGATAATTAATATCACAACGATTACGATGATCGCAGCTGAAATCTTTTTGTGATTCCAAGCTAACGCCCATAATCTTTTGGCATGCTGTGTAATTTTTTCCATGTTTTCCTCCTAATTATAAATGTCTCCCCAGGTCTTACCTAACTTGTACTCTATTTTATTTGGTACTTTCAGGTCGACTGAAGCCTCCATTATGTTAATTATTCGTTTAGCTTTTTTATCAGATTCAACAGAAATGTCTAGTTCGTCGTGTATCTGTATATGAGCTATAATGCCCTCTTTATATAGGTCTAGCATTGATTTCTTGGTCATATCTGCTGCTGATCCTTGTATTAACTTGTTTAAAGCTTTGTATGTAAAGGCTCTTCTGATTCGGCCCCTTCCATATGTTTTCTCTGCTTCTTCGAGAGTCATTGGTTTATGCATACCAAATTGGTATGGTTCCCATTTATCAAATCGACATCTACGTCCTAATAAAGTTCCTATAACACCATTTAATTGAGCATGTTTTGAAGTTTTATTCATTAGGTCTTTTACGAAGGGAACGCTATCGTGGTATTGATCAAATAAATTATCTGCATCTTGTTTTGTTGGTAATCCTAGTTCAGACTGTAGTTTATTCTTACCCATTCCGTAGAATAATCCAAGATTAATAGTTTTGGCTTGTGTCCGGGATATGTTTGCCATGTCCGCAACTGTCTGGTGAAAATCTACATCATCATCTTTATCATTGAATCGTTCTACAATTTTTTTAACAGACTCATCAAAACAAATAGGTTCGGTTGTAGCTGCATAATGCACTACGAGTCTAGGTTCTTGCTGTGAGTAGTCAAAACAACCCCATTTACATCCTTCTTCAGGAAGAAATAGGTTTCTAATTTTAGGGCCTAGATCTTTATTTCTAGCAGGAATTTGTTGAAGGTTTGGGTGCTGATAACTAAATCTTCCTGTAACTGTTCCACCCCTAGCTCCCCTTATTTGATTTATGTCAGCGTGTATTCTTCCGTTATGTTCATACTTAATAATAGTATCTATGAATGTTGTATGAGCTTTGTTTAATTCTCTAGCTTTAGCAATTTTATTAACTAAAGGATGAGCATGTGTTTGTAATTCATTTTTAGTAAAACTTGGTGCCTGTGTTTTGGCTGTTCGTTCATATGGTAATTTAAGTACATCAAATACTTTCGCAACAGATCTGGCTGCCCATATTTGACACTCGATTCCCGTTTCTGCTTTAACTTCAGATAGTAATTTTTTCTCTTGGTCAGAAAGTTGTTTTTTTAATTTATGTGCCGATTCAATATCTACTTTCACACCCTTAAATCTCATATCAACTAAGCATGGAAAAAGTTGAGTTTCTAAATCGAAAATATTTTGTAGGTTTTGTTTACTAATAGATCTAGATAAAACTTTAAATAGTTCTAAGGTAAGTTCAGCATCTTTTTCTGCATATTTACCAACATACATAGCTGGTAGTTTATACATTTCAGCTTTTGGATCTACACCTGCTTGTTCAGCAGCTTCTGTTAAAGCTCTTTCATCTTTTACTTCATGTAAATAATCAAAAGAGGCGCTGTTTAAAGAATACCATAAGCGATTCTCATCCACTAAAGAGAGCATTACCATCGTATCTACTATGTGGCCATTAATTGGAATATTATAGGCTTTTAACCAGCACACATCGTACATTGCATTGTGAAAGATTTTTATGGCTGGAGTTTTACAGACATCTCGTAACCAGTCCAAAACAATTTTTTCATCCAAGTTACCCTCACGATGTCTAATTGGATAATAACCTTGCCACCCTTCGACGGCTACAGCTACTCCTATAATATATCCTTTACCTTGAATAGCACCAGATCCTCTAGTTTTCAGATTAGGATCATAAGTTTCTAAATCAATAGCTATGTGTTTATACCTTGATAAGTCAGGAAAACTTTCAGGGCAGTTCCACTCAGTTTGTGGTTGAAATATCATTTATAATCTCTTTCAATAATCATCTCACAATAGTGTATTGCTTTTAAAATATCTTGCTTTCCATTCTTGTAAGGATGTCTACATATATACTTTATTATATTACCTTCCGCAAACAGTAATTGATTTTCATGAACAAATTCGCTAGGTTGAATTTTCATTTTGCGATAGTGATCTCCTCCAATTTGTTTTTTGTATACTTTTGTTTCTTGTTCCTTGGTATCTATGATCTTTTCACAATCCATACCTGATTCATTCTTTTCTTTTGTTAATTGATAGCGTTCTTTTCTATTCATACGATTGGATCTCCTATTCTGTAAAAATAATCGGAAGTTGGTTGCATGATATATAGTTTCTTTTTAGCTCGTGTTACTCCGACGAAAAAAAGTCTATGTTCTGGATCTGCGTTTATTTGAGCTGCTTCATAAATAATTCTTTCTAGGTCCATAAATAAAACTACGTTATCACATTCTTCACCTTTTACACCGTGGACCGTGGATATCTTTATTCTCGCATTTTTCATGAGGTCATCTTTAGAGTCTAGTAGGGATTTGACGTAATTTTTGCTTTCGTCCGGCATATGAAGCTGTTCCCAGCCACCGGTTAATAGAAACCCGTGTTCTTTGCGTAGCATATCTACATCAATCGTTGTGATTGATTCTAATGACTTTCCCCCAGAGTATCCATATTTTACATGCCCTTTATGATAGTTTAAATACTCATAGAGGTCTTGCACGTCTTCTTTGCTTACGCTTGCTCCTTCATTCAATCTAGTTAATGTACGATAAGCACTTAATAATTTTTTAGGTAATAAATTATTTACTTTACTATCAAATCTTAAATTTAAACTATATAAATGATCAGCTACAGGTTGTAGCATTTCATTTGTTCTTGTTAAAATCATCCAGTTTTCTTTACTAAAATCAATGTCTTCTATTAACATATTGTCATAAACTTCTCCTTCTGCATCTCTTGGTTCCCACTTTTTTTCTAAACGGTTTTTAATATGAGGAAAAATAGATTCAGCTAATGCGTGCATCTTTCTTGGGACTCTTCGTGATTTAATTTGTGCATCTATAGTTCCTTTTAAATTTATAAAAATAGTCGGGTCCGCTCCTTGAAACGTATAGATAGTTTGATCATCATCCCCCGCAATGTAAGATCTTTTACATTTAGACTCTATGTAAAAAAACATTCTCCATTGCAGAGGACTCAGGTCTTGGGCCTCATCAAGAAAGATAATCTCGACAGGAGGACATCGATCTTTCTCGACAAACTTGGAAATCATATCTGAAAATTCATATAGACTTTCATGTTCTTTATATACCTTTAAGTCTGTATCAATTTGCTCTGTTAGCCACAGATCTACAGAATGATGTAAATTTAATTGTATGGCTGCTTCTAGTAATGAAACTAATTTTGATCTTGCAAATTCAATGATGCGCATGTGTGGGTTTTTATATCTAGGGATCCCCGCCTCATCGATGTACGATTCAAAGGACATACCTTTGCAGATTCGAGAATAGTTTTGAAACCCTATCCATTTCTTATTTTTAAGTAGCTGAGTGTTTGTATTAATATTTAACTCTTTAGTTCCCATAGAATGCATAGTGCAAATATTTACGTCTTGATTAAAGGCTCTACTTCTAGCTTCATCAGCAGCTGCATTACTAAAAGAAATATAAGCTATTTTTTTGGGGTCTACCTTATTTTGAAGTATCTCTTTGTCTAAATAATATAAGAGTCTTTCAGTCTTTCCTGTTCCTGGTGGCCCTGGAATAATTGTTCTATTTAACTGCAAATGGTGCCTCCTTCATCTGTTCTTTTTTAGTATTAGGTTTGTCTAGTTTAATTGTTTGCATTTCTATATAGCGTGCGCTTTTGTCGGCTATTTTTCCGGAGACTTCTTTTGCAGAAAATAGTCGTGTTAGTAATCTTGCTGTTTTTTGTTTAGGATAAATTCTATCAGGCCATGTTTTAGTTCGAACTAAATACTTCCAAAAATCTTTGAATTTAAAATAGCTTGTTCCATTTTCAGTATAGGCCAACCCTCGTAGAACATCTTCCATATTTTTACCGGGTGCTTTATTAATGTATTCAGCCAATAGTTCTCTAATTTGTACGTCTTTTTTAGTAGAATCCGGAGCTTCAATTTCTCCTAAATGTTTAAATAATTTCTGTAACATTTTTCTCCAGAGTATTTTACTGACTGGTAGCATGGGTAGATCAATTTGATCCATAGCTGCAATGGAAAATTTATCAGGCTCGTGCAGGGTTCCACTATCTACTTCAACAGAAGCTTCTCCTACTAAGACATAATATATTGGTGGATCTGAATCATATTTTTTTATCTCTTTTATTTCAGGACCAGGGACACCGTCTCCAACACCAAATTTTTGTAGCACACATTTTTTTGGATCACAAAAAGATTCAATAGGTGCATCTTTACATTTATAATTATAATCTGTTTTTCTTATTGATTCGATAACTTTATCTAGTTCTCCTTTAGGAAGAGGGGGTTTACAAAATTCTTTATTGTAAGGAAAAATCTCTGTGTCCCAAGTTTCTGGAAATCTTTTCTTTAAATAGACTCCATAGTTAACCATTGCATTATTTCTACCACCTTCTGGAATACCTTCAGTAGCTAGTGAGACTAGGCACGGTGGTGCTCCTTCTAATAAAGGTGGTGCTGTATCTTTTTTAATTGTTAGTTGTTTTAATTGATCTTCAGTTAGTTTTACTCTGTTATAAAGAGCAAAAAATTCTAGTAATGATATGCCTTTCCCTTCTTCATTAAAAGCATACCGCACAGTTCTTTGTGCATTGTGATAAGGTAGATTTAAAAAACTTCCTCGATCTCCTCGGTCTACATGTAAAACATTTTGTTTTGGAAAAATTTCTGATTTAGCATACCCTAAAATAGCTGCCATTTCTTTTAGCTTTCCTCTTAAAAGAATCGCTGGAACAAATGTATCAGTAAATAAAAAACAATGTGCTCCTCCTGATTTGGATCTAATAACTGTTAGCGGTAATTTTTTTTCTTTAATTTTATTGAGAAGTTGTTGGTGATCCACTGGGTAGACATCAATATCAATACATGCCCACTTACATTTACTTTCGTGATTGATTGGAATAATTCCTAACGCAGGCTCGACACCACTTAAATGATCTCGCCATAGTTTATCGCTTGGTTGTTTCTTAATAATAAATGATCTAGTTTTATGCTTACCACGTTCATCAAACTCGTCTGTTCTTTTGGTTTGACCGTAAGCAATGTCTAGGCCACTAAATATACTTTTAAATCGTTCAAGATCCGTCATATCCTCCTGCTTTCGTTGTAGTGGGCGGTTTCGCCTCTCGGTCTCCACCGCCCATCATGGGAATAGTTATCCTCTTTTGGATAATCCACTATAGAACTGTTTTGCTCGTTCGTATAAGTTTGGATCTTCCACTTCGCCAATTTTTTTGACGTTCCAACCATACCACTGATTACCTTTTCCGGTATTCAGTATCGTTGTTAAACGATAACTATGGCTAAAAGATGACGGAGTGTATGGACCTTTTTTACCGTCCATTACAATTGATTTCATCATAGAGTTCCATTTTCTACTGACTTTACCTTGAGACGAACTCATAGATATCATCACAGTTTCAATGGATTTTTCTCCTATAACTAAGACAAAATGTTGACCTACAGTTAAGATATAATTACCATTTGGTAATCTGTCCTTACCCATAGCGTCCTTAGTTGTTTTAGATAAAATATCCGAAGTGTCTGGATAGATCTGTTCGGGTCTTCCCGATCCAGTTCCAAAATCAGACCATTCTTGATACTCTAATCTGTAGTGGGCAGGAATTACTGTAATTCCTTTTGCTCCATCGTACAGTTGTTTTGTAACTGTATTCAAAAGCATTCCAGGTTCAGCACCTTCTACGTAATTTTGATTACGTTTCTGTGCTTCTCCGGAGCCATTTTGTAGAAGCTTTAAGATAGGTGGGGCCAAAGATTCGGTCTTCACATTCTCAAAACCCTTATCAGCATCGGCTTCAAATAATGAAGCAGATGGGAGTCCTGCGGACTTCCTTGTTGCTACTTCTTTCGCGTTGCTCGTGTCGTTCATCGATTATCTCCTTGTTATTTTTGTTTGGTTACCTGCAAACGTTTTAAATAAACCAGTAGGCATTTCTCGTCCAGATTCTAGACGTTCTCGAACTACTGCTTTAAGAGTCTGGGGATGAACACCGATTTTTTGAATCGGCTCAAACCCCTGACCCTTTGCAAGGTTAGCATATTGCATAGCCTTGTTGTCTTCGCCACGACCAAAGGTAACGGTGATATCGTTTTTAATGATATCTCCAAGGTCGTGTTCTCGAAGCCATTGAAAAGCCTCTTGTTGGCTTTCATGAGGAATAGATGCGCCGTAAATTTTTTTAATTTCTACAGACTCACCATCCCTTAACTTTAATTTTGTTATTTGCATTTCGTCCATCATTTGTGGAATCTCTATTTGAGAGAGAACTTTAGCTTTCTCTTTTAATTTAGATAGACTATTTTCTGCGTTTTGAATTTCGTCTTCCATCGTTTTTAATTCGATAACTTTATTTGACAAACTTTTGCTGGCATCAATTTGAGAAACTGATTCCATTCGGTCTTCTTCAAAATTTATTTTAGTCGGTTCTTTCATACAGTCCTATATAATGTACGAAAACCGTATTGTCAAGCCTTTTCGTGTAAATTTATTTCAATGGCATAATAGGTCTTTTCCTGTCTATCCCATTTTAAAAGCTTATACTTTCCATTAGTCATATCGGACACAATTGACACAGCTACTCCAATTATGGCAGGATCGCCTGTAAGTAGTAAGTAATCGGTAGGTTTAAAATCTTTTAATAGTCCCCGTAGTTTAATAATCAAAGGCCCTGGAGATAATATCATTTGTGAGTACTCTGGTAATAGGGTCACAATTTCGCCATATTTCTGGGCACCCATAATATTATATTTAGGAGCACCTTGACTTGTTCCAGGTATCTCTTGAATTACATAGACTTTGTTTGGTGTGATGGGAGGTGTATTTCCAATTCTCATAGTTGTTTTAAATCAATCCATTGACTTTCGTTCTTCTGTAGTATATATGTCCTTTTAGAAAGAAAAGCAATTATGTTTTATAAGTTTAAAACAAAGCCATACGCACATCAACTCAAAGCATTGCAGATGTCTTGGGATAGAGAAGTGTTTGCATATTTTATGGAAATGGGAACAGGTAAATCAAAAGTTCTTATTGATAATATGGCTATGTTATATGACAGAGGCAAGATAAATGGTGCCCTAATTATAGCCCCGAAAGGAGTCTATAAGAACTGGTATGATAGTGAATTACCTATTCATTTAGCCAGTCACATAGAGACTAAGATAGGTTTCTGGAAGGCTATGAGAAGTAAGTCTGAAGATAAAGAGTTAAATAAAGTCTTCAGTACAGGTGTTGAGCTTCATATTCTCATCATGAATGTTGAGGCTTTCTCTACTAAAAAAGGACTAGAGTTTGCACAGAAATTTTTATGGTCCCACAATGCTTTAATCACTGTCGATGAATCTACTACGATAAAAAATCCTGGAGCAAGCAGGACTAAAAATATTATTAAGCTTTCTAGGTATGCTAAATACAAAAGAATTTTAACTGGATCTCCAGTAACTAAATCTCCGTTAGATCTATACACACAATGTTTCTTTTTAAATCCTGATCTATTAGATCACAGTTCTTATTATACTTTCAGAACTCGATACGCGCTGATGAGAAATATTAATGTGGGAGCTCGATCTGTTAATGTAGTTGTTGGATATAAAAATTTAGCTGAACTATCAGAAAAATTAAAGCCCTTTTCTTATCGTGTTTTAAAAGATGATTGTTTAGATCTACCACCTAAAACATTTTTAAAAAGAACGATTCAATTATCTGATGAACAAAAACGAATCTATAAACAAATGAAGACGCTAGCTTTAGCTGAATTGAATGGAAAGATAACAACAACTGTAAATGTTATTACACAGCTGATGAGACTACAGCAAATTACTTGTGGCCATTTCACTGCAGATGATGGTTCAGTTCAATTATTAAAGAACAATAGGGTTGATGAGCTTATGGATGTACTGGAAGAAGTTGAAGGGAAGGCTGTTATTTGGGCCCACTTTAGACAAGACATTCGAACCATTGTTGCATCTATTGAAAAAAAATATCCTGGTTCTGTTGTAACTTATTATGGAGACACAACAACTGATGAAAGACAGAACGCTATTAAACTTATTCAAGATAAAGATAGTAAGGTTAGATTTTTAGTTGGAACACCTCAAACAGGTGGCTATGGTATTACTCTTACAGGTGCTAGTACAATGATTTATTATTCTAATGGTTATGATTTAGAAAAACGTCAACAATCAGAGGCACGAATAGATCGAATAGGTCAAGAAAAACCTATGACCTACATTGATATTATTTGTGAAGATACGGTTGACGATAAAATCGTCCTATCCCTTCGTAAGAAAGTTAATATCGCTACAGAAATTATGGGCGAAGAGTTGAAAGCTTGGATTTAATATCGCCTTCAAGTGCTTTGGCTTGTTTATTAAGCCCTCGACGTTTCAGTCTATTTATCGCGCGAACGTACCCTACTTTTTCAAAAAATTTAAATATTTTCATCATGTTATTTCCGAACAGGGCGCAGAGCGCCCCGCTCATGTTATTAATTATTTAACTTCGATTGATTTTGGCTTCTTGCCTTCTGGAAGAATCTTATTTAAAGAAACTTTCAGTAATCCGTCTTTCAACTCAGCGCCTTTGATTTCTATATCATCAGCGATGGTAAAAGCTTTAGAGAAATATCTTTTAGAAATGCCTTTATGGATTATTCCATTAGATTCATTGCTATCTTTTACTTCTTTAACAGATTTAATCGTCAATAAGTTGTCCGCGTAGTCGACTTTGATATCCTTCTTACCGAACCCAGCTAAAGCAACTTCTATGTTGTAAGTTGTACTTCCAGTTTTTACGATATTGTAAAAAGGAAAAGTAGCCGTTGGTGTACGAAAGAATTCGTCGTTATCGTCGAACATTCTTTCGAAGTGATCAAAGATATTGTCGAAACCTACTGATACAGGTCTTAATTGATTGAAGATTGATGGTAGTTTATTGAGTGTCATTTTAACCTCCTTGTTTAGACAGTTAATAAAATAGGCCCTTAAAGGCACCTATGCCCTCTATATAATGCGTTTTAGGGGAATGTCAAGGGGGTATACCCTTAAAGATGATACTTAAGTAGAGTTAAAAGAAGACTGAATAAGCCTATAATAATAAAAGCGGCACAGGAAATGACGATTTTTTCTAAACGTTCAATTTGTTTTCTAATGTTTACTATTTGTTTGTTTGTATTTTTTTGCATGATTCTGCAAAGTGTTTCGTGATCCGAAATTCTTTGATGTGCCAATTTGTCTGTGTGATTTCTCTTAGCTGGCATTATGTCTGTAGTCCCCTTTGTCTAAGCCTAATTGATTTTTCTTCTGGTGATAATAACGCCTGCTCAGTCTGTGTCAAGCCTGTTTGAGACACATCTGGAATCTGTGTGTTAGATACAACTTCTGCGCTTGGCATTGGTTGTTCTTCCAACGGTGGCGTAGGTAGTTTAGATTGATCTCCAGAACCTTTAGGTTTAATTAAATATTTTTGAATAAACTCATCATCTAAAATGTAGTCTTTGTTTAATTTTTGTTTATCATATAATAGATCTTCAAGTTGTTCTAATACATTTAAGACTCTATCATTTAAAGGATTAGGTATATTTTTTTCTCTAGCCATTTCTTCATAAGCAATAATCATATCCTTACCTACACTAAAAGGTTTAAATTCATTATCTTCTATAAAGCCATATAGAGACTTTATGTCTCGATCAATAAATTCGTCTAATATTTTAGAGTCTCTCATTCCCAATACTTTTATAGAGTCATAGAATCTACGCATCTTATTAAAGGTTTCGAGTCTTTGTTTGTTAGCAAAAATGTATTGTTTAATAATTTTATTTTGATCATCTACGGGATCTCCGGTTCTAGTGCCTTTATAAATTAAGTTACGTTGGTCACGTTCTCTTCTTTTAAAGTTTTGAATTTCAAAGTTAAGAGCTCTTTCAAGATTGATAGGGACTTTTCTAAAACCCGTTAGACCCAGTAGCTCATCCGGTATTTCATAGTTTA
>Ga0209349_1001622_pt1 | contig 11058 bp, 19 predicted proteins | sample ETNvirnome_2_130_FD_184067 | JGI IMG/M metagenome (GOLD analysis project Ga0209349, IMG submission 184067) | Marine viral communities from the Pacific Ocean - ETNP_2_130 (SPAdes) (version 2) | ecosystem: Environmental > Aquatic > Marine > Oceanic | place: Pacific Ocean | collected 2013-06-22
CAGCAGATGAGTTGGATCAACCTGCCGCTATTTTGCGGGATCTGCTAGAGGACTATATTGCGCGTATGTTTGCAGACATGGAAGATGATGTTTTGCAGGATACTTATGATAACTTGATGGAGGATAAGAAAGATGAGTAAGTGTGGATTATGTGGAGAGGATTTTGGGTCTGAATCTCATATGGTCCTTGAATGTAAGGCTAACGTGATACCCAAAAATCTTTATGATCGAATGTGTGTGTGGATGGCAAATGAGGAGAACCCAAAGGATCATTACGAGTCTTTTGAGGAGGATGTTAAGGACATTACCTCAGACAGTATGCGCCAAGAAAAGATCATGGAGATGGCTGAGATTGAGCAGACAGAAGAAGCTATGGATATTATGTACGAGTTGACACAAATTTATCAAAGAGGAAATGAGTAATGGGACTATTTAGCTGGCAATGTAAGAAGTGTGACCACTCAATCAAAGCACCCTACAATATTCCCGCAGGTTGGGAGTACATGACTGAGGCTGTTGTTCTCCGAGAAGGGAAGGAGCCTGTGATTGGTGAATATGATGGCTACGGTCGCATTGATGCGTATGAAATAAACTGGGGAGACGATGAGCCTGAGATGTGGCACAAGAAGTGTTGGGAGAACGCAGGTAAGCCGCAGTATAGTAGTGAGTCTGATTCAGCAGAGGATCAGGGGTTCTTTTTTGCGGACCCAACTGACGAAGAGTTGATGGAGGCTATTAGAGCATCGGAATAACTACATAGAGTATGGGCTTTTTACTCTTAGCAATTCTGATGTTTATCACAAATCTCTTAGGGGTATACTTTACCTTCAAAACTTGGTACGGTAAACAGTCCCAAGACATACCCGTTATTCTCGATGAATCAGGACGCATTGAAATTGATGAGGAGCAGATGAAAAAGGATGCAGTTAATTAAATACATAGTTATCTTCTTCTGGTTGGAAGCGATTATGTTATTATCAATTGGATGTACTTCGCCTAGAGAGCGAAGAGGTGATTGGATGGAGCATTTGAATGAAAAGCAGTTCAACTTTAATGCCTCTACCCCTCACTGGGACAGGCATAATTATTATTCCAAAGAAGAGTTGCATAAAATGTGGACAGTGATCTATAATAGGACGAAGGAGAAGTACGCCGATGAAGATTTACATCAGTGGTCCGATTAGTAACGACCCATATCATAGAGACGCATTCGCTAGAGCCGAGGAATATCTGACGCATTTAGGATATTCAACTGTTAACCCCCTTGATATAAAGGAGAAGCAGTTTTTAGGACCAGATAAGGACATTCAACTGTGGAACTATTTTATGAGGGAGTCCATTAAACTTCTAATGGATTGCGATCAAATCTATATGTTGGAGAGATGGAGAGAGAGTCGAGGAGCTAATATTGAACACGCTTTAGCTACGGAACTTTCTATGCCTCGTATGTATGAAGAGGAGGATATCGAACGTGTATGAGTGGAAAATTAAAGTAGCGAAAAACTTAGAAGAACTGGAGAAGTTAGTTGAGAAGATTCAATCAGAGGGCTGGACAATCGAGAAAATTGATGTTAAAAGCGTATCGGTCGTGGCTTACAAAGCGAAGAGGTGTAAGGAAGGGCTCCTCCTTGAACAGCAGGATGAGGGAAGAAATACTCCCCATGCTTCAAAAGAAAGACTCAGAAGTACCGAAGAGTGGGACCGAGACTATGGACAACAATCTTTCTGATAGTCATACCTGTATTAGTGATTACTTGATGGACCCAGAAAGCTCTATAGAAGATTGGCGACCATTGTTTAGAATGGCCTCAATGGGCTTTGCTGAAGTAGTAATGGAAGATGATGATTTAAGTATTTGGGCAACCCAAGAACAAATGGACACTTTCGTTGAATTAGATGCTGACGATATAGTATGAAGAAAGAACAAAAAAAGAAGCGACCCTACGAACATTGGTTGGGTTGGTTCCACTATCAGGTAGACGCAGTAAAGTTTGCCAAAGATCATGGTGGAGAAGTAGTGTGGAGAAAAAGACAGCGTAACAACTGGAAACACTGGGCTGTCGTGGAGTTTAAATAATTATGATTAAAGTATTAAAAACAATTTGTGGTTTGTCGATAGTTGGGATAGTTATGATGCTCATTATGAGTGCTATGCCTGTTCAAAGAGGTGGAGGACTTGGGAAAGGATTGGGTCAAGGCCCAGTCATCAAAAGACTTAGCACCTACAGAGGAGACCACTTCCCTGGATTTGCAGAGTTTAGAGTGCAGAACATTGAGTATGGTGATTTAGGTGAGGTGATCCTTAAGGGCGAGCCCTATGATATTCTCATGAATGTAACATACATCACTACTGCTTATAGGTATGAGGATTCAAAGGAGACTGATTACTCTACAATGGTGTTCACTAACTATCTTGAAGAGCCTATCCTAATTCGTCAACCGTACAAGGATGTTGTGAGTTCTATTCGTAAGGGCATGGAGGCTTTATCTAAATGAAAGATAACTTTAATAAGATTGTGTTAGGTGCTGCACTAATTCTTGTAGCTATTCTAATAATGTCTAGTTGTGTGTCTCAGGAAGAATATCATCCTGATTGCCCTGTGTGTGAGGGGTGTAGTGCGGGTGAAGAAGATCCCTATCTGTGCAGCAAGTATTATGAGGATAAAGAAGAGATCACTAAATTTGAGGCTAAGTTTGGCTCACATGAGTTCTTCTTAAAGGGGCAGGACCCTAATAATTATGAAAATTGAAATTAATGATAAGATGACCAAGTTCCTGTTTGGTATGTTCCTTGGCTGTGGAGCTATGAGTTATGGTTGTATGTTTGTAACATATATTCTGTGGTTTTTAGGAATGATTGAATAAGCTGAGAGTGCTACATAGTGTATGAAATGGGTATTAATATATTTTGTAGCACTTTTTTTGACCTCGCAGTTCTTGGTGGGATGTAGCACTCCCACTAAAACAATGAATCTCCTCACCCCAGATAGATTTGGTTTAGGTAAAGTGGAAGGAACACTGGACTTAGCAGGAACATCAAATGGAAGCTATTACGGAGAATGGGGATCAGCTAATTACGGTGGTCATGGTGCAGAATTTGGTGAGTCCTACGAAGATGTTAAATTGGAAGGAAATTCCGAAGCTACCATGATGTGGCTTGAGTGGGATTTCCCTCAATGGAAAGAGCCCGACAACTACGATAAATACTTGCGAGAGAGAGTAAGAACCCTAAGCCTAGAAAAAGCATTACTTCTTGCAGAGAGGGAGGCTGATCAATCAGTTAACTCTAAAGTAGAAGAAGCGGCAGAAGTTGAGTCTGTGGGTGAATAAATGGCGCGAATTGTCACCTATTTTTATTGCTGGGTTTTTCGCGTTCCTTGGACTTTTGGGAGGAGTATTCTTAGTAAGTAAGATACGGAGATAATTATGTCATTTGGAAAAGTTTTTAAGCCATCGTTTAGGAAACATATAACCCAGCCCAGAAAGTTCGGATTATTTGGACCTACACGATCTGCTGATCCCGAAAAAGATGACTATGAACTACCTGAAGGTGTTCAGTGCATCCTTCCTGGGTGGCATAATGAATATAACATAGACAACTTTAGAGACCCTGATCCTGCGGGTTCAAGTCCAAATGTTCAAAGCGGGGCGTTAAGGACTGTAATAGGAGTATTTTTCCCTGCTGATTCTCGCTTAGTTGCAGATTTTGCGGCAGTAGGTCCTGGGCCTTCTATTGTAGATGAGTGGTCAGAAAACCAAATTAGACAATATTTTGGTGTACATCTTCAACAGGCAATAAAGGATTGGACTTTTGGAACAACTACTTTAGTCGGAGGGAATTATGCGCCTCAAGTAGACGCAGAATTTGTTGGACCTCTTCCAGGTGATCTGTGTAACAATACCAATCCTCCCGACCAGTCGCAATGTGCATGTAGTTATTCTCAGGCAGGATATTTAAGAACTAATATAAAAGATTGGTTCAATAATAATGGTTATACAAATTCTGATTATGAGGTAAAAATAGCTGTAATTCTGGGATGTAGTAATGATATTAGCCCGAACGGAAATCCTGATTTTGGCTTAGGAGGTACAGCATCCATAGATCCATTGGTGTATGTTTATATGAATGATTTGAATAAAACTTCCTCGCCTAATTTACCTCCTTTTCCTCCTGCTGATTTAGGCATCTCAGAAACTTTTGCTGGAACCCTTCTAGGTGATGGTCATGTACAAATGGTGACGGCGCATGAAGTATTGCATAGTATTGGGTACACGCATGATAGTAACTTTTATGGTGGCAGTTTTGCGTCAGTAGATTGTGCAGAAGAAATGAGACTATATGGCCCTACTTTTGGTGCGGGAAGATGTACTTGTTGTTCTTACTCTTACGGAGGAAGAGATAATTTGAGTAATATGGCTTGGGACGCGAGCCCTGGAAGAAATAACCACAGAGTTGCGCTAGATAATGGAATATCAGGACCAGACCCACTAAAAAGAAACCTTATGGGGTCCTTAGCGGGGAGCTTTCATGAGCAGAATGCAGGGGCTCAGCATTTGCCTGATGCTAATGCTCCTATTATTGATCTTAGTCCTGGGGAATCGTGGAGCGGTTTCTTGTACGCAGTTGATAGAAAATTTGATGATCCAAGAACTCAAGATATTTTAGCTACGGGAAAAAACTTACTATTAAAGCTTACGAGGAATGTACCTATGACACAACGGGGACCTTGTGATCAAGAGCCAGCAGAGCGGTATTATGCACTGTATTACAGAAAAAAGGCGTGGTATGCTAAAACTGATCCTTATACAAATGGAGCTTTGTTAGCTTCTTGGGGTCCTGCAAGAAATAATACAGGTATTACAGGTTGTGCTGCTAGTAACAACTGGGGAGCCTGTGGTATGGGAAAATGGAATGCAGAGGTATCTCCTCCTGGGACCTCCACTATTACCTTAGCTGGATATGTTGCAAACGGGGTAGCTTTCCCAACCTTGGATATAACAATTAGCGAAAATACCGCCTCTGCTGGAGATATTGGTCCAGACAGGATCGGAATATTTATACAAGCATCATAATTATGGTTTTTAGAAAAAATATACGAGAAAGAAGATTTAGAGTAACAAACCGCTTAGGAAGAAGATCCTATAGAGCCTTACAGGGAATGTACGACCCACAGACCATGGGATACCCTCCTGGAATTAAGTGTATATTAACTAACGATAAAGAGATTAATATAGCAGACTGGGGCGATGGAAGTAGTAGTGAGAATACAGCTTTAACAGGACCAGCTACGGGGGAAATGAAAACTTTAGTTGGTATTTATTATCCTAGTTGGTATACTGGACCCATAGGTACTTGGACTGAGGCTCAGGTTAGAGAGGCACTCACTAATGATCTAGAAGAAGCTATTTATAACTGGTCCGATGGAAATACGAAATTAGTTGGTCCAAACGGGGGACAGGTAATGATTGATGGACCTACACAATTTTTCGGAACATGTGTAGACCCTGGTAACCATAACATATCTCCCTGTGAAGGGGGCAATGGTTGCCCAACAGGCACCCATTTTAAGCATCAAGTTTATGCTGCAATGACTGCTGCATGTCCTACTTGTGATGTAAAAACGGCATTAATGTTAGCATGTCCTAGGGGCACCGTAGGCAATCCTCTTATAAACAATCAACCCCCATCAACCAGCTTTCCCCCGATAAGAGGATATGCTGGAAGTACTCTTCAAAGTATAACATGGACGGATGGGGCAATAGGATATAACGGAAGTAATGTTACTGGTGGGGGTTGTGGACAAGCTCCAGGGGTCGGTCCTGGAGCGTACATCCCAGAAAATGATATTGAATTACTGAATAACGGTAGAATAAAATTAATTATGCTACATGAAATGATGCATACAATGAATTGGCCCCATACTAATAGACCTATGGTAGGTTTCAATCCTTCAACATGGTGTCCTACTTTTTTTGCACAGAATGGCCCCCAATTTCCTTGCACTAATTCGTCTGGAAATTATAGAGGGCAGGATAATTTAGGCTTAATGGCATATGGAGCCTATTGCCAAAATCCTTATAGTGTGTTCGATGCTCATCCTACCGCAGCATCAAAATATCTTAGGGGTCTAGGTTTATCTCCAAATGATGACGGAACATGGTTGCCTGATAATGCTGTTTTGCATCTTGATCTCTCCCCTGGAGATTCTGAAACTGTTAGACTATATGCACACGATACTAAAGCAAATGTAAAAGAAGATACACTTAGAGATATCACCACGGGCGCAACTGGCGATGCTTTCACGGTAGATCCTACAACAGGACAGGGAGTTATTCCTTACTTAATAAAGATAAAAAGACCTGTAGATATTACTCAAACAAGCGATAGCTGGCCTGTAGATGATAAAGCCTTGTTCATTAGTTATAGAATGAATTCGTGGTATAATCTAAAAAACCAAAGTGATCCTGATACGGGGAATGAGAACCTCTCCGAAGCCTCCTGGGCTCAAGGAGGGTACTTGAATGGTTCTGTAATTATGGATTGGGGACCTATAAATCCCTTTGGCAATAAATCAACCGCACTTTCTTTATATAAATATGATGCAGAAGATGTTAGATTACCCCCTGCTGCACCCAATCAGACTTTAGAGGGGTATATTGCAAATGGAAATGCTTATCCTAAATTAGAACTAAGAATTTTAGAAAATGCAGGAAGTGTGCCTGTCAATTCAAGAAGTGGCCCCTCCTCCATTCTGGTACAAATAAAGGCTTTATAATGGTTATTAAAAGAAGTACATTTGGAAAAATTGTTAAGCCTAAAAGGGTAACCCTCCTAGCGTATAATAAAGCAGATGAGTCAGGGTGGCCTTTTCAGTCTGAGCATCATTGTTATCTCCCTGCTGGGCACGGAAATGATGAGGATAATCTAAGACAGGCTTTAGAGTATGTAAAGCATCTTCCTGATATACAAGAGGATACCGCAGTATTTGGACAATCTACAACGCAATCTTTAGGGACAGGTTCAGATACACCACCCCCATCTCGGCTTAATTTTAAAACTGCAATTGTTCTATGGAAACCTGATACTGGTCCGATGTGTCAAAATGGCCCAACAGCGAATACAATAGCAGATGAAGTTGGAGAATTGTTCACAAAAACCCACAAGGATGGGTGGGGTAGAACATTAAAATTTGATCAAGCTTACTTAGATAATGTAGTAGCTCCTGATTGGGCTAAAAGCTGGCGAGCCGCTTTCTTAGGAAACATTACTATTGAAGGATTAACTGGGCCTAATCCTGATGTTTATCAAGGAAGTGAGTTTGTATTGCAAGGCACTTGGCCTTGTGGAACCGATACAACAAATATTGCTGGTTGTGGTTATTTAACTGCTAATAAGATTTGTAATCATGGTGTAACTGCTAATAATATGAAAAACCAGCTTGACAATGATCCTAGATTTGATGGATATCATTTAATTATTCAAGTAGTTCTGGGTTGTTGGTATGGAGGTGGAGGGACTTTTATAAACTCCGGTGATTCTAGAAAGTATTTAAATGTCTGGATGGGTCCTATACGAGGTCTAGTAGGTACTCCATTTTGGCCTCATGGGGGTAACTCTCCCTATCATACATGGCTTTGGCCTACTGCTAATACTGATTATATGCAAGCACCTTGGAATGGTTGTGCTGGGCCACTAAACAAAAGTATTTGGGAGCAAGGTCTCTTAAGAATGACGAATATAAAAGAAGTGCATGAAAATCAAGGGTATATGAATGTTGCTATTCATGAATTTTCTCATTCTCTAGCCACTCAAGGAATTAGTAGCGCAGCAACAGGGTGGTCACATAAAGTATCTTTTAACGAAACCTATGGTGCCCCTCCAAGTCAGATGGGGTGTCCGTCTAATCAATGGAATTGTGCTGGAGGGTGCCCTGATCCTTGGTCAGAAACTTACCCGTGTGATTGGTTAGCTGAAGGACCAGATGGAGTTAATTGCCAATGGGCTAGAATTTCTTATAGAAACATTCACGGTTTTGATGTAATGGGAACTGAAGAAGCTTATAATGTATCTCAGGATAAGGCTTCCGCTGAGAAATTGCATGGTCCAGGTTCAGTTCCTTTTGGAGGAACTGCGGGACCAAACTTATCCTTTATGAATTGGAGAGGAATTTTACCTAATTCAAATGTTTATGACCTAACAAGTGAGCCCCAAAATGATCCTAATTGGAGTTGGGAAGGATGGTTATATGCGGGTGATTATCAGTTTAAGTTTCCTGAGGACCCAATATCAGGTAAACAGGTCCTTATTAAAACAGAAATGCCAACTAATAGGGCTAATCCTACTTCTTGGGGAAGTATAAGTCCTACTCCAAAACATTGGCTAACTATATCTTATTTTTCTCGGGGATATATGGAACTATATGGGCCAAAAGCTAATAAGACTGTCTGTGGTCCTAATACTGGGCCTTTAAATATTATAGAAACTGGAACCCCCGCTCCAACCAAAGCTGGTTTGTTATATGTTGAATGGGGTCCATGGTCTACAGCTAATGGTCTAAACTCCTTTGCTACCGTTCATAGAGAAGTAGATATTTTTAAAAACTTAAATGTTCCTAAATTTCAAATAGGTCCATTTGCCACAGGAGGTACACAGTTTAATGGGTGGAAAGTCTATGTAATAGAAGACGAAATTCCTGATCTTGGAGGTCCTAGAGGACCAAGAAGAAGAAAAATTAAGCTAAGAATTACTAGAGCTTAGTGATTGTGTCCCGTCTGAGGTGGTTCGTAGGTCATGTACCACATCATTCCACTTCCTAGAACCGCATCAAAAAACATATTACCTGTAACTGATTGGTAGAAGTAGGATATGATCAACCCTGACCAAAATCCAAAACACATCGGGCAGCTAATTAGCTGACCTATAAAGGGATTAAGTTTAAAAACCCATTGTCGAATAGGCATAAAAATGCCTGACACACTTACGATAGTTGTAAGCCCTAAAAGTACAAAGACCCAAATGATAAAATTTACTAAATGTTCCATACCTTATAATAGCTCTAAATTTATCCCCGAAAGGAAGTTTGTTTGCTTTTTACTTCGCTATATAAAGAGAAGGATAACCCCTTCAAGGAGGTGATTGTGTCTAAAGATTTATTAAAAAAAGTGGGGCTAGGTTTAGTAGCCCTTCTTGTTGTTTTCAATACTTACAGCGTTCATAAAATGAAGCGAGGCTCTCAACGAAGTAGAGCAGCACTTTCAGGATTAAGAGCTAGAATGGTTGAAGCCCCACAAAGGCGAGGCCCAGTATTAGGACAAAGACAAGGTGGAGAAGCCCGTCGAGGATCAAAAGGTTCTGGTGAAGGCAAAGGCCATTGGAAAGGTTCTAAAGAAGAAAAGAAACAACAAAAAACAGAAGCTGAATGATCACTAAGTATACAATTGATTTAAGGCAATTCAATAATGGGGAGAGTGAGAAGATCACTTTCCCCACATTTGAACAATGTATGATGTACGGACTGCATAAGTTAAAGAAAGCATTCGAGAATCATAGTGCTGTTTTACACGCTATCCTTATTGAAGATTCCCATGGAAGAAAGATTGTGGTTAACCCTACTCCCGAGGAGATGGGAAAGTTTGAGTCCCTTTCTATCCCTTCATTAAAAGTCAAATTTAGTCTTGATCCTGTGGATGGGCACAGCAGGTTTATATTTTAGTAGTTAAAAAGGTACAAAAATATATCTTCCTTTGGGGTAATGTAGGGTATAATATGTTGATGGTGATCCATAAAAGTCAAATGGGTAATCACTTCAAAACTAAACAGATCACATATATTATTTAATCTTACCTATAAGAAAGTCAAATTAAGGATTGGAACATGACTGAATCAGGTGTTATAAACAGTTTTTGCTTGACCTCACCCCAAAAAATGCATAAAAAAAAGCTCTCAATTGAGGTCACATATCAATGGGATATCACTCAAGATGAGTGGACTGAGTTGAAACTACATCAAAAAACGTGGGAAAATGAGGTGCAATCCAAGCTAGAATATGACCCCACCTTCATGTTCCACATATTTAATGATATAACAGTTCCAAGTTTAAAACAAACCAAACTTAATGGGAAGGTTAGAAAAGTCAAATCATGAGTGGCCCTATAGAAGAAAGCGGTGAGTATCAAAAGATAAATTTAGAAGCCCTACAAGGGAACTTTAAAAGAATGACCGAGCCTATATTTGTACCCAACCCTGAAGAGTTAGATCTAGATCAGATACCTACATTACAGAAGATGTTAGATAAGTTGCACTTTGATTATATTGAGAAGGAGGGTGAGCTTGATGTTATGAAAAGTCAAATCATTGCAGTTAATAGTGCAATAATAGCTATGATGAATGTAAAAGAAAAACAGGAGGCAGCTACTCCTAAGTTAGAACAACCTGATAAATAGTCCAAAGCTACGCCTAGGGACCCCTTAGAATGCAGTATGACCATTCAACATTAGCCAGAGTGCATGTTTTTTGGGAAGTTCTAAGGGGTTCCTCTTTCTTGTTCTTACTTCTTGTTCTTATTTTGTGTTTTGCCCTTAGGAAATCCTAAATAGCGGTATTAAAAACAAGGAAATTGCAAATCAAAGAACAAGTAAAAAATAAGAACTCTCAAATGATATGAGAGTTCCTACTTGTTAGGATGTTGCTATCCGCAGCACCACTCACCAGCATCATTTTGCCAGTAGTCTCCACCCTGGCTACGAATATGCTCTAAATGGCTCTCCATTTCAAGCTCTTCTAGGATATCCCAATGTTCTTGCTCCGCTACGGGGTCATATGCGTCATCGTAGCTCTCATTGAGGTACGAAATTGCATCCGCACGAGTAAACTCGGGGTAGTTGATAAGAACTTGCATAAGCTCTGAGTCTGAGTATCTGTTTTTCATGCGGTCATTGTACCACCCTTGAGGGCATAGTGCAACACAAAAACCTTATTTATTTCGCGTGTGTCGTTGTAAGTTGTTGCGGCATCATTACTTAGGTCGGGAGGCCCCGGCCCCAAATGCGATTTCTTGA
>Ga0209349_1001626_pt1 | contig 11036 bp, 13 predicted proteins | sample ETNvirnome_2_130_FD_184067 | JGI IMG/M metagenome (GOLD analysis project Ga0209349, IMG submission 184067) | Marine viral communities from the Pacific Ocean - ETNP_2_130 (SPAdes) (version 2) | ecosystem: Environmental > Aquatic > Marine > Oceanic | place: Pacific Ocean | collected 2013-06-22
ACAGAACTGGTTAGATATGGGGCTTAAACTTCTAGATGGAACAAGCCCAGAAGTTTTAGAGGCTCTAGAAGCCGAAGAGGAATTATAATGAAACTCACCAAGGCACAACTCAAACAGCTCATCAAGGAAGAGCTTGAAGTTTTTAGGGAAGGACAATTATGGAGCGACGATCGCCCAGCTGGAAACGACCCCAATTTCAAGATTATTCCACAAGAGGCTTGGATCCGCGCCGCTCTGGATTCAGGTTTTGGTTATGATGTGGCAAATAAGCACTATTTAAAGAAAATTGGTTACGGGTATCGCCCTACTTTTAGATGGAAGGGTGTTGATTGGGCTGGCGCATTTTATAAACCGTATGACGCGCTATCAGATTCAGGTGGAACTTTCTTTGGACGCGATCTTTTAGGAAAGGCAATTGGATATGCAGAGAGCATGGATAAATAAAATGAAACTCACCAAGGCAAAACTAAAACAGCTCATCAAAGAAGAGATTGCTGCTGTTAAAATTGACGATACCGGTATAAAGCCATTTGATACGACACAGCTGAAATCTCGGAGAGATATACGAAAAGCTTTAATAGATAAGGCAAAAGAAATTATTTTTGCAATGGGTGAGGTAGATAGTGGCGATCTTGAAAGTTGGCTTTTCCATAATCACGATATTGAACCTCAACAAACTTTTGAAGATCTTCTTCATCAAGTAGTTAACTCAAGAGAACTTGATAGATATCTTAGCGACGATGGTTCTGGGATGTTTACAAAGGATAAATAAAATGAAAATCACCAAGGCAAAATTAATACAGATCATCAAGGAAGAGCTTAACGAGATCGATCTTCCCACATACGAAGGCGAACCCTTCGGTGAATACGACCTGGAAGCAGAGAACGAGAAGGGTCGCTGGCTAGAAGACCCGCTCTTTGAGCAACTTGGGGCCGTCGTGAAAGAATTGCTTCAACTCGGTGAGTCCCTGGGAATGGATAAAGATACAATTAGAAGAGATATCTACGAAGCAGTCCAACACGATATTGAGTAGGCTTGGGTGATTAGCCAAAAAATTAGCGATAAATAATAAAAAAAATTTCCGGCCGGCAATATTTAATATGTGTCCAACGCGCTTGTTCACATGTTCATTTTTGCACTGGCTGTTATAATTCCTGGCGGCCTCATTATATATTTTGCGGTTGTGGCCCATAAGCGCTATAAACGGCGGGAGGCCGAAGAGACAGCCCGAAAAGCCTTCATGGATATGTATCCCCCTCTATCTCTTAGGGCAAAAAGTCGGCGCAAGCGGCTTGATCGGCTGCGGGCTTACCGCAAGAGAAAAAACAAATAAATTCAAAAATATTATAAAGTCCGTCCGTTGAAGTACGTCCTATTTACCTATCATGCGGGGATACTTTAAAAACCACCCAGATATAACAGAGGCAATATTTTGGGCTTGCTGTGCTACTACCATTGGATCTCTTGCCTGGATTCTAAAACATTTGTAGTTTTTTATTGTGCGTCCATCTAAACTGACAAACTACTTATTTTAGATGGACCCGGTTTACTTCTTTATTATAAACATCCTGAGTTGCTGTGTATTCGTTATACTCGGAATATATGCTCTTGGGGTGGTGCGACGCAATCTCCAACAACAAAAATTAAACAATTTGATTGCCACCGAACTTAGCACTCTTATGAGCGCGGCGTCTAAAGAAGATGAACCTCAAAGCAGTTTTAACAGTCTTGCTAATGATATAAACTCACCGGAAATACTCACAACAATTATTACAGTTATGATTTCCAAATATGGTGATATGCGGCTCCAAGAGCAAGATTTTAAAAATGTTGATGTAGGCGAGTATGTATCAGTATACGTTGATAAAAAAACCGAAGAAATCATTTTATCTCTGGACCGCTCTATGACATCCGACAGCCCTCATCTAATGTCCAGCTATTCTGATATAGATGATAACACTTTTCATTAAGTCAAGTTAAAACAACTATTTATTCTGTGATCCCAGGCGACTTAGTCAAATCAATCAAACTCAATGCTATTGGTATTGTAATTGAAATATTTGGTGATTTAGACCCAGATAATCCGTGGGTTCGGGTTTTGTTCAGCAGTCCTAACGAAACATACCAGTGGTGTAAGATGAATGGCCTTTGTGTGGTTTCCGAAAAAGATAAGAAAAATCTAGTGAGCCTCTCTTTTAGTCTTCCCCACAAAAGCGGAAGTCTATGAGTCGCGCCATAGATTGTTCGAAGCAAATTTAATTATCTCTTCTGCCGAGTCTTCATTATAACCATAATTGTCAATTAAAGTCTGAACCATCGCATTGAATTTTCTTTGCTGCTTGACGTCGCGACTTTTGCTTTTTGTTACAATTCTGGATATGTCCCTAACAGAGGCAACGAGCTTTGTTTCGATCGCCTCGCGTAATGGGCCATAAGATTTCCAGTCTATTATTTCGCCGCGACGTAGTTTAGCAAACATATATGAAGTTATGTCAGCTCGGAAATTGTTTTTTGAGCTTCCCTTGATGCCTATTTGCTCTTCAATCGACTGTAAAAACTTTTCGTCGGGCTCCATTTCTTCACTTGTTACTTTATCTTTAACTTTAGTGTTGTTGACGTAAGCCTCCGCGTGGTCTAGGTAATTGTTGAATAGCGATTCGGCTTGTTCTTCATAAGCTGTAACAAAAGCTTTAGTGATCTCTTTTTCTAGTATAGTTAGGTACTCTTCATGAAGTACTTTCTGAAGGAACTCTAGGCAACTCTTTCTCTCATCACCATTAATGATTTGTTCCTTTACCTGCTTGATGAGCGCATCCCGAATAGAAATTGGAGTAATCATGTTCTTGGTCGAATCGGCCAGGGCGGCATCGATGGCTTTCATGATAAAGCGCGTGGATATACCAGTCATCCCTTCATCCTCTACTTCTTCACGTAGATCTTTAATGTCGACCTTTTTGATTAGTCCTTTCTCAACTATCTCTTCGCCATTATAAATTTTCATCTTTGTGAGCGGGTCGACTTTGTTCGACGGTTTCAATCGCGAAAGGACTGCGAACATTGATGCTATTTCAAGTGTATGAGGAGCGATATGATAATCGTAATCAGAACGACCAATCAATTTTTTATAAATCTTTACTTCTTGCTTGAACTCTAAGCAGTAAGGCACATTGACGCGGACGATCCGATCAAGGATGGCCTCGTTGGTATGTTCAGCTTTAAACTTATTCCACTCGGCTTCGTTACAATGAGCAACGATGACGCCATCAAAATAAATCATCGCCTGCTTGCCGGGCGACGGAACACTCTTTTCTTGTGTTGCTGTGATCATGGTATGTAGAAATTCAATCTCGTTTTTGAAAACCTCTACGAATTCTACAATACCACGGTTTCCAACATTGAAAGCACCATTAAAACTCAACGCTCTTGGATCATCCTCAGAGTAAAGATCAAGTTTTGAAATATCTTCCGATCCAATTAGCAGGCTTGTGTCCTGTGTGTTGGGGTCCATTGGCGGTACAACACCAACTCCTTTTCTTCCACGGATTGAGAAGTTCGCCTGTGTAATTGGAAATTTCGTGTAATCACCTTGGAACTCTTCTAAGAGGCGATAGCGACATACAGGGCACAAATCTCCTTCAATTTTAACATCATATATTTTTGCGAATTCTTCCCTCAACGAACGAGGGATTAAGTGGAGAGGCTCTTCGCGTATCGGGCAGCCTTCTAGGACGTAGGCCGGCTCACACAGCTCCAGAGCAGACTTTATATGTTCTATTAGAGCAGACTTGCCGGCGCCCACTGGTCCCAGCAAAAGCAGGACCTGACGGCTTTCCTCTCCTTTCATAGAGGCAGAATGGAAGAACCTCATTATTTTTTGTAATGGAGCCTCCATCCCGAAGAAAAGATCAGAAAAATAATCATAAACTTTCAATCTTTCAGAATTAAACAGTTTATGACACCGTTCATCGGTCTCATCTAGGGGTGTGATCCCGTAAGAAATTATTTGATTATACAATCTTTTGTGCGCCAAAATTGTGATATCTTTATTTTTCTCAATGAGCCCAAGATAATCTTCCAGATAGCCACAAAACTTCTCTATTTTCTTGCTTTCTTGGTGCTCTTTAATATTTTTTAAAAATTTGTTGGTATTACTACTCACTTGCTAAAACTCCCACACTTCATTTTCAATGAATGTTAATAATCTCACTTCGTCTTTCCAAAGCACTTTTATGTATTCATATACTTTTTTGGCATATGCTAAATCAAGATCTCTGCCGTCATGTTCGTGAGTTAAACATAAAGTGTTATTTTTTTCTATTTCATTAACGTAAATTGTAGGAACGCCATTTAAACCCACATTTCTTATTAATTCACGGCGCACGTTCTCCCAGCCTTCATCATTTGTAATATCATCTACTGTATGGTGTTTTGACTTGGGTTTAAACGAATAACTAAAATAATTCATATCTTGCATAAACTCTTGGTCCAGATAAAAACGTAAGAACGTAATATCATTATGTGTTTCTCTAATTAGTTTTGCCTCTTCAAATCCTTTTTCTTTTATTATCTTTTCAAATAATTTAAATCCTAAATGGTAAGGATTAACCCTGCCGAGATGGGGTCGTATTACTTGATTGTGAAGTTTAATAAAGGGGATATGTAGTTTATCCGGCAACTCTAACTCATTTACTATTTTTTGGTGGATCGTACAAGCCCATCCTTCGTTCATTATCTTGGTAAGTGCTTGGGGAATGAAATATTTTGAACTTTCTTCAACAATAAGGATTAAATTTCTTTGCCATTCTTTTAATTTTTTACTGTGCTCGGCAATAAAGTGTAGAATATTGAACTCTGGTCTCAAAGGTACTCTCTCAAGATTTGGCTGATATGCCGGTTTTTGGTTCATTCTTATGCGCTCAAGCAGCAAAAGCTCCTGGTGGCTCTTATATTTGATTCCAGGGTAGCGGGGAACCTGATATTTTATGGAATGGGCCGCATCCAAGATTTCTTCTACCTCATCTATTCCAATTGAAGGGTCTTCAATCAATGTTTTGATGTATTTTGCGGCAGATTTAAAGCTATTAATGATATTATTTGGGTTGGTGTCCTCAAACATTCTGTTATTTTTGAAGAAATCACTGTGTCCCACGCAATGAGCCATTGTTAAGATGTGAATATAGAGTTGATTTTCCCTCATAAGATAGGCAATACTGGGATTTGAGTTAATTATCATCTCATAGGGCAGCCCAGTTTGCCCCATATTGTAAAGTAAGTGCGTTCTTTCGTATTCTTTACCAAAAGACCAATGCCGATAGTGAGTTGGGAGGCCAATATAGGCCATTGTTCCCAACATTTCCTGATAATCAATGATTTCATAGTCAATTGGGTGCCAATCTAGGCCAAATTTAGCCCCGATTTCACAGATTTTTTGGTCCCAAAACTCCAAATTTTCAACGGTCCAGTCGCTCATTCGCTGTTTTTCCCCCCAAAAAGTGTATTAAATGCTACCCAAATGTCATCTTGGCCGCCAATCATTATCTTTTTGAACATATTATCACAAATTGGCGTTAATTTTGACCAAAGATTGTTCTTATCTTCGTTTTTCCAGGCCGAAAAGCTGTCCCAAGGGTAGCCGTGTGCTGTTTTATCGGGTTCTGGGTCTGTTAAACCCCTATAATCCTCATTAATTTCACAATATGCTGTGAGTTGGCTAATTTGTTTGATTTCTTTGAACAAATTTATGGATTTTTCGTTGTCTGAGGACCAATTTTCGCCATCTCCGCAATAAAATGTGTATATATTCCACGAATTTGGGTGAAATTCCTTCTCGACGGCCTCCAATTCCATCTCTAGGCAGCTAGAAACGATGGTTCCGCCCGATGTCCCCACCTGAAAGAAGTCTTTTTCGCTAACTCGCTTCGCAAATGTGGTGTGAGACACAAAAACAACCTCGGTTTTCTCATATTTGTGGTTTAAAAACTGATAAAGTAGGAAAAAGAAGCTTCTGGCGAGGTATTTTCGCTCTTGGGACATAGATCCGGAGACATCCATCAAGAAAAATATCACTGCGGCACTATTATCTTTAATTTTCGGCTTAATATGGTGATATTTTAGGTCATCTTGGTGAAATGGGAAGCGTTCTTCGCCTTCGGGGTCGTATGTTCCTGCTTTTATTGCCTTTTTCTTCCTCCGAACCTTCCTTTTTATGGTTTCTTTCTTGGAAAGTCGGGGTCTAATGCCCTTAAAACGATATCCTTTTCGTTTAATTGTCTCTTCGGATATAAATCTGAACTTTTTCTTCTCTAAATCCGGTAATTCCAGGTCATTGAACAGATATTCAGCCAATTCTTCAAGTGTAACCTCAACATCATAGTATTCATCGCCTTTTTGGTCGCTTCCGCCCCCTTTTCCTTGGCCTTGCGCCTGTTCAGCTCGTTGTTTTCCAATTTTTTGGCCCTTTTTCAGCGTATGATCGCCCCCGGCGCCAACAGACTTGTTTTTTTCGTTCTTTCCATAGATAAGGCGGTACTCTTTGAGGCCCCGGACCGGTATTCTGATCTTTTTCTTGCCATTTTGGCCAATAATTGACTCTTCAGCGACCACATCTTTGATAGATTCCTTGATTGCCTTCTCAATTTTGCGTTTATGGCGCATTCTATCGCTGGAAGCACGGTCAACAATAGATTCGTGTTTGCGAAACACACTCATGTAATAATTACTTACGATTTATAGAATGTCTTCTTCTAATTACAATGACGAGGTCAAAAAAATGTCAAAATACACTTGGTTATTAGATCCTGGACACGGAGGCATCATTAATGGTGTTTATCAGACCGCTGGGAAGCGTTCACCACTGCTTCCAGACGGTAGAACCTTCTATGAGGGCGTTTTTAACAGAGAAGTCACCCGCAGACTGTTAGCTCTCTGTGAAAAGGCCAATATTTCTGCGACAAACCTTGTTGACACCGATAAGGACCTGTCTTTGCGCCATCGCGTAACAAAAGCCAACCTTATTCATAAAGAAAACCAAAATAGTATCTATATTTCCATTCATGCCAACGCTTTTGGGAACGGAGTGACGTTTAACTCCGCACATGGCATAAATGTCTTCTATTATCACAAATCAAGAACGGGTAAGCGCCTGGCGCAGACTTTACAGTCCTCTTTGGCCGATATAACCGGGTTGAAGGACCGAGGGGTGCTAGCAAACGACTCTTGGGCCAACTTTTATGTCCTTCGGAGGACACATATGCCCGCGATCCTCTCGGAGAACGGTTTTATGACAAATTTGGAAGAAGTTAAGAAATTATTGAGTTGTGAGATGAAAGACAAGGTGGCCGAAGGCCATTTTGCGATGATTAGGAAAATTGAAGAAGATGGACACCAATAAAGAAGTAAAAAATGAAATTATATCTCTTTTAGCGGATTTGAGCGTTAAATTTGAAAAATTTAAGAAAAAAATTGATAAAATGTGCGAAAATACGGAATGCTTTCAAGAAGTGATTGTTGAAAAGCAAAAAAAGACGAAAGAATGATTTATGGAGTTAATTTCGACTCATTTTATTAAAACTGGAGATGTAGGATATCATGGCAACCTTTTTGGAGGTGTAATGCTCGCTTGGCTTGATGAAGCCGCAGCAGCGTTCGCTGCCCAAGTTGCCGACACCCCCAGAATGGTTACGCGACATATTAGCGGCCTAACCTTCGAAAAGCCCTGTAGGCCGGGCCAAATCATCAAGATATATGGAGAGGTGGCTAAGGTCGGGAAAACGTCTCTAAAGCTGAATATGGAGGCTAGAAGACACTCTGTATACAATGGAACACAGCGCGCTGTGGTAAGCACCGCAATGACCTTCGTTCGTATCGACGGTGATGGGGAAGCGATCCCTATTTCGGAAAAGGTGAGACAAAAGTACCGAGATCCGAAAGATTTCACCTAAAAACAACACTATTTATAGTATATGAAGCATCTACTTGAAAACTGGCGCAAGTACAGGGCCCCTGTGCTCTTGGAGGCGATCGATCCTATAACAATAGATAAAATTGAATCAGCAATAATGAATGCTGGTGGCGAACCATATATTGTTGGTGGTGCCGTGAGAGATGAACTCCTCCCAGACACCCCACCTTCAAAAGATGTTGATTTTCTTGTGAGAAATCTTGAACTTCATCAAATTGTTAGTGCGTTGTCTCATCTCGGAAAAGTTAAAGAAGTCGGGCAAGCTTTTGGCGTTGTAACGGCCACAATTGATAATGAAGAGTTTGATTTTGCTATTCCTAGAACTGCCGAGATTAAAACTGGTGAGAAACACACTGAATTTGACGTAGAAACCGATCCGAAAGCCTCGGTTGAGTCAGATTTAAGCCGCAGAGACTTCACAATTAACGCTCTCGCCAAAGACGCAGATGGAAACATCATTGATATGTTTGGAGGACAAGAAGATCTTCAAAATAAAATTATTAGAGCCGTCGGTAATCCAAATGACCGCTTTAAAGAAGATCCCTTGCGAATGTTGCGCGCAATTCAATTTGCGACACGATTTAACTTTAATATTGAGCTAGAGACTGCCGCGGCAATCCGAAGAAATATTGATAAACTTGATTCTGTTTCCGCAGAGCGCATTTTATTAGAATTTAAAAAGGCGTGGACCAAAGGCACTGCTAATAGCAAGCATTTTATTAACCTCTTATATGAAACCGGCATTGGTGAGGCACTTTTTGGTTATGCGTTTCGTCCCCAGCATATTATAGTAAAAGACCCAGTTATTGGTAATTTTGTAGCTTTTTTCATAAATGGTGGAAATTATAATAAGCTTAAGCCAACTAACAAAATGGTTCAATATTTGAAACTGGCTCAAATGGCGGCCAAAAGTGAATTGCCGGTGCACGAATATGCAGGCAGCGAAAGAAACAAACTTCCGCTGATAGCAGACATACTTGAACAATTGGGACATAAAGATAAAGCTTTAAAGATCAGAGACGCGCTAGAATTGCCCCTGAATTCCAAAGAACTAGATATTACTGGCCACGACTTAATGAAAATGGGGTATCACGGCCGCGAAATTGGTGAAATATTCAATAATCTTCTAAAAGCAGTTCATAAACAAGAAGTCAAAAATAATTATAATGACTTGGTGGCGTATGTATAATGAAACTCCTACTTGAAAATTGGCGAAAGTATCTGAATGAGGGAATGAAGGTAACTTCCGACCTTCCTTCAGACGCGGTGATAGTAATTGCTCCGGATCCAGAGGAAAGGGCGCCCGGATCTAAAATGATATACTATGCCTGGAGGAATCCTGAAACAGGAAAGATTAATCCTCCATCCACTGGCAAAAGCCGAGCACATCCAAATATATATGGAGAAGTTACGATTGTGCCGTTGGGAGATCGTTGCCCGGGCGTGTGGGAATCACATTCAAATGCTAATCCTGGCTGGGGACCTCTCTTATATGATGTTGCTATGGAGTATACTACGTTAAATGGAAACGGATTAGTGTCGAGTCGAGAAGGTTCTTCTCCTGATGCTCAAAAAGTGTGGAATTATTACTTAAGTAATCGTCCGGACGTGGAACCGCACCAACTAGATGATGAGAGAAATACTCTAACTCCCGATGACAGTGATAATTGTGCCCAAATAGCAATGCCTACTGGTCGTGAGGGCCCCGGAGGTTACAGTCAGGGTGATGACCGCAGTGCCGGCGTAAACCCAGAAAGACAAAGGGATTGGCTATTAAAAAATGCGTTCAGTAAGCGATATACCAAAACCCCCTCGACGATTAGGGCGCTTGAAGCATCTGGACAATTAGAGATTATCAAATGAAACTCCTACTTGAAAATTGGCGAGAGTATTTGGATGAGGGGCTGAAGCCGCGGCCCGGCTTTCGATTGGTAGGGCGTATGATACACTTAACAACAGAATCGGATGGCGCTACGCGAGATATAGTTGTAGTTAAACATCCAGATGGCTCCATAAAGCCTTATTTTAAAAGTTCGGGCGTTTCTGGAGGGGGATATAAAGGTGATTGGATACCATTTGAGGGCGTAGCTACTTTCGAAAGAGTTCCATCCGGCAAAACCTTTACCGATGGAGAGGGCGAAGAAAGAAATCTCACCTCTTGGCAAATGACAGATCGAGCTTACGGGCATTATCCACTATTGGCTAAGACTTATTGGAATCAAGGAGGCGCAAAACCACCAGAGGGCACAATACATGCAGAGGCAGCGGCATGGATAGAAAGCCTTGATAATTTGCCCGAGGACAAGAAGCCAGAAACTAGAGACATAACTGTCCAACGCGGCGTTCAAAACAATATTGTTTTTTTTAGTAAAATGAATCACCAGCTATGGAGAATGAAAGCAATTGATCGCAATGCAGAAGTATTAAATGTAAAATCTGGCGCCAGAAGAATTCAATTTGGACTGGATGAAAAAAGCTAAAATGAAACTCCTACTTGAAAACTGGCGAGAGTATTTAAAAGAAGAAGTTGATTCTTTAAAGATTATAATGCCTCCGACAGATTTACAGAAAGCACAAGATTTGATAGCCCAGGATCCTGGGATGGGACAGGATTTTCTAGATTCGCTTCCTTCCGATGTGGTACCGCATGAGGCTATTCATGCTCTTCAAGCCAAAGAAATGCCAGAGCTTTTTGCTGGCTCAGTTGAGAATGCCCTGCCCGATAATATAGAGTGGGAAGATATTTCATGGGAGCAAAAAGAAAAATATTATAGTGTACCATCTGAAATAATGGCATTTGCTTATGATTATGCCACCGGTAAGAACAGGGCTGAGGAATCTTATAAAGATTATGAAAGTATAGGCGGCGCCGTCTTCGAAAAATATAAAAAATATGTTGAAGCATATAAAAAACGGTTAGGAACAGATAAATGAAACTCCTACTTGAAAATTGGCGAGAGTATTTAACCGAAGCCACAGAAGAACCAAACCTTGTGGCCTTTAGTGAGTATTTCAATAATAAGATTGTTTCTTTTCTTCTCAACCCTCGGACCGTTAATGAACTTCAAGCAGCCC
>Ga0209349_1001632_pt1 | contig 11017 bp, 24 predicted proteins | sample ETNvirnome_2_130_FD_184067 | JGI IMG/M metagenome (GOLD analysis project Ga0209349, IMG submission 184067) | Marine viral communities from the Pacific Ocean - ETNP_2_130 (SPAdes) (version 2) | ecosystem: Environmental > Aquatic > Marine > Oceanic | place: Pacific Ocean | collected 2013-06-22
GCGCCGTTTACCACAACATCAAAGGCTTCGGCAAAAAAGCGTGGGTCGTGATTGTCAACATTGATTTAGACTACGAAAAACATGCTGTCGAAGGCAAAAGCTTGGAAGAGATTATAAAAGGTTGTATTGAATATCTTAATACCGCACCCAAAAGTAAATATGGCCGCCGAAGAAAAAGAAAACTTCTATATGGCAGTTTTCAGAACACGCCGTATCGAGCGTATCTGAAGGAAAAGAACAATAAAAAATATATACAAGCTTTATTAATTGTGAGCGATAAAAAAAGAAAATGCTTTTGGGGCAAAGGCGAGAAGGTAAGGCTCAGGAAGTGAAAGAAAAAACCTTTATTTATGCTTTTTCAGAAGATAAATATATTGAATATATGAACAAGCTTTATCTTGAAAAGATAGCTATCAACAATCTACTTTTCCACGAGCCGTACATCTCAGGGGATATGCACACAAAAGCCCTATTATGTGAACAATACGCCTCTTGTCACCACTTAGAAAAAATATTAGAAGAACTTGAAGACTCTTTTGATACAACAAAACAAGAATTTTATTTGACCGACACACAAGCAGTGAAATTTACAGTTTTATTATCCTCGTTAGTTCAAGTTAAAGAAGAACTACTAAAAAATGCAGTTTCATTATCTTTCCACTAGTTAAGAAAGTAGGAAGAAACATGAAAAAATCAATAATTGCTGGCATCATATTAAGTTTTTTTTGTCTCACTGCGTATGCTGCTCCTCCCAAAAATCAACGCTCTAAGTTCTACGACTTTAGTGAACAACTTATTAATGGCCAAATAAGAAAGCCGACTGTGCTCTACACAAATACGCGCGAAAAAGTTAAATTTGAGCGCCTCTTAAGTCTAAAAAAATCTTTTTTGAACAGAATGTTTGAGACAAGCAAGTATAACGTCTTCAAATAATTCACGAAATTAAGATAAAAAACATAAGACTTTTTTCTTTTTCAAATTATTGAACATATGTATTATTAGGTGCGTAATATTTTACGCACATTACCTCTACATAAAAGGAACCTTGCGATGACAATAAGGGCTAAGGCCAAGTATGTCTTCTTGACTATCTTGCCCTATATAATATTATATTTTTTACTACAATCAGTCTTAGTTATCAACACCAGCCATAATTTAACCACCGACCTAGACAAGCTTATTCCTTTTGTGCCAGAATTTATTTGGATCTATCACAGTATGATCCCAATATTTATTTTGATATCACAGTATGATCCCAATATTTATTTTGACAACCGTGGTGCTGATTGAGAAAAAGCCTGTGTTTTTCACAGCCATTGCGTCAATTATTTTTGCTTCAATAATTATGCTTCTATTTTATACTTTTTTCCCCGCCTTTTATCCAAGAGATGGGCACACGGAAGCTTCGGTTTCGGGATTTTTGGTGGAGGTCACAAGAAGTATTGACGGCTCAAACAATACGTTCCCTTCAGGGCATGTGACTTTTGCTTGGCTTATGGTATTTTTTATAGGACTATCGAACTTTGCGCAAAAATACAAATGGATTCAGCTTGCATACATTGTATGGGCTTTCCTGGTTTCCGCTTCAACACTAGTCCTGAAGCAGCATTTTATTTTGGACGTTTTTTCTGGCATATCTTTGGCGACATTATGTTATTTTTTAGGTAAATATCTTGTGTTTGAGAGGATGTTGGCAACTAATTAAAGTATGAGCTTTAATTTTCCTGAAGAGCTAACAATTAAGAAAAATAAAGAAATTATTAACGATGTATTAAAAAAACAAGTTTCTCTCGAAATAAAACAATTTTCCCTCGAAGAAGATTTTGAAAGTGATTGCTCAAATATTTTTTTTATTTTAGATTTTTATTACAAAACAAATAAACAGTATGAAGTGAAAAGCAGCGGCTCTGGGGTGATTGACGCCCTGTTTACAGGGGTGATTAATAAATTTTCTGATGCCTACATTTCGCTAAAAAACATTGCTTTGCATGCCTACATTTCGCTAAAAAACATTGCTTTGCATGATTTTTTAGTTAATGTCAACTTCAAAAAGAGTAACAGCCCACTACAAACAGACGCTCCAGTGGAAGTTAAAATTACTTTGCGTGGCGCTGAAGGGTGCAAACTTTATTTTAAGGCCGAGTCAAAGTCTCTAACAAAATCCGCTATTAAAGCAGTTTGTAGTGCGATGGAGTACCTGATAAATGCAGAGTTGGCTGTCGTTCAACTGAGCAAAGATATAAAATCGGCGGATAAAAGAGGAAGAAACGATTTACAACGTGAATATGTTTCTCAGTTATCTGAGTTGGTGAAGTTTGTTTCTTACTCGAAAGTTATAAACAATTTGAATAAAAAATGATTTTTTTATTGACAAGAGAGCCAAAATAGACTATTCTATTAATGTGAAAGGCAAAAGCTACAATACAGGCAAAAAGAATGAGAAACAATCTTGGGCGAGACTTCAAAAGCTTGGCTTTATTCGACCAACTTCACAGCAGCGCAAGAATGTTGTAGAGGCATATTCGAGACAAGGGAAAGAGATTAAGCCAAAAGGCTATGATTTAATAAAACTGCCAAATGAAAAGGCTCTTGATGATGTAGACAAATTATCGAAAACCCTTGAAAAAGTTGTACTCTATGAGCTAAAAACAGCAGGAAAGAATCGACGCCAGCCACTAAAAGAAAATTGGTCTGGCTTAGGGTTTACTTTGACAGGCGCAGAAAAACACAACGCAGAGTTGCTTGGACAACAATATAAGTTTCTTTTTCTCAATCTCAAGACAAATAAATTTCACATATGTCAACTGGAGGATTTCTTTTCTCCTGAAGTTTCAGGCATTTATCCCACATGGTCAATTTTTATCAAAAAAAGCTTGACAAACTAATCTCAATAAGATATAGTATAGGTAGAAACTATTGGAGAACAAAATGGTTGATAAGATTATTCGATACGAAAACGATGAAATGACCGAAGAGGAAACAGTTTCCTTCTTTCAAGAACTTATTAATTCTGGCCTGTGTTGGAAACTTCAGGGTCACTATGGAAGAACTGCACAGTTTCTTATTGAGGAGGGTGCATGTACCGCGTCGGTGACTTAGTACAATACCCTAAAAGCGATGAAGTTGTTGGGCTTATCACAAAGGTTAAAGGCAGAAAATGGTTCAGAGTTCGTTGGAACGATGGAGTTATACTGGACGAACACCTTGATGATTTGAGGCCAACAAATAAAGATAAACATGAAGTTGATAAATAACAAAATGGATAAACAAACCTTCAATGATGCTCTTGAAGGGAGTGGATACTTAGTCAAAAGGCATCTGGTTATGTGGCGCGACAAGGACAGCGGCTCAACTTCTTTTTAGCGAGTGTAAGAATGATAAATTCTCTCAATGATAGATGGCCTGGGATTGGCGATATGATAATTCAAAAATCTGAAGGCAAAAAATATGTTGGTATTGTCTGTAGAATAGTCGCCGATGGTTATGGACACAAAAAGATTTTTATCAACTGGGACAAAAACCCACCAGATTATTACGATGAATACGGATATTCGGCGCAAAACATTCACAACTTACGTCGAACATTTGACTTGATAAAAACACGAGAGGACTAAATGAAGATTGGTGATTTAGTCACAATAGCTCCTGCAAAAACAGGCACTTATATCATAACTAGTTTGAAGGGTTTTAGTTCAGGCGTGGAACTCCCTGATTGCGTGACAGTGGCTTCGCTAAATGGCGAGGGCATTGGCTATAATTTGCCAATGGGAAAAGAATGGATTGAGGTTATCAGTGAAAGTCGGTGATTTAGTAAAGTTCAAGAACAATGGTATGATTGGCCTCGTCGTGAAAGTCGTGACCTTTGAGGACCGCAGAGGTCCGATGTATAGAGTTTCATGGGCAGATGGGCACATCGGCAATCGCTTACCGAGCGACTTGGAGGTGCTCAATGCAAGTCGGTGATTTAATTAGAGAAATTGAATTTCCTGATGATTCCTGTGGTTTGATAGTGAAAATTAAAGACCACAAAGTATCCCGAACACCATATGGTGTTCTATGCCACAACCAAAGAATCGAATGGTTCACCAAAGCATATATTGAAGAGAAGTGCGAGGTTGTCAGTGCAAATCGGTGATTTAATCAGGAGCAAAAAGGAGGTAGGAGGGGCAATACGCACACCCGGTGTCATTGTCGCCATCAAGAAATTGCGGCACGGGCATTCGTTTCTCCGTATCCACTGGCAGACCGGCAAACCCGGTGGCTTGTTTTCCGACGAAGTAGAGACTATCAGTGCAAGTCGGTGATCTGGTACAATATCGTTCATATTGGAGCACATGGGACGGATATGGAGTAGTAATAGAAAAAGAGAAAATAAGCTCCAATGTGCGACGTTTTCTTGTTCATTGGCCTGGAAAACCAGGACACGTTGGTATAGAAACAACTTGGGAAAGCCCAAAGGATATGGTGATAGTAAGTGAAAATAGGTGATTTAGTTGCGCGGCGTTGGCCTCCTTTGGAGGGCAAGCTGACTAGGTTGATTGGGGTTGTTGTAGAAAGAACCCCGACAATTAATAGTCAAGCTTTTGCTTTAGTAAAATGGTGTGAGCCTCATCGAATAGTTGAAAAAGTTCGCGTAGAAGAGTTAGAGGTAATCAGTGAAAATCGGTGACTTAGCGACAGTCCGTAATCTTTCAACAGGTGCGCCAAGTTGGGTACGCGAATTGTACCAAACACGCGCACCAGTTTTAATTGTGGCCGAGTCAGGAAGTCCAGGTGACATCTGGATTTTACACAAAGGTGAACGCTATTTTATCCAAAAGTTTAGACTCAAGGTACTAGGAGAAGAATAGAGGTAATCAATGAAACTAGTTAGAGATTTTATCCCTCGCATTATTAAGGAAAACGGCAAATCTTGTAAATATCATATTGCAAAAAACGAAGAATATAAACAATGCCTTTTTGAAAAAATGCGAGAAGAATTAAATGAATTTATTGAAACTCCAAGCACTGAAGAAGCTGGAGATATGTATGAAGTATTTATATCAATTCTGCAATTCCATGAGATAAATTTTGTTGACGTGATAAGTGTTGCACATGACAAAAAAACTAAACGTGGCGGATTTGATAATAAAATTATTTTGGAAACAGTTAATGCAAATCGGTGATTTAGTTGAACTTTCTGCTGCTGGGCGCAACACATTATATTGTCGCGCACTGCGTAAAAAGCAAGGAATAATTATTGAAGTGCGCTCAAAAGAAAATTATATGTACCCTATCGTCATAAACTGGTTTGGTGCAGGGCGGTCAACCCATCTTAGGTCACACCTAAAATATATTTCAAAAGCTTAATTTTTTTTTTTTTATATACGCATAAAAGAACTTGACAAACATCTTTTTATGTGAGATAATGTATATAGAAACAATGGCAAAAGGAGCCAAAAATGCAGCCCAATGATATTTTAATGAAGAAATGGTGTTTTGGAATGGGTCGAAGCAAAGTCCGTGAAGAAGCCGTCATGAATGAAAATGGCGAACTCCAAACTTATCGAACATACCCTAAATATCGTACCATCATCTTCAAAGTAGAAAAAGCTACAAAGAAAAATAATCAATGGCACGTAGAGGGCAAACAATATTCTTCTTTGAATGGCAAGCCCAAAACAGCTAAACTCGTGCTTGACGAGAAAGCTGGCTTGTACAAGGCTCCAGGCCAAAAACGTCCGTTTCTTCAGATTGAAAATCCTGGTCAGTTGAGTGAGGAGGGCTTACCACCTGTTGGCAGTCTCATCACAGTAAATAAAAAGCACGCCATTGTAACAGCCGTTGGCCGCAACGAATTGACGGTATATGTGAACAACAAACTCCAGAAAATCACTTGTCGCCCTGGCACAATCAAATGGCATTCTGATAAAATCCTCGCAAGTGCCGTAAACTAAAAAGAGAAATATTTCTTTCAAAAAGAAAAAAAAGTTCTTGACTTTTTCCCTATCCTGTGAGATAATTACTTTAGACAATCGAGGGAGAACAAATGCACCCGGACATTCTTGAAAGAATCATCGCCGCAAGGGAAAAGTCAGAACTTCTTTCTGACTGGGACAAGGGGTATCTTGAAAGCCTAGAAGAACAGTTTAACAAACGAGGTCGTTTGTCGCCGCGCCAAATTGAGATATTTGCACGTATCGAAGAAGAAAAGCTTTCAACAGAAGCCCAAGACGAGCGTCAAAAATGGAACGACAATTACGACGCCGAAAAACGTCGAGTTGCTAAAGTGTGTGCCAATTATTACTTGGATGCAGGCTACTTCACGAGTTTAGCTACTCGTATTGTGGAAGAGCCTGAATTCATTCCTTCCGAAAAAGCCTGGAAAAAGATGTGCGAGAACAAGTACGCAAAAAAGGTTCTTGCAAATCACGACAACCCATCAAAATATGAAATTGGTTCTCTCGTTGCTTTCCGCGCCACTGCTGATTGGGCACACCGAATGTTGGCAGGCGACAAGCCATGCGTCGTCATCTCTTCAGGTGGCATCATCAAAAGTGCTGCTAAGGGCGCGAAACCATACAAAGTTTTGCCCTACGGTTTGGCAAAACCAATTGAATGCGAAGAACGCCACCTCAAAACATACAAAAAGTCAAAGAAAAACAAAAAAGTTGTTGACAAAGACATCCCCTTTTGATACAATATATATAGAAACTCGAACCACGGAGAAAATATGAGTTGGAACGGAACTGTCAGATGCTCAAATTGTTACGAAAAAGGCCACAATCGCAGTGGCTGTCCCAAACTTAAAGAAGAAATGCAAAAACGTCTCGACGCTGATCCCAATGATTATCGCGCCACAGACTATTTCGAGAAGAAGAAACGTACCAGCAAGCGTACTTGTGGATACTGCCAAGAACCAGGCCACAACCGCAAAACGTGTTCCGAGGCGAAGATAGACCGAGACGGTTTCATCCAACAGAATCAAACTGCACGAGAAAAAGTCCTTGTCTGGATGAAAAGTAGCGGTATCGGTGTCGGTACACTCCTCGAATTTGAAACTTATTGGGATGGGAAGCACATTGGACTGGTAGAAAGCATAAATTGGTCTTCTATTAACGCCCGGCGCACCCTTGTTGATGAAGATGGTGTTGGTGTACCTAACGTATCCTGCCTGAGAATGGCAAAAGTCGATGGCTCGAAAGATCGAAACTCGGTGGCTCCCCGTGATGCACTAGTGCTGGGCACTATTCCGTGCCGCTTGGTTTCCGCGCAAGTTCCTTATGGTTGGCTAGAGAGCAAAGACGAAGCGACGTTGGACGACATCGACGCAGAGTTGAAGCAGAATAGCAAAGACTACATTCGTCGCTACATTCTTAAAACTGAAGAATCCCCCTGGTAAAAAGCAAAAAAAAGCAAAAAAGTTGTTGACATTCTTGTCAATACATGAGATAATACATATAGAAACAATCGGAAAAGGATACTTATAATATGGCAATCGACTTCAAAAGCTTTCTCCAATGCGCTCCCCACGTCCTCAAGGTTGCAAAACCGATTTTGATGCGCGGTCGTCACGGCGTTGGAAAATCTGAACTGGTTTATCAAGTTGCTGAAAGCCTTGGTCTTCCTGTGGTGGAACGCCGAGCCAGCCAAATGACTGAAGGCGACCTGCTTGGTATGCCGTCACCCGAAATGGTTGAAGTTAATGGCGAACAAGCTTCTGTTTTTCGCCCCTTCGCTTGGTTCATTCAAGCTTGCACACAGCCTGTTGTATTGTTCCTCGATGAAATTGACCGAGCAACGACGGAGGTGCGCCAGGGCATTTTTGAGTTGACCGACAGTCGCAAACTTGCTGGTTGGGAACTTCACCCTGAGACACAAGTCATTGCTGCTGTAAATGGCGGCGAGCATGGCGACCAATATCAGGTCAACGAAATGGACCCAGCAGAACTAGACCGCTACACCGTCTTTGACGTGGAACCCACAACCGAAGATTGGTTGGATTGGGCAAAAGATAATGTTAACGGGGTTGTTTGGGACTTCATCAACCAGAATCGCAATCACCTGGAGCACCAGGACGATTACGAGCCTAACAAAGTATATCCTTCGCGTCGCTCTTGGAAGCGTTTGAGTGACTGTTTGGAGACAGCATGTTTACTTGAAGGAGATTCTCCGACACTTTTCAACCTTGCAACTGCATTCGTTGGTTTCGAGGCGGCAGTCTCTTTCAACGACTTCATCAAGAATTACGAACGACAAGTCACAATCGAAGACGTGCTCGACAATGGCGAGATTGAGAAAACCAACGAGTTCGACATCAACGAGCACAGTGCGCTGATTGAGAAAATGGAAGCAAAAGAAGTTTTCAAGACGGCACTCACGGACGAACAAGTCCAGAACCTCGCTAACTATTTCGTCACGCTTCCCAGCGAATGCTGCATGAAATTGTGGACGACTCTGGGACAAGGCGACCTTGAAAACACCACTAAGCTGCACCAGGCAACCACCAAAGATGGTAAAAAGGTCGCAAGCCATCTTGTAGAAATCTTGACTGGAAATTCCGCAGAATAAGGAAGGGGTCGAAGGCAGGGCAGCAAAAAAGTTGCCCTGCCTTCATTTTATTCTTGACTTATTTCCACGTAGGTGCTATAATTACTATATGAACAAAACAAATAAAAGCTTTGATTTGAATATGCACACGGCGCGACTCCTTCTGGACGAACCGTTCTTTGCTTCTTTGTCCCGTCGCGTCAACAAGACTTCTTCGACGGCACTTCCTACTGCTGGTGTGCGGGTCAATCCCAAAACCGCGCAATTTGAAATGATTTACAATCCTGAGTTTTTTGAAAAGCTTGACGACGCAGCACGCAAAGATGTTTTGAAGCATGAGTTTTATCACTTGGTCTTTGAGCATGTTACGGGTCGAAAGCCCGATGCTATCAACCCGCTTACCTGGAACTTTGCCACAGACCTCGCTATCAATTCGCATCTTGAAAACTTGCCCGAAGGTTGCCTAAAACCAGGGTTAGTTGGCACTCAATTTGAGGAATTTCCTTCTGGCCTATCGGCAGACGCTTATCTTGCTTTGCTCCAGAAGCAAGAAAAAGAAAAGAAAGAAGAAAAGAAAGAAAACGAGAACGGGGAAAAGGGAGAAGAAGGCGAAGAAAGTGGTGGTGTTTCTGAACAATTTGATAGCCATGAAGGTTGGGGTGCTACTGACTCCGTTACTGAAGAGATTGCGAAAGAGCGATTGAAGGACTTCATCAAAAAAGCCGCAGAAGAAGCGAACAAAAGTAGCAATGGTTGGGGCAGCGTTCCTCGTGACTGTCGCCGCGACATCATTGCACGTTTGAAAACCAACATCGACTGGCGAAATGTTTTGCGGTATTTCATCAAAACCAGCACACGCGCAAACAAGCGGAGCACTGTCAAACGCTTGAACAAACGCTATCGCTATATTCATCCAGGCAAGAAGGTTCAACGACGAGCCAACATTGCTATCAGCATTGACCAATCCGGTTCTGTAAGTGACGAAATGCTACAAGCCTTCTTCGGTGAGTTGAACAAACTTGCCAAACTAGCAACCTTTACAGTCGTACCGTTTGACACAAGAGTTGACGACTCACTTGTCTATGAATGGAAACAAGGCCAGAACCACAAAACCGAGCGCGTGATGTACGGTGGAACGTGTTTTGATGCACCAACCGAGTATGTGAACAAGAATGGTTTTGATGGTCACATCGTCTTGACAGACCTCATGGCACCGAAACCCAAAGCATCGAAATGCCAACGCATGTGGATGACCACAAAGCATTACGCGGAACGCCCATACTTCAAGACAAATGAGCGCATTCTTGCAATCGACGTGTAAAAAGTTCTTGACAAATCACCTTATTTATGAGATAATATAGCTAAGGAGTTGAGATGCAACCTGGAAACTTAGTTAAAATCACAAGACCTGGGATCGGTGTCCCAAGGGATACGATTGGTCTGATTCTTAAAACTGTTGAACCTCGTCCCAATGAATACGACATACTATATCATGAAATTCGCCTTTGCAACGATAAAGCGCGAGTGGTTCGACGACTGGAACGGGATTTGGAGGTAGTCAGTGAAGGATAGATGGCCCGAAGTTGGTGATTTGTTGATTCACACGGACGGTGCGACGTTTAACAGTGGAGAAAAATGCCAAGGACTCATCACTGAAGTTGTGGGTGGAAAAGATATTGGTGGTCGCGTCTTTGTAAAGTGGGCAGACAACAATGCTCCTTATAATTATGGTGACAAGTATGGTTATTCGGCTGTCAACATTCATAATTGTTTTAATGAATTTACACTGGTGAAGTCATGAAATTAAACGGTCATGAAATTAAACGAAGAAATTGTCTGCAAAGATGGCTTTATAATGAGCGTCCAGGCGCACCAGGGAGCATATTGTAGCCCTCGAATTGACGACGCTCCGAGATACACTCAAGTCGAGGTTGGCTTTCCGTCGCACCCTGAGCCTTTGCTGCTGGAGTGGGCAGAGAACACAGACAGACCAACCAACACCGTTTATCCGTATGTTCCAGCACATCAAATATCGCTTGTTTGCGTCAAACATGGCGGCATTATTTCAGGCGAACTTCCCGCTGGCATACCACGTATCGAGGCCAACAATGCAAGTCGGTGATTTAGTTGTGAGAACATACGGAGAAGGCCAACGCCCAAGAGCACTCATTGTAGGATGGTACAAACCCTCCGTCGCAGAAGTGATATGGTTAGGCACTGACGAGGTTCAACGAACATACGGAGAAGGCCAACGCCCAAGAGCACTCATTGTAGGATGGTACAAACCCTCCGTCGCAGAAGTGATATGGTTAGGCACTGACGAGGTTCAACAGTTTGCTAAAAAGTATCTGGAGATGCTTAATGCAAGTCGGTGATTTAGTGAGAGACAAAGTAACAAAAGCTGAAGATACAGTCGGCGTTGTAGTCGATATTGAAAAGTACGATGACCGTTCTATTTTTAGAGGGGTTCAAGTTTTGACCAATGGTA
>Ga0209349_1001638_pt1 | contig 11000 bp, 4 predicted proteins | sample ETNvirnome_2_130_FD_184067 | JGI IMG/M metagenome (GOLD analysis project Ga0209349, IMG submission 184067) | Marine viral communities from the Pacific Ocean - ETNP_2_130 (SPAdes) (version 2) | ecosystem: Environmental > Aquatic > Marine > Oceanic | place: Pacific Ocean | collected 2013-06-22
TTTTGCTAATAGAGGAAATATCTTTATTGAAGCACAAAAAGTTGATCCAGATACTAATAGTGTAGTTATAGAGATTATGTCTAATGGAAAAATTGGGATTCATGCAGCCAGTTCAATTGATATTAAATGTACTGATCCTGTTGGGGTTATTCACATAGAATCTCCAGCAAGTATTGATGTAAAATCTGGGGGAAGCCTGAATATTCAGTCTGATGGTGATATGAATCTAAACTCTGGGGGGAATATGAATATTCAGTCTGGTGGTGCGATGAATTTAAAGAGTTCTGAGGATTTAAAGCAGAAATCTGATAGTACTGTATATATAAATGGCAGTCCAAATGTACATTTAAATAATGGTTTTGGTGCCAATCCTGCCGATCCTGCCAATCCTGCCGCAGATAGAATAAAAAGTTTTTATGAGAGGGTAACTGAATAATGGTAACAATTAATGTTGATAGTTTAAAAAACTTAGGATCTACTATTCCAGATTTAGGTGCCCCACTCCCAGCTTTAGCAGCGGAGTTTGGGATCCCAACCTGTGTTTTAGGTTTTACAAAGGCATTATTATCTTTACTTCCTGGTGCCCCCTTGGGTCATTTAGCTAATGGACTTCAGACAGGCAGAGAATTTGCTGAAGACAAAATTAGGAGTTTTTGGAGAAAAGCTTTTAGAGAAACTGGAATTATGGAGATGATAACTGGTACTGGGGAGTATAGGTACTTATCTGATACTTCTAGGGACGGTATGGATGGGGATGATCAAAATCTTTTTGAACAAATTACGAATTTTGCTGGGTTAGTTACGGGTCTTGCTGAAGGATTTATTGGAGCAGCCGACGCTTTATCTGATGATCTTAAAGCTATTGAGGACTGTATAAATGGTATTACAGATATGTTGGGAGTAACTGAAGGAGCAGGAAATATTAATATAGCTGCAAATTATGATCCTGCTGTTGATGCCGATAAAAAGTTTGCTTTAGCAAAACTACAGACTTCAGCCTCTCTGGAGTTTATTGAAAAAGCTGATAATATTCTAAGTATTATTGCTGAGATCATGGATGAGAGGTCTAGAGGTTTAGCAAAAGAGCCATTAATGGATGAAATGTTCACAGATCTTAATGGAGATCCATTTACGGATTCAGATTTAGATTTTTGGGTTAGTTCTAATCTCCCCGTGAGTACAGAAGAGGAAGATAAGCTTTTAGAGGTTTTTGATCTTGTGTATGGTCCACCAAGATCCAAAAAGGGCCAATTCTTACTTTCTATTGATGGTTTATACTATGATGCTCAGGAGGGCGGAATCCCCTTCTTTGATATAGATAAAGAGGAGTTTATCCCATCGTCGCTAATACCAGACGCTTCTTCTGGTGAAATGTGGGAGTTTAAATATAATCCTAACCTGGGTGGAAAGGGGATTATTTTTACTAAAAATGATTTAACTCAGTTTGTTAGCACATTATTTGATGATACAAAAATTGATAATTCTTTACAGGCTAATATGGAGTATAAGGCTGATCATTTATTACAGCTCTTAATTGGTCAAAAAAATAAGCACATTAATGATGTAGAATCGCAGATTGCTGGCTATATTGCGTCTGGTTATGTTGAGGGCGGTGCTGTGGTTAGAAATATAAAGCAAAACCTTATTTCTATAGCAGTCGAACATGATGCTAAGATTAATAAGCGTAAAAAGCAGATTCAAATTGCTTGGAAAGCCCAACATTTTGCTGGGGAGAATCTAACTTATAGAAGGGGAGAAGTTCCTGTAAATGATTTTAGTTTCCTAAGATCTTACCATCTAACCCCCACCAAGGCAGAACAAGAGAGATTAATGTTTAGGCAGGGGGAGGTTAGTGGTGTAGTCTTACCCTTACAAAATAATTTTGTTGTTGCATCTGAGACGGAGGGAGCAGTAGTATTAGAAAATCTATTAGTTCCTCCTGTTGGAGCAGGTACTATACTTGATAGTGGTGCTGTGTCTGGGGATACTTCAACAGTAACTACTGTAGCAAATTTAACAGACTCTGTTATAATGGATCAAATTATTGGTGCATATAATTTCTTAGAAACTAATATTGTAGATTATTCTGGTAAATATGAAACTTTAAACTGTGCCAATATTCATCCTCCAGCAGGAACAGATGCCCCCAAGGGAGTATATGGTAATGCTAGAATGGTAGCTGATTCTAGTTTGGGAGCATCTTCTGTCTTTAGAAGAGGTCTAAGTATCCCCTATTTACAAGGACTTAGAAAGTTAAGCTCTGCTGATGGAACCCCAAGTTCTATAGGAAGTTATTTGGATCTTCCAAATATCCCACCGTTCCAAGATTTTACTTACTTAGATGCAGGATGCACTTTTGAGTTTTGGGCGCATATTCCTGATTATTCCACAGTTCAAGCTACCCCCTATGCTGATACTGGTTGGGGAACCTCGTCTTACAATAAGGTTATGTTAGGTTGTGAAAATATTGGAGGTACTGTACCAGATACACTAGTAGAAGATAGATATACTCAGTATGACGCTGGATCTGAAATTGTTAGGGGTATGTTACTTGGTTTTTCTAGGGATAGACAAGTAGCACATGATGAGTTCCCATCTAATGCTACAGCAGATAATTCCTTGAATGATCATTCAGTATTTTTCCTTGCTCCTACTCAATCAGTAAATGCTAGCAGTATTGCTTTTACTCAATATGTTGAGGACGAGGAGTATTTTGCTTCTAAGATTAAGATTAATAAGTGTGCTGTAGATACATCATCTACAGTTTCTAGTTTTGATCTTAGGGGTGATATCGCATTTAGTGGTGTAGAGAATGAGTTTATGCATATTGGTATTTCAGTTAATCCTGCTGAAGACTTAGTTACTCTTACTTTGGATGGTAATGAGTTTACTACCTGTTCTATTGCTAGAGTATTTGGTGGTAGTGTTTGGCAACCCCCAGACCTCCCCACCCTTACTCGGGGTAATAGTTTTACTTATGAAGATGACGGTCCTAGTTTCGAACCTGGAAATGGTATTGATGCTTTTACACCTTGGATCTTGGGGGGAGGATATACTGATGGTTATTATAAATATGGTAATACTGATTTGTCAGTAGGTGAGGGTGGATTTATGGGTAAGTATCATGGGCTTGGTAGTGGTTTGAATGGGTATGTAGGAAGTATAAAGTTTTATAGTAAGGCCCTAACTACTAGTGAGATACAAAAAAACTATCTTAACCAAAAAGGATTTTTCAAGAATATTGATGTAACATGAGTCTAGAGAATCTAACAACTTATGGTGGGACTATCCACCCAAAACTTTTACGAAGTGCTAAAGGTAGTTCAGAGAAGAGGTTTGGGTTAAACTTTCCTACTGGAGAAGACACTACTAATGGTTATTTTAGTAAGGTTTCGGGTAATAGATTATTAATGAATAATCTAAAACAACTCTTGCTTACTGAAAAAGGTGAAAGAATTATGCTCCCTAACTATGGAGTGAATATCCGTAGGTATTTATTTGATCCTTTTGATGAGGATACTTTTCTTGGTATACAAGAAGAGGTGTTGGAGGCTATAGCTACTAATTTACCTAATGCTAGAGTATTAAAGTTTGGTATTTATGGTTTAGATGAGGCAGAGTTATATGGATCCCCACAGATGCGTATAAGTTTAACGGTTCAAGATGTTTCTGTTGATGAAACTGTGGAAGTTGAGGTTACACTAAAATAATGGTTGAACAATATAACAAAGTAAGTTCGGACTTCATGAAATTAATTTCTGTTGCCGATTCTAATAAGGAAAATCTTATAGACTATGCAGCTACAGACTTTCTTTCTATCAGAACAGCGTTGGTTGATTATATCAAAGCATCTTATCCCTTAGATTATCATAACTTTATTGAATCTGATTTGGGGTTAATGATTATGGAGCTTGTTTCTTATATGGGATCTGTTCTTTCCCTTAAGGCTGATATGCTTGCAAATGAAAACTTCCTCAGCACAGCACGAAATAGGAATAATGTTGAAAAGCTACTGCATTTAATTGGTATTACGATGAAAGGTCCGTTAGCTTCGGCTGCTAATGCTACATTAACTTTGGATGCTGCTGCTACTAGTCCAGAATTTTTAATAACTCCTGCTAATAGAGTTCAGGTTATTGCGTCACCTGAGGATGGTGGCCCACTTAATTTCACTCTATATAAGGTTTCTGGGGGCAAATTAGTTGATCTCGGTTCTGGGGGGAATCTAACATTGAATGTTAGTGAGTCTGACCCTGATGGGCTTGGTGCTACTACAAGTTCTGTTTGGAGCAATTTAGCCTTGCTTGAGGGGGCTTTATCAGTTCAAACAGGCACCTTCGCTGATGTTGATGATCGTAGAATTCCTCTTATAGAAGCCCCCATTATCGAGGGTAGTGTACAAGTACTAGTTGATGCCCCAGGATCAGCGGGAGCCTCTGGTGTTTATACTCAAGTTACTAATGTGTATATGGCTTCTGGAAATGATGATAGAATTTTTCAAGTAGCTTATACTGATGATTTAGCGGCGGTGGTTATTTTTGGTGATGATAGCACAGGAGTTATGCCACCCGTAGGTTCAACTTACACGGTACTTTATCGTGCAGGTGGGGGTTCACGGGGTAACATTGCTACTAGTGTTATTAATACTAACATTTCTACTGATATTGCTGGGAATGGTGTGGTAGAAAATACTAGTTTGGCTACAGGGGGATCAGATGCAGAAACTATAACACACGCTAAAAGATATGGACCCTTATTCTTTAAGCGTCAAGATCGTATAGTCACTTTGGAGGATTATGAGGGTTTTGTAAATTCGTTTATTGGTCCCGCAGGTTCTGTAGGTAAGGGTAAGGCTGTAACAAGAAAAGCTTATAGTTCTGCTAACATTATTGATATTTATCTATTGGGAAAAGCATCAAACCTCCAACTCCAACGAGCCACGGTCCCCTTTAAGTCTGCACTCTTAGCTGCTATTGAGGAGAAGAAGATGTTGACGACTCAGGTTAATGTGGCTGATGGGTTGATTAGAACCTTGGATTTAGTTGTAACTGTAAAATACGATAGAAATCTCACTTTAAAAGAAGAGGAGATTAAGGCTAAAGTAGCAGCAGTTATTCTAAATAAATTTGCTGTAGATAATAGAGAGTTTGGCCAGGGGTTATCAACGGGTCAATTTATGAAGGACTTGTTTTCAGTAGATGAGGTTTTGTTTGTATCATTAGATAATGTTCCTCAAGATATTTATGTTGAGTTTAATGAGATTATTCAACTAAACAACTTTGTTATAAATATGGTACAGATATAGATGGCTACTCAGAAGTACTTTAAGAGGAATTATATTGAACCTCTAAAAATTATTACTCCAGAAGTATATCTACAGAAGGATGAGGAGCTTTTTGGTACACAGACAAATAATATTGCAGCTTTAATGAATAGCCATATTAGGGCTGCTGACAATATTTCTGAACTCCTTCCTCTATCAAGTACAGATAATTTTCAGAATATTACTACTGTTTCTGGTATTGCACCATTCTTTATTAATCAACTGGGGTATGGAGATTTTTCTCCCACTAAGTTTCAAGTAGAAATTTTATCAAAACTAAATAAGAATATTTCTGATTTTGATACGAGTGCAGATTTTAAGACTTACCTTAGTGGAACTCTACTACCCTCTATTCAATTAGGCTCTACTACTTTACATACTGATACTGGTAGTGTATTTGATTCTACCCTTTCTGGTACGCATGAGTATCTTTTAAGGAATATGGATTGGATGTTCCTTTTGAATGCTTCTGCGCCAGCAGGAGGCTCTTATGCCCCTTCTTCTTATGTACTTGATACTATAGTAAATGAGACTTACATGGGTAGGTCTATAAATCTTGTTGATGGAGTAAAGGGATTTCAAGAATATATTTGGAAAAACTGGAATGCGTTTTCAGGTACTGGGGGAGGAGCGTTATTACCAAACAGTTATTATTCTTCTACTGGCGAATGGACTAGCGGAACACAACAATTAGATAAGCTTAAAACATTAGTGGGAGCAATCTATTCCCCAGAGTATTCTGATTCTACTGATACTTATGTATTACAATCATTTAAAGATTATATTGATGCAGGATTACTTATAGAGGATATTGAGGCTGGTGGTCCATTCACTAAGCTACTTAAAGCAATGTCTTTTAGTATTGCTGATAGAAATGCGGAAGTAAACAAACTAGATGCGCTTCTTGATATTGAACAATGCCCAGAAGAATATTTACCTTATTTAGCAGATATTATTGGTTGGAAGTTAATTGGTCCTGATGTATCAAAATGGAGAAAGCAGCTGCGTAATGCTGTTACTATTTATAAAGCTAAGGGTACTAGAAAAGCGTTACAAGCAGCAGTAGATTCAGTTTATAAAAATGATGTAGTACAGGGTTATTCAACTATTCAAGAACTTTGGGAATCTTATATTCCTAATCTTTTATATTATCTTTTACTAACAGATACGGGAACTTTATTCACTAAGACTACTTTAGATGAAAGTAATTTTGAGACTTGGACTAGAGAAATAGCAGATACTTGTGGGGTGTCAGATTATTCTGATAATGATTCAGATACTAATGTTAGGTTTGTAGTAGATCATATTTTACATCGAACAGTAGCTGAGTATCCAGAGCAATTTTATTATGGTGGAGAAGGATATCCTTTTGGTGCTTCTAGCTTTGTATTTAAATATAGGGATAGAATATTTGGTATACCCCCTTGGGAAACAGAAAACTTTTATAGAGAGTGCCATGTATCAGAAGATCTTCTTACTTTCCTACAATATCAATTAAAATATTTTGGTGTAAGTGAAACAAAAGCACAAGCTTTTTTTGATTATTGTAAAGCTAAAATTTTAGAAGTTACTGATGATGCTTTACTTGGAGGGTCTTTTGTCTTTTTTACTTCTAGTAATGAGTATCCCCCAAACTATGATGATATTATTAATAACTTAGAAGCTGATAAGACTCATCTACTTGGTTTGTGGAATGGTAAGTCTTCTCATGTGGATTTGACATTATCTGCTGGAGATTTTGATCTTAGTATTTTAGAAGATAGCGTTGCTGACCGAGATTTATTTTTTCAATCTCTAAAGGTTTTAGATGAATTTGCTCCTGCTCATGCTATCCTAAAAACAAAAATTTTAATCTCTGATAATGAGAATGCTACAGTATCAAGTGTAATCTGTTCTAAAATAGAGAAAGATCTTACGGCTTCTAATAGTGTTTCTGGGGAGACTAGTATTGGTGATGGTGGAGATACTTGGAATTTAGATTCTAACTTGGGGGGAGGTTCTGATGATGGTGTTAATATGTCAGCACTTGGAAATATCTTTAAAAGAGCTGATGTAGCTAATTATGGTTCCCCAGCATTTACTACTTCAGGTATGGTTGGTGTAGCACCTGTGCCTTTTGGTAATGAGGGTATTGGAAGAAACTCTAGAAGGCGTAGAAACTATGCACACACACTTCCTAGATCAGGCTCTCAGTTATACTTGAGGGATGGGGCTAGTATGCCCATTATTCTAAATCCATCTGATACGGGAAAAGATAATTACTTAGGTTATATCCCCTCCTCTGGTCGGTATTTATCTGCGTCTGCATATAACAATTTACCTGCTCTTTACGGTAGAGGAGAGAATTTAAATTCTCCCCATACTTATTATGGGGTTGATGTTAGTAATACTTATCCTTGCAGGGGTACAAGTTCTTTGGTTGCAAGTTCTTGTCATCCTTATTCTGTTCGTGGTGAAACTCCTCTTATCTGGGTAATTATGAATGAATTGATGAGGGCTAAGAATTTACAACGAGCAGGAAAACAATATGAAATAAACTCTGATTATTATTATCTTTCTAGCTGGATGGATGTTAGTGGTAGCCTCGCTAATTCTTATAATTATCCCGAAAGTATAGAAGATTACGAAAACTTTGAATTTGGTTCAGATCTACATAGTTGGTTTACTGCGTGGAAAAATTCTAATATAAGCCTTAGAACTTTTGTAGATTCGTTTATTGCGGAAATTCCATCGTTATTTAATGGAGATTTTTCTATTCCTGGATCGGCTGTAGATGTAATTCCTAATTTAATAGCTAAGAAGGTGGATAATACTTTAATCTTAGATGGGGATTCCATATTTCGGGAAGGAATTACTGCGTCTGGAACTCAAGTTTTAACTTCTAGTACTGATACTTTATTTATGACAGAATTTGAGAATAAGTCTATTTTAAGCGGAATGAGCTTTTATGCTCCTTCTTCTTATGTACATCCAAATGATGAGAGTATATTGTATAAGCCCGGTAATATTACCTTATATAATTTGTCAGCAGTTCCAGCAGGACACTCAGAGTATTTATTAAACAAACCTATTGTGCTTATGCGCCCATTTATGTTTTCAGAAAGTGGCCCCCCACCAGACTACCCTGAGGTTTCTACTATTCACAGGAGTAGAATCACATTTTCTTTATCTGACGCAGGTTCAGAAGGATTAAATTCGTTATATCCTAATTGTAAGTATAAATTGCGTATTAAATTTGCTTGTGTTGGTGCCACAGAAATACCAGGGGTAGCTGTATTTGGATTAAGATCATTTATAACACAGCAGGCAACCGCAGCTGCACAAAAGATAATGTGGTATTCACGAATAGAAAATTATTTAACTTTTGAAGATGATGGTTTTTTAATTCCAGATTATGATACTCAGTTGTGGGATTTTATAAGGGGAGATGGGAATCATTTTAATCCAAATTTTGAGACGAACTCTGGGGATTACTGGGATGCTTTTATTTATGACCCTTACGCAACACCATCCATTTCCAACACGAACAATCATTATGGATTTACCAATTTTCTTATGACGGGCTATAAATATGCTACAGAATATGGAAATATCCCAACTTTTACTCAGATAGTAGAGGGTGATATGTTAGAAGCTGAATTTGAGTTTAATACTAACAATGGTGATGATTATGTTTTTGGAGGTCATAGCATACATTCTTTGGATACAAATTATTTATTTAATATAATACCTTATATAAAATCTGAACAGTTTTACCACCCAGACCCAAAAGGTTCAATTATAATTGAGCAAGTCTCTTTAGAAAATCTAACGCTAGGAACACAAACAAACCTAATAAATAATTACACAGTACCTAATTTTGAAACAGGTGAAGATGAAACATACACAGAAAAGATTGATTTAACACCAAACCAAATACTAAGAATTTTCCAATTCTGGAACAATGTTAGTACATCAGTTTTACAGTCTAGAATAGGTGGCCCTGGTTATACTGGACCTCAGGGAGGAAGTAGGTTAAACTACCGAATGCATCCAGAGTGGTATAATAATACTAAGGGGGCTAGTAACCAATACACTAAGATTAATATAAAATAATGATTAAAGGCAAAATAGAAGTATTTAAGAATTTTGGTACACCTGAGCAAGAACTAGTTCAGACTGGAGATAATCTAGTCGTAGATGGTTTTGGTGAGGTTGTTGCTGATATTCTAACTCTATCTCCTAGTTTGTCTGCAAATACTGATTCATCATCTATCCTTGATACTTCTAATTTTACTGTACAAGCCTTATCATTTGGTAAAGCTGCTGATGCTTATAAAGAGAATGCTCATAAGCCTGGGGAGATGCACCCTTATGAAAATAATGATTTTGAAAGGCGTAGAGTTACTAATAGGGAAAATTTACTAAAGTCTGATGATTTTACTGGTGATGGTTGGGCGCGACCCAACTTAGATGATAATGGCAATCCTCTTGTTACTATTGAGGAATCCTCAGTTTTGGGGCCTATTCCAGGAAGTAAAGTTTATTTAATTAATAATACTGTTGCAGGTAATAATGGTGTATACTATTACAGCTATCCAATAGAGAAAACTACTGATTCTGAAGATCGAATGGATGCCTGGAGTAATACTAAACATGACACCTCTTCCCAGTATGTGTGCTGGTCCTGCTTCTTTAAATTAAATACTCTGGATCCCCCTCAATTTGGTGATTTGGATTATAGGAATACTGCCATAAAATTGAGATTTGACGGGAATTATTTACCTGATCCAGCTAGTGGGGTTAATTTTCAAATACATTCTAACTTGCGCTGGGATGTTTCTGCGGGGGAGGCTAGTTCCTTAGATTATAGTCATGGGGCTCTCTGGCTAGATAGTACGAATTATAGTAATTATTCTGCGATGGACGGGGAAGATTGGGATTGTTATAGCTACGCAGAAAAATATGATAATGGTTGGTATAGGGTGGTAGTATCACAACCTCTCCCCCCCGAACCTTCTGGTATAGTTGCTAACTTTTGGCCAACTGGATATAGACATTCAGAGGCAGGATCTACTTTAGTAAGAGGAAGTATTTATGCTTCTTGTCCTCAACTAGAAATTGGAAGATTTGCTTCAGAGTGGAAACCTGCTAGGCAAAGTGATAATATTCATCCCTACCCTACTGAGGTTAGCAGTTGGACCTATAATGGTGGAAATAATTTAGAATCTAATTTGGATGAGGCTGTAGCCCTCAATCCCTATGGTGGTAGTGGGGTAGATCAATATTATCAAACAGATAGATATAGTTTTGTATCTCACCTTATTCCTTATGGAAATAAAGAATACGAACCAGTTTTAGGTGTAACAGCTCTTGAGGTTGATGAATATTATACTTTTTCTCTATTTGTTAGTGGTGTGAATGGGACTGGGGTAGCAGGTATGGAAAATAAGTGTGCCATGCAGATATTTGTGGATGGACCTAATTCCGAAGGTAGGCCAGGATGGGAACTTTTGAGAACATATAATTATTTAAATTTAGTTGATGGAACTTTATCTATTTCTCGACACCCATCTAGTTTTTCACATACTATTGGAGTTGAGGAGTTCACCAATGGTTGGTATAGGATACACGGAACAATAAAAATAGCTGAACGAGGACCAAATTATCCTAATAATAATGATGAGTGGATTGATTA
>Ga0209349_1001639_pt1 | contig 10992 bp, 9 predicted proteins | sample ETNvirnome_2_130_FD_184067 | JGI IMG/M metagenome (GOLD analysis project Ga0209349, IMG submission 184067) | Marine viral communities from the Pacific Ocean - ETNP_2_130 (SPAdes) (version 2) | ecosystem: Environmental > Aquatic > Marine > Oceanic | place: Pacific Ocean | collected 2013-06-22
TTTTAAAAGTTTCAACGTAGACACAGATCTGGCGATAACCACGACAAACCTTCATGAGGTTATTCCAATCACTGGTACTATTGTATCAGGTACCTATTCTCCGGGAGACATAGATAACAACATTAAAAACTACTCCCATGGTATGTTCCAGTCTGTCTATGACTACCCCTATCTAAGTTCTTCAGCAAACCACGTATTTGACATTACTGTTGGGTATTCTTCAGGATCGGCGCTATCTGGCGCAGCTGCCATCCAGAACTCAAAGAAGATAAACATATACAACCAGTTTGCAAAAGTCTTGGTTCAGCCGGATATTACAGGATCGATTCAGGATTTTGATCAAGACGGCAATATATCAGGCGGCGGCACGAAGATGAAAGAATGTTTCTTCTTGCCCTTCTCACGACTTCTTGTTAAAGACGAGATCAAAAAAGGCTCGACAACATTCTCTATTTACACCGGAAGTACTTATGCAGCCCCGAATAGCGCATTAACTATCTCAGACTACAATGCACAAACTGACTATAAAGTTAACTCTCCGGCCGGCGAGTATGGGCTTCTTTACACTGCTTCAGCCGCAGAGGCTAACACCTCAGTTGGCCATATTTATTACCAGGCAGGAATAGTAGTTCTAACTGCATCGATTTTTGATACTGTGCCGGGTGCTAGTAAGTTCGGTTCAACAAACGAAGATGTCGACGCAAGTTTTACCGGATCCTCAATAACCGGCTCAACTGATGGATTCAGAAACAGAGTCAACAATCTCCAGTTCAATAACACAACAGAACTTAATTCAAGCATTTACTTCTGCCGGGCGGCCGCTAGCGAATTTAACTACTCTTCTAATCCAACTTATCTTACGGGTTCGAAGTTAACTGTGAAGAATACAAGAACAGACAGTCCTGTTTCTTATATAACAACAGTTGGCCTATACTCATCAGATAACGTGCTCTTGGCCACTGCAAAGCTCTCAGAACCGCTTAAGAAAGATCCAACAAACGAGCTTACATTACGAGTCAGACTTGATTATTGATTTTTTCTCTTAGTGAAGAATAATCTATAGAAAGACTATTTATTAGTATGAAGCTCTACCAGTTCAAGCAGAACGATGTGGTTAACCAACTTCGGGTGGTTAACCCATCGTGTTCTTTTTTTGTTAACGATAGAACTGTTTACTACAACGGGGCATCAAACAGCGATGCCAGCATTGGTTCTACAATAAACAGCGTGCCGAGCGGCTTCACCTCGCTTTATGAGATGAACGTTGACCGTGCTAGTGATAATTTGATTTACCCTTTTGTTGTTAAAGGATCCTCTTTGGACAGCATGAGTACTGTTAGCAAAGCCTCTTTTAACGCATTTTCTTACGGAGATACAATCACAGGGTCTTACCCTCTTTCTGCTAGTATTACAAGAAACTTTTATACAGGCTCAACAAGAAGAGAGATCGTATCTTTAAAAAATACCTTAAATAGATATAAGATTTATTCTAATCACTTTGCCTACTCTTCGCCTCTTGGAGACAAAAGTGCACAAGATATAGCGTTTATCGATGTTCCTTCCATCTTCTTTGGATCTGGAATAAAAGCAAGTACTCTAAATCTTGACTTTTATGTTACCGGGACACTAACAGGCCGCCTAAAAGCCAATGCGAAAGGCGAACTAGTCCAGACACTGCCACAGGACGCAAATAGTGGTTCTGTTGCTGGTGTGGTGATAAAAGAAATGGGCGCCATTCTATTGACCGGGTCTTGGGACGTCACAGCTGCTAGCATTGATAACTATGATCGGGCAGACGGTGACGAAGATCCATTCAAGTGGTATTATTATGCAGCTGGGATCCAAGGGAATGAAGATTATTCCTCTACCTCACTTCCATCTTCTTCTTTCCACCTTCATTTTGAGTCTACTAGTGAGGTCAACACAAAGCTAATGTTTTGCACAGCCCCTCGTGGAGAACTAAACCAATCTCAAAATCCAACTTTCTACACAAAAGACAGTTTTAAAGATTCACCTTTTAGCCAAACTAGTTTTAAAGAGACCGCTAGAATAATAAAGAACATAGCGTCAGCGTCCTATCAAGACCCGACAGCTCCATTTGAAAAAACAACCTATATCTCTAAAATAGGCCTTTACGATGAAGATAAAAACCTTGTCGCTGTTGCTTCTTTGGCCAGACCGGTAAAGAAGACCGAGTCGAGAGACATAACTTTTAAACTTAAGCTTGACATCTAACGTTTTACGTGATATAATCATTATATGATATTAGGTTTAGATATAAGCACAAGTATAACAGGTATAACGTTAATAGATTATAATAACAACACTATATTAAACGATGCAATAGATCTTCGGAAGTATAAAAATTTCTTTATAAAGAGTGAAAAAGTTGCCGAGTATTTTAAAAAACTTTCTCAAAAACCCGATAAAATTTTTATTGAGCAATCTCTACAATCTTTTCGATCGGGATTTAGCTCTGCTGCAACTCTTTCTACTCTCTCTCGTTTTAATGGCGTTGTCTCTTGGCATGCTTATAAGCAATGGCTCTTAGAACCAGAATACATTGCTGCTACGTCAGCTAGGAAGTTAGCCGGGATTAAAATAACCAAAGGAACACCAGCAAAGAAGCAGGTTCTGCAGTATCTTGTTGACAACGAGCCGTCATTCATGATAGAGTATACTAGACATGGCAATCCAAAGCCCGACACTTACGATCGGGCTGACTCACTTATTATTGCCAGGGCTGGACTACAACTATGCATGAACAAGAAAAACTGACGATTATTAAGCAAGCGTTAGGGTATGGTCTTAAACAGGGCAGAGATGAATATTACTTCTCTTGCCCTTTTTGCAATCACCACAAACCGAAACTAGCCATCAATATCAAAAAAAACGCATACCACTGCTGGGTATGTGACGCATCCGGCCGCAACATTCGTCGTTTGCTTAAGAAGTTTAGCAATTGGTCGCTTCTAAAAGAGTGGGATCAGTTCTCAAGAAAGATCGACTTTTCCGAATTCGATGAAAAACTCCTTTTCGAGATCTCAGATGAAGAAAAACAACAAGTAATCCGGCTTCCAAAAGAATATCAACCCCTCCACAAGAAAAGAACACCTCTGACGCTGCGCCGACCCCTTAACTATTTACGCTCCAGAGGTTTAAACGAGTTTGACCTTGCTTATTGGAAGGTTGGCTTCTGTGAAAAAGGCGCATATAAGGGCCGCTTGGTGGTTCCTTCGTTTGGAGACAACGGCGCACCGAACTATTTTATCACCCGGGCCTTCGACAAGAGCGTTTGGCCGACTTATAAGAATCCAAAAGCTAGCCGAAACATTGTTTTTAACGAGCTTTTTATCGATTGGGATCGGGATATCGTGATCACAGAAGGTGTCTTTGATGCTATCGTCGCCGGTCCTAACTCAGTACCACTTCTTGGATCCACAATGACTGAAAACTCAATATTGCTCCGCAAGCTGATTGAGAACGATAGCACAGTCTATTTGGCGCTAGATCCAGATGCGTATAAAAAAGAACTTAAGATTATGAAACTATTACTTGATTTTGAAGTAGAGGTATACAAAGTTGATGTATCCGGCTTCAAAGACCTTGGCGAAATGCCCAAAAACGAATTTTCACTGCGAAAGAAAAAAGCAGCACCCATCCTACAACAGAATTTGTTCGAATTAACAGCTAGGAATTTATTGGAGGCAATTTAATGCGTTTTGCACACCTGAGCGACACACATATCCGGAACTACAAATATCAAAAGGAGTATCGAGAGGTATTCTCACAACTTTATAAGACATTAAGAGAGGAAAAGGTAGATTTTATTGTGCATACAGGGGACATTGCACACACAAAGACCCAGATTTCACCCGAATTTGTCGAGCTTGCATCAGAATTCCTGTCAAGTATGGCCGATATTGCGCCAACTTATGTCCTTTTGGGCAATCACGACGGAAATCTTAAGAACTCAGCACGCCAAGACGCCCTAACCCCCATTGTGCAGAACCTAAAACATCCGGATTTGCATCTTTTTAAGGGCTATGGCCAGGTAGAGCTTCCAGAAAAGTTCGCTTTACACGCTTTGTGCGTTTTTGACGACGAAGACAATTGGAATCTTAGTCCGGATCAGGATTTTATCAACATTGCCCTATACCATGGCAGCGTGCGAGGGTCAGAAACAGATATTGGCTGGACCTTGGAAGGTGAAACCAACCTGGAGACATTTGAGAACTTTGATTATGGCTTCTTTGGAGATATCCACAAGACAAACCAGCTATTAGACGATCGTGGACGATTTCGATATCCAGGATCGACAATCCAACAGAACTTTGGAGAGACAAACGACAAAGGAATTCTTATTTGGGACATCAAAGACAAAGAAAGCTTCACTTGCAAGCACATTCCTATCTCCAACCCTAAGCCTTTCATCACAATCGGCTTAACTCCAACCGGGCGACTGCCGAGAAACACCAATATCCCACATGGCGCTCGTGTTCGTCTCGTTTCAGAGCACAGCCACCCTATTTCGACCCTTAAAAAAGCTGCAGATGTAGTAAGGACTAGGTTTAAGCCTGAGTCAGTTGCATTTCTTAATCGCTTCTCGGGTGCCCGTGGCTCATCTGCCTCGGCGCATGCAGAAAGAATGAATATGCGGGATACAAAGGTGCAAGAGAGGTTGATGGAGGAGTACCTTGCAGATTACGAACTCAGCAACGAGCAACTATCGCAAGTGTTTACCCTGAATAAGCAAATCTCGACTCTTATTAACGAAGATGAAGAAACAAAGCGAAATATTCATTGGAATCTAGACAGTTTTAAGTTCGACAACCTCTTCAACTATGGGGAGGGCAATTCTATGGATTTTGCGAAACTAAATGGCATTATTGGCATCTTCGGGAAGAACTATTCCGGTAAATCCTCCGTCATTGACAGTGTTCTATACGCTATTTTCAACTCCAGTTCAAAACCAGTACGAAAGAACGTTGATCTTATTAACCAGAATAAAGAAAACGCCACAGGAGAAGTAAAATTTTCTATTGGAGATAAAGTTTTCACAATTAAGCGTGAAAGCAAGAAATACCTTAAGAGGCTTCACGGGAAAGAAAGTACTGAAGCAAAAACAGATTTGACTTTTTCTGTTTTTGACCCCGTGACACGCAAGACAGAATGCTTGAACGGGCAAACGAGAAACGAAACAGACGCAAACATCCGCCATTATCTTGGCACGCTCGACGACTTTCTCTTAACATCGATGATATCCCAGATGAATTCGTTGAATTTTATCAACGAAGGCACAACAAAGCGTAAAGAGATCCTTGCAAAGTTTCTTGATCTTGAGATCTTGGACAAGAAATTCAAAAAGGCAAAAGAGATCTCACAAGATAAGCGGGCACTGGTGAAAGGGCTGGAAGGTACCGACTACGATGCGCAGATCGAGGAAGAAGAGGCCGCACTTATCACCCTACACGAGAAGATCGTCGACGAAAAACTACGCTGCAGCGGACTCAATGCTGTTTTGGATGGTTACAAGGAGGAAAGGAGCAACGTCCAGCACCAGATCCGCTCTCAAAAAGAGATCGATATTGACATTGACGAAGTCTTAGGCGAAATCCAGAAGAATGAAACTCGAAAACTAGATCTAGAAAGCGATATTAGTGAATATTTGGACAATATTGGTAAGTTCGAAGCATTCACCCAGGACTTTGATCTAGAAAGCACCCTAGAACGCAAGGAAGTGCACTCTAAGACGTTTAAACAACTCATAGACCTCACAGTAGCACTAAAAGAGAGAGAACGCCAGAAGGCCGACGTGGAGGCCAAACAGAAGCTTCTTTCTTCTGTCCCTTGTGGCGATAAGTACCCCACTTGTCGCTTCATCAAGGATGCCCACGAGGCAGCCGGCTCTTTTGACCTTATCGATCAGGCGATCAAGAGGCTCAAAGACACCGCCGAGATCCATGAAGGAGAAATAAAAAGACTCAACGTTGAGGAAGTTAACGATCTTCTCGTCAGATACAATAATATTGTGATTGCGAAGACAGACACAGAAAAACAACTTGCGAATAGAAGAATGGAACTAAAAATGATCCAGATGTCACTAGGCGGCCTTCTAGAAAAGAAGAAGATCTATGAAGATAATGAAACAGAGATTAAAAATGTCTCAAACCTCAAAGAACAGCTGAAGAAACTTGATCGATCGATTAAAAACACTCAAAAAGACTGGGATAGGTACAACAGCGCACTTCTAGATCTCTTAGGGGACGAAGTAGGGGCAAATGTAAGAATCGGCTTGGCCATCCAGACAAAAGAAAAGCTCCAAAAGGCAAGAGAGGATTATTCTACGTTTATTTACTTTATGCGCTGTATGCACCCAAACGGGATCCCTTATGATGTAACGAAAAAAATGCTTCCGGTTATCAATGAGGAGATTGAGAAGGTGCTTTCTGACGTCGTGGATTTTCAAGTCTTTTTTGAAGAAGACGGAAATAAACTAAATATCTTCATCAAGCACTCAAGGTTCGATGCAAGGCCGATTGAACTAGGATCGGGAGCAGAGAAGACCATTGCGGCAACGGCCATCCGCCTTGGCCTCCTAAACGTATCTTCTTTGCCTATTCCAAACTTTGCCGTGCTGGATGAACCTGCAACAGCGCTTGATGCTGAGAACATGGATGGCTTCATCAAAATCCTTCAAATGTATCGTGAGAATTTTGAGACAGTGTTCCTCATTTCTCATCTAGATTCACTCAAGGATATTGTTGATGACGAGGTGTTGATCCAAAAGAAAGATGGGTACGCTTTTGTGAATGTCTAACTATTTATAGTATTAAAGGAGATACCATGATGACATGTAAAGATTGCAAATCGGCTAATATTGAAAAAGGCTTTTTAGACAGGGCTGTAGAGAAGGCAATAAGTAGAAAGTTTCTTGCTTGGATTACAGCAACCGGGCTTTTGGCCTTTGCTGGCCTTACATCCGCAGATTGGGTAACAATCACTGCTATTTTTATCGGATCGCAGGCTGTTGTTGATGCGGTAGCAAAACTTCGTTCTTGAGAAAATGAAATTTGGAATTAAAGATATATTTTTAGCCTCTATGGTTCTGATTGCCTTCGGGACACTAGCCGGCTTAGTTTTTGAGAAGAAACAAGGCAGGCGCTTAATTCAGAGCCTTCAAAACGATCTAGCCAGCGCCCGGGGGTCAGTTGAGATCTTAGAAGGTGTAGAATTCAGACTGGCACAAGATATAGCCTTTAAAGAAAGCCGAATAGCTGATCTGTTAGGAGAAAACACAAGACTAGACGAAGCCGCCCAGGAGCTTGAAGGCAATTTAGTGTTTTTAACCCAGGTCAATGCATCTTTAAGGGAAGAGATTGAGTTCTCAAGCGCCAACGAGAACTCAAATGCAGTTACGACCATTATTGAATATCGCTGCGATGAGGAGACGGTTAACACAACAATAACAGAAGAAACTGAAGGGATCCCGAATCTACGGGTTGATTTCGATCTTGAGAATTCTGGTTATAGAGTTTTAGGATTTACGGAAAGCAATCCGCCGCATGCAGAGTTGTCCCTGACCCAGCTAGAACCTTTTGTTTTAGACTTAGCGTTGAACCAAGGGCCAGATGGTGTCTGGGGCGCTATTGCTGCTGAACAAACAAATAGACTAGAAATAGAGATAGGAGAGCTTATTGTTAACAGCAGAAGATTGAGGGAACGCTGGTATGAAAGATTTGGGGTGGGCCTTACCGTTAACGCAGGCCTAGGCACCTTTGCAGTCGGGCCGGCACTACACTTAGAGACAAGAACGTTTGATTACGGCCTAAACACTACTTATGATGTAACGAGTCAATCTGTTATTGGCGGCTTAACTGTTTCTTACAGGCCGTTTAGGAGAAGAAGGTGAGCATCAAAGACATCATAGAAGATCTAACTAGGAAGATTGTTGATGAAACAATAAAAAAAGTTGATAATGAGTATGTTGTCTATCCAAAGAAAGGCGGAAAACGTCTTGGAACACACAAAACCAAGAAAGCAGCCAATAAACAACTTGCCGCCATAGAAATAAACAAAGAAGGCTTGCAAGAGCTTATCGAGAAAGAGGCAACCAGGCTTCTTAATGAAGTGAAGCTTGAAGATGTGATGTTGCAGTTTGATTCAAAGAAAATGAAGAAAGCAGTTGCTAGGAATGAAGAATGGGATCTGCAGAAAGTGGAACGATGGCTAAAAACACCAAGATTTCAAGAACTTTTTCAGAACTTTATCCCAACAGACATACAAGAAAACGATCAGGCCGAAGGCTTACAGTGGATCTTGGGCCTTTACAAGAAAGGAAAGTTGGGTTCGATCAGATCCTGGACTAAATCTCTCACTGAAAAGTACAGCTCTGCGCTTGAGCTTTTCTTTCAACAGAAAACGTTCATGGAAGAGAAACAGCTCCAAAAGCTAGATCTTGAGGGTCTCCTTGAAGTAGTTGGTGAGGCTCGTCCGAAAATCAAAGCACATCTTGATAAGAAATCTTACTTAGACGCCGAACAAGGAAAAAAGGTCATTCTTGACGACGAGAATTGGACTATTCTTATCCCCACCAACAAAGGCGCCGCTTGCGAGTTAGGGAAAGGGACAGATTGGTGCACGGCTGCTCCTGGTTTGGGTTACTACGAAGAGTATCACACTGACGAAGATCCGCTGACCGTCTTTATCCCAAAACACCCAGATCATAAAGGTGAAAAATATCAAATCCACTTTGGATCTGACCAGTTTATGGATGAAGAAGACGTCGACGTCAGTGATTCCAAAAAGGTCGAACTAATCTCCTTGCTTAAGCCTGTAAAAGAAGCGTTTGGCCAAGATATCCAAAAAAACTTATCAAAATACGCTTACAAGAAGTTTGACGACGGCCGTGAATTTATTCAAGACCCAACACTCAAAGGTTGGCGTTACAACGGAGAACCTCACCGTGAAGATGGTCCGGCTATGGAATTTGTAAACGGCGTCAAAGAATGGTGGCTCAACGGAAAACAACATCGTGCAGATGGTCCGGCTGTTGAATATGCAGACGGCTACAAGGAATGGTACGTTAACGGAAAGCTCCACCGTGAAGATGGACCGGCTGTTGAAAAGGTAAACGGCCACAAAGAGTGGCACCTCAACGGAAAGCTCCACCGTGAAGATGGACCGGCTGTTGAATATATAGATGGCAAGAAATATTGGTATCTAAACGGAAAACAACATCGTGAAGGCGGTCCGGCTGTTGAAAAGGTAAACGGCACCAAAGAATGGTGGCTCAGCGGAAAGCTCCACCGTGAAGATGGACCGGCTGTTGAAAAGGCAAGCGGCCACAAATATTGGTATCTAAACGGAAAGCTCCACCGTGAAGATGGCCCGGCTATTGAATGGGCAACCGGCGACAAAGAATGGCTCATAAACGGAGAATTCCACCGTGAAGATGGCCCGGCTATTGAATGGGCAAACGGCGACAAAGAATGGTACCTAAACGGCAAAAGCGTCGAGCCTTTTTAAACAAAGAGAAATAAAATGTATAATCAGTTTTGGAAAATATTTGAATCGGCCGTAAGAGAAAGAGGCTCTTTGAAGCAAGAGCAAAAAAATAAGCGCTCGCTACAAAAAGAAGAAATAAGAAAAGCAGTATTATCTAAAGAAGATTTCAAACAGCATGAAAAGCTTTCATCTAAAGTCTGGGGGGACCAAGATCACCTAAAGCTAGAAGTCAAACTTAAACTAAAAAGAATAGCAAATGCATTCCTACGAGATCACAACATTAATCCAGACGCTGTGGAAGACATTTACTTCACTGGCTCACTGGCTGGATATAACTACCATCCTGATTCTGACGTTGACTTACATATTGTGGTCGATTTTTCCAAAGTTAATCAAGATATTGATATGGTTCGTGATCTTTTTAATTCTCGTCGGCTTGTGTGGAATGAGCAGCACAGTATAACTATCTTCGGTCACGAAGTCGAGATCTACATCGAGGATATTGGTGAAGTTTATGACGATGAAGACCGCCCGGTATACTCATTGACCAAAGACTATTGGGTGCAGGAACCCGGAAGGACCGAAAGGGACTTTGATTACGGATCCGCAATGAAAAAAGCACATTTGATAATGCATCAAATAGGCTTGGTTCAAGAACTGATGAGGCTAGAAAAGTTCGTTGAAGCAAAGCGACAAGCAATACGCATTTTTGCAAAACTCAAAAGGATGAGGAAAGCCGGACTCCAGCGAGAGGGCGCTTATTCACCAGAAAACATTGCTTTTAAGATCCTCCGCAAACAAGGATACATTGATCGGTTAGCCGAGTATAGATCTGACTCTTATGATCTAATGATGTCTTTGCCACAATGATCAAGATCAAAATAAATAAAATGAAAAAAGACTCCAAGTTCTCAGGTCACGTTGTTATTTTCAAGGACGAGGATCACTTCCTTTCCCTAAAGAGAGGAGATAAGGATCCTTGGATGCCGGGAAAATGGTGTTCGGTTGGTGGCCACGTTCAGATTGGTGAAGATATAAAAGATGGCACATGTCGAGAAGTAAAAGAAGAATCCAACTTAACCATAAAACCAGAAGACCTTATCGATACCGGCATTATAAAAAAGAATAGAGTTTACTTCTTTACAACAGACAAGTTTTCAGGTAAAGTTCATCTAGACGGAAAAGAGCATACAGATTATAAGTGGTGCTCTATGAAAGATCTAGATAATATGGAAACAACACCAGGCTTAAAAGAATTCGTATTTACTGCAAAGCAAAAGATATATAATGCTCCCACTTGATAATAAAAAGCTTAACGAAATAGCAAAACTAGAAAAAGCAATCAAAGAGCGATGGGGTGAAGAAGCAATCAAAACGCCTCAAAGCGGATGGGACGAGGAAAAAGAGAGAGATTACAAGGATCAGCAAAAAGAACTTGCGCAAAAAATCCAATCTAACGACTCTGAGACCTTAGAAGAACAAAAA
>Ga0209349_1001641_pt1 | contig 10983 bp, 3 predicted proteins | sample ETNvirnome_2_130_FD_184067 | JGI IMG/M metagenome (GOLD analysis project Ga0209349, IMG submission 184067) | Marine viral communities from the Pacific Ocean - ETNP_2_130 (SPAdes) (version 2) | ecosystem: Environmental > Aquatic > Marine > Oceanic | place: Pacific Ocean | collected 2013-06-22
GAGACCTGTACCTGAATTCTTATCAACTCTTTCAGAAGGCACAAGACTTACATTAGGAACTGGATAGTCTTTGGAGATTGCACCACCTGTGAAGTTTCTAGTTCTTTTTGTGGGATCTACATATTCTTCATCATCATCGTAGTCCTCTTTTATAAATTCTTCTAAACCAGTATGATAACTAATATCTTCAGCTAAAGGAAGACTTTTTTCTGTGATTGTTAGTGCTGTTTCTAGAGGTCTTTTACTTATTGGATCTTTTAAAGCTTCCCAAAACTGTTTCGAAGCCATAGCAATCCAGCCCATTTGAGGAGAAATGCCGTTCCAGAAACTATCTGAATTATATTCCATAATATTAACTGCTTTATCTCCATACCAAGGCACAACTTGTCCACTAAATCTTATAGTAGATGCTAGTCTTTTATAGAACGAGCCATTAAAAAATTCATCTTTAACTCTATCTGAAGTACTTAATGATTGTTGAAAATAATGAATTGCAGGATACCAAAGAGTTAAAGCACCTATCATTTTTATTCCTAATCCTAAATCTCCTCTTTCCATTCTTTTAAACAACGAATTATTTTGAGTTGTCTTTGCCATCGCCCAAGTTAAGAATGTTCCAGCCCATCGAATAAGAGGATTCCTGCTTTGCGCAAAAAGTATTCTATTTCCTATCATTGGAATAATACCATCTCTGTTCATTGCTTTTCTTCCAGCAATATCAAGTAATCTTCTTGCTTTTTTATCTGCAAAAAATGCTTCGTGTGCATTCTTTCCTTTAGTAGCAATATATTTTACACTATTAATATCTAAACCCAAATTACCTATAGCTGTTAACATCGCTTGGTTTGGCTTCTTACCTTTATTTAATGCCTTGCCTAAATAAAAAACATCGTTTGCTCCTGAGTCATAGGCAAAAGCCCTAGCAGTTCTTGTTATTTTTGAAATACCACTAGCTTCCATAAACATTCTTGGATACTTCTGTAAGAATACTTTTAATTTTTCAGCATTAGTAATATTTTTATTTCTCCAAATATCTTCTCCAATTTCAATCATAAAATCATAACCACTATTATCTAATTTAATAGCTTGTGGATTGACTCTTGTTGCTTTCTTTCCAAATAAAAACGGAATATCAATTTTATACATTTTCATTTTTTGTTCAATATTATATCCAAGATCATCTGACATTCGTGTAAGCCTTTCACCTTTTTCTTTTGTTTTTATAAAGGAATTCCAAAAACCATCCATAGCTGCTTTTGTTGATCTAGCATTTTGAAAAGGCTGTATAAATTCTGCTACACTAGGAATGGCTGCTTTATCCAAATTTCCGCCTACTGTTATAGCCTGTATTGCAGCAAATAATTGTTTTTGTACATCTGCACCTTTTTTGATAGAAGCCCAACTTCCAATATACCTTCCAAAAAGAGCATCAACCATATCTACAACATCTTGTTCTGCTTTTAATTGAAGTTTAGTTGGATTACCAAACCTGTCTTTTGGAAAAACAGTATCAATCTTTTCAAACACTTTGTTTATAGCTTCTCCTTTTGGTCCGTTTACTTTAGCAAACTCAACAACAGGTACAATATTTGTAATTAAATTATCGGTTAATACCATAGGATCATCTATAAGTAAAGGCTGTAGTATTTTTCTTGCTTCAGGCGATGTAACCAATCTGGTTTTTTCTAAATTATAAGCAGCTTTTACCAAAACCTTTTCTTCAAAGCCATCAAAAGTTTGATATGTTCTAAAGCCTTTATCATTAACAGTATACACAGAATTAATTTCTATTTGTTCTTGTTTTAATCTGTCTACGCTTCCTTGAGCTTTTGCCTTAATTTGCTTATCACTTAGTTTTTTAATTGGTTTATATTTTAAACTTTTAACATTTTCAATATCTTCGACATTAATAAAGCGCCTTTCTTTAGTATTCCAATAACCATAGTCTCCTCGTTGAACTTGTGTTTCATTTTCTTTTTTTAAGGCTTGTTCTAAAATAGAAACAGATTCTTCTGTATTTTCTCTAATAAATTGTTTATTATATTGTTGAGGAAAGCCATAGTCTACACCTAAAGATCTCATATTAATTCCGTTTTCTAAAGAATATAATTCTATTTTTTTATAAAAATTGTCATATCCTTCTGCTACTCTAAAAACATCCTTTTCTAGTTCTTTAGAAAGTTTTGGATCTTTAACAGACTTATTTATTTCTCTTAAAACTTCATTAGGTTTAATAAACTGGTTTCTTAATTTAAAAACAATAGGCAAAGCTTTTAAATTAACTGTATTCCAAAGATCTTTATCAGCTTTATAGACAACTTCTCTTGCTTCTTTGATAAAATTCATCGTGAATTTTTGTGTGTTTTCTTCTGTTGTTTCTAAGGCTCTTTCTCCTAAACCTAAACTAGCGCCCTGCTGTCTTAGGTTTCTTTTACTAAGCTGTTCAATTCCTGTTTCTTCTCCCCAAGAAGCTAGTCTAGGAGCAAGCGTTCCTCCACTCCATTTTTTAGCAAGAGAGTAAAGCGTTCTTCGAGAAGTTTGTATTTCTTTTTTCTTTAACTCTTTATTAATAATTGTTTTGTGTTTTACTGATAAGTTTGAATTTTGTATTTTTTTCTGTAGAACTCCAAAAGCTGCTCCTGTCAACATCATCATTTCTAAACCGCCATTTGCTTTTGCTTCTTCTTCTAAAATAAGTTCTCCTACAGCAAAACCAGCAGTTGCTCCAACAAGAGGTCTTACTGCCATATCAGCAAACCATATACCTAAAGTATTGTCTACTCTTCCGCCAAGCTTTACAAATTCTTCAAGCTCTTTAACTTTAATATCTGTAAATCCTTCCATATAATCAAATAAGTCATTATCTTTTTGGTCTTGTTTAATCTTAATTTTTTCATCTAGTTCTTTTATTTGTCTATTAAGTCTGCTTGGAATTGCTTCTAAAGGCTGTCCTTTTATAATAGGAGAGCGACCACCATAAATTAAAACTTCTTCTAGTGGTGAAAAAACAGGTTGAAAATAAGCAGGAATAACTTTCTTTTTATCTTTTTCTAAAGTTCTTTGTTTTATAATTAATTCAGCACGATTAGCTTTTAATGTATTTAATTCTCCAGAACTTATTCCTAACGTATTGTAGGACTCAAGAGTCTTATCAATAGTTTTTGCTTCTTTAGTAATTAAATTATTAGATATTTCTTTAAATTGCCTTGTAGTAATATCAGGAGCTACGTCTTTTTCGCCTTCAATTATAACTCTATCTATTATTTTTCCTTTACTATTGCGAATAGGCTCGTCTATTTTTCTAAAACGATTAATAAGTGTTTGCCCTAACAACGTGCTAGTTCCACCTAAAAACGCTGCTGCTCCTATACTTAAAGGACTAACATCTCCGTAGATTGCTTTTTCATATAAAGCCATATCACCAGCAGCAAATAGACCAGCCTTTCCTGAATTTTTTAATTTTACAAATTTGCCTGCTTTAGACCAAGGCATTAACAACGTAGCTGGATCTGTAATAGCTTTAGCTATACGACCACCTATAAAAGGAAAATCAATTTTAGTTTCTAACTCTTCGATCATTCCTTTCATTTCTGGATCGTGTCTCTTATAGACTCTTTCTCTACGATTTGCTTCTGTAATTCGTTGATGTTCTTCTATAGAAATAGGTTCATATGTGCTTACTAAATCTTTACCAGATACTCGTGAAGCACGAACTAATGCTTCTTGAAAATAAGGCTCTGCTAATGCATCCTTTCCAAGCCTTATCATATTTCCTATAATAGTAGGTTCAAAATCAAAACCTAGTTTAAATTTTTTCCATTTAGAAAAATCTTCACTATCTTTATATTTTTGTAATTTTTTATTTTTTAACTCTTCTTCTGTTGCATCTACGTATTCAGAATCAAAAAAGCCAACAAAACCAGCAGCCTTTTGTGTTTCTACAGGTTTTATTAGCTCTTCTTCTTCGGCTTCTTGTTTTTCTATTTCTAGACGTTCTCTTCCCTCTTCTAGCTCTAAAGATTTTTGAAGCTCTCTTCTTCTTTTTTCTTCTTCTGTTTCTTCTTCTTCTTCCTTTTCAAAATCAACCAAAGCTGTTTTGTTTTGCGTATAAAAAGGAGAATCAAAAAAATCAACAAATGATTCTGGCATGATTGTCTCCTAAACTAAAAAATATTAAAACCCAAGCACAGAAAATAAATCTGCTGTAGGAATTTTATTTTTATATTTATTTCTTATCTCTTCAATTGTCATTTTCTGTTCTTGCGGAGATCCACTTAAAAATTCATTAGAGCGTAAGTACGCTTCTATTTGTTCAAGCGGATCAGGTTTATTTCCTCCTTGAGATTGATGAATATTAACAGCATCTGAAGTTTGAATAATATTATCAACTAAATTATATCCATCTTCAGATGGAAGTTTTACAACAATATCATCTTCATCCCACGTAGTATACGGCTTTACTCCAATCTTCTTTGGAGCAATTAGTTTTAAACGAGTATAATATTCATCAGCTTCCCCACCTAATTTACTAAATCTTTTTTCCTTAGACCATTGTTTTAAAACTGTACGTTGTAAAAGCATACCAGTTAAGCTATCTTTTCCTTGTTTTTTAAGAGTATTATTTATTGCTAACGCAGTAATTGCCATGCTCCTAAAAATTTGTTCAGAAGATAATCTATCAAATTCTCCGTCTAAATTTAGAACTACTAAATCTTGAAAATCATTTTTGAATATTTCTACTTCGTCTGTAGGATAAGGACCTATTTGTCCTTCTGGAAGTGGTTCTTCAGCAGGCAGCCTATCTTTTTGTTTATTAATTACACTTACTGTTATTTTAGCATTCTTAACATTGTCACGAATAATGTTTGATAGCCTACCTTCAAATTCATGATCTTTTGGATAGACAGTAAATACTTCATTTTTAAACTCCTTTACTTGATTGTCAATATCCTTCTTTGAAAAAGGACTTCTAAGTATTTTCTTTTTATTTTTTAATGCTTTAATCTCGTTTGGAGTTTTAACTATTTTGCCTACCATATCAGAATAATTAGAATCTATAGCTTTTATAGCAGCCGTTATATTCGCATCTTGTTTATTTCTTGCTGCTACAGCTTTTTTTAATGCTTCTTCTAGCTCTATTTTTTCTGCATTAGTAGAAACTAAATTACCTTCTTTATCTCTTTCAGTTCTAAAGGCTCTATTAAATGCGTATCTTACCGCTCCTTTTTGTGTAGGATCTTTGGTAATTAAATTATATTCAGCTAAATAAGCATTCTTTGCTTTTTCATTAAATCCAGTTTTGGTTTCAAACTGCGCTCTAGGATCGGTTTTGAGTATATTTATCTCTGCTAATGCACGTTCTCGTTCAGCATTAAATGATGTCATCAGAGCCTCTCTTGCTTCTTTAGATACTGTTGGATCATTTCTATTTTCCCAAGTAATACCCTCTTCAATAGCTGCATCAGTATATTTCATTTCATTTGCTGCTCGTTCATTTAAATATTTATTTCCTCTCCTATTATATTCATCTAAACGCTTTCTGCCTTCATCTGTCCAATCTTTCCATAAATCATTTTGACTATCTGTTATATCTCCCCATTTATCGTTAAGCGTATTTAATGAATCTACCACTCCTTGCTGTAATTGTTGTCCTTTACCTTTAAATAAATCCATAAAAAAAGAGGCTGCAAGTATTTTACGCCTGTTTCTTTTCTGTATACTTCTGCGCCTACCTAATATAGAGCCTAAAGCTTTACCAAAATTATCGCCCATTCCTTGTACCATTATCTTTTTATCTCCTCTTTTTTACTGTTGTTTTCTTAATATACTTTGAATTTCTGAACCTTGTTCTTTTACTTTAGCTAAAATACTTTCTGGTAATATATTAGCATCTATATTTAATTTTTCTTTATTAACACTCTTAACAGTTTCTGAATTTTTGATTTCTGTAAAAGCATTTCTAAACTCGTTAATCTTTTCTTCTATTTCTTCTGGATCATCTTCGTCAAGTTCATCTAAGTCATCTCCTTCAATATTATACTGAATATTGGCTTCTTCACCGATACTCATAACTAGATACATTACAGGCTCCATAAGTAATAACATCATATCAGGACTAATAATTCCTTCAGTAAAGTTTGTATATAATATTGCTGTCACAATATCTACAACTGCTGCACCATTTAATAAAGAACCAAGAATTCCTTCTATGGCTTCAGGCTTTAATATTAATGTTGAAATATACATTAAAGCTTCTCTAGGATTTGTATACGTAGGAGGCTTTTCCCAAGGTCTAGGTTGCTCTGGATCACTTGTTAAGCTTTGACCTGGAATTGGACCACCTTTACTAGATAAGCTGACCATTTGATCTAAGGCTGTTTGATCATGTTTTTGTCGAGGTCTTATTTTAGGACCTCTATCAGGACCTGTTAATTCATCAATTGAATATCCAGCATCTAACGCATCTAATACAGTTTGTCCTGCAGCATCACCTACACTTCTAGAAATAATTGGTCTAATTGGTCGTTTTTGTTTAGTTGCTGTTGTTGCCATAATATTATATTTCTCCTATACTGTTGCTTGAGTATATAGTGGCATATAGCCTGGATCTGCGTTTCCCCAAGCTAATGTTCCATAAATATCTTTCATAATTCTTGCATCAGCCTTTTGATTAAAAACCATAAGATCATCTTTTCCTAATCCAAATTCCTCATCTCCTCCTACCACACTACCTGGATAATCTTCATCTCCTTCTATTAAGCCTTGCACATAAGAGCCACCAGCACTAGATAGTACGTTAGTTCCTACTTGACTCCAATTTATAAAACGCTGTGCTGTTTTTCCTGCTCCTGTTGCTGTAGCTGTAGCTGTAGGACCTATTCCTTGTTCTTTAGCTATATCTGCAGCACGTTGTTTCCACCATTCTCCTGTAACTGCTTTACCAGTTGTTTGATCTATATATACTTGATTTACTGGATCATAATAAGCACTTCCTGCAGTAATAGCTTGTTGAGCAGCAGTAGCTTGTTGAGCAATATTAGCTTGTTGAGCAGCAGTAGGAGCCATAGTTGAAGGCATAGTTCCGCTAATTTCAGTAACAGTAGATCCTCCTGTAATACCGCTTGCTCCTAACTCTGCACCTTTTGTGGTCCATCCTGCCAAATCTGAAACTCCTCTTGCTGTTTTTCCTAATCCTGTGCCTAACCATTTAGCAGGCATAAATACTTTACCAAATACTCCTAACGCAGAAGTACCGCCAGTTATAGCAGCACTAGAGGCTGCCCAACTACCAAAAAAACCTGTGCCTGATGCGCCAAATGCTCCTGCAGCAGCACCTACTGTAACATACATTGCTGCAGCCATCATTACAGCCTTAAAGATTTTGCTTTTAGCTACTTTCTTAACAACCTTGGCAACACCTTTAACGACTTTTTTAATTCCTTTGGCTACACCTTTAACAACCTTTTTAATTCCTGAAAATATTTTACTTATTAATCCCATCTGTTTTCTTATCCTCCTCCTTATGTTGTAATATCATCTAAAATAGTAGATATTAATGTAGTTAAACTAGCAGTTGATGCATACTTTGTAGGATCGCTTGCAATTGCTGTATTAACAAGATTCGCAATTCTATTTTTATCATTTTCTGATTCTCTAAAATCATAATCTGCTTGATCTCTCATTTCTTGCCATAAAAAAGAAGAGGCTGTTTGTGATAAATTAAAAGCATTTTGTGCATTTTGAAAATTAACTGTATTCTGTGCTGCTGTATTTGCAACATTAACATTCCTTCTCCATAATGTATTCGATGCCTCTACTGTGGCTCCATTTTGAGCTAACCATTGATTTCTTGCAAAGTCTTGATTAGCATTAAACTCAGAAACTTGAGTAGTTAGCTGTGAATTAAATTTATTTATATCCGCTTCTATTCCTACTCTTCTTGCTTCTGCTGCGTTCTCTTGAGTAGCATTAAACTGTGTCATATTATCATTTCTTGCTGCATTATTCAAATCAATTTGTGCAGCTAAATTAGTCATAAACAGATTAGTTTCGTTCTCACTTTTTGCATTAAATTGCAAAGATGCATTTGTAGCAGCTTGATCACTTAACAAGGCTTGCTGTTGCATTTGAGCTTCCATAACTGAAGCTTGTTGTTGTTTATCTAAATTAGACATATCATATGCTAAGAAATTTTGAGCATTAGTTATAGCAAGTTTTGTTCTTTGATCTACTGTTGCTAAATCAAGGCTTGCCATTGCTGCAGCATTTTGCATAGCTCCTTGATGTTTCTCACTCATGTTTTGCAATGTAGTTGTCTGCATAAATTTACTATTTGACATTGCTATTCTTTCTTCAGTATTAAACTTAGCCATATCTATGTTAGCATTAATTTGAGCATTAAACAAAGTTGTATTTTGATCATTGCTTAATTGTGCTAATCCCATTTCTTTTGCTAGATTAGCGTTGAACTGAGCAGCGTTCATTTGTTTGTCATATCTTGCAAGCTCTGCTATATTTTCAGCAGACATAGATTCTGAATCTGCTTGATTCTTAGATGTTAAATTAGCCAAACTAATTTTTTCTTGCATACTTAAATTAGCTAAATCTGCTTGCTGAAGAAGTTGTTGGTTCTGAGACAACACACTAACTGTATTGTTTAATTCTTGCATACGGAATCTATTATCTTCAGTAAAATTAGCTGCATCGGTAGCTGCTCTTTCTTGAAGATTTGCAAGTTCCATTTGTTGTTCATTACCTAAATTAGCTAAATCCATTTGCTGTGCCATAGCAGCATTAGTTTTTCTAAAATCTACTAATACATTAAGATTAGCTAATCTCGTTTGCTGATCAGCAGTCATATTAGCTCTAGAAGTAGTATTACGTTCCGAAAGCTCTGCAAGCTCTACTTTAAGTTCGGAATCAAGATTAACCTCTTCCATACGCTGATCTAATTCTGCTTGTCTTATATTTCTTTGGACTATTGCATTAAGTTCTGTTAATCTAAATTGATTATCTGCTGTAAAGTTTGCAGTATCTGTAGCTGCTTTATCTTGCAACATAGCTAATTCCATTTGTTGCTCATTAGTCATATTAGCTATGTCCATCTGTTGAGCAAACTGAGCATCTGTTTTTCTAAAATCTATTAATGTTTGAATATTAGTTAATCTTTCTTGATTCTCAACAGTCATTGTATCTTTGGCTGCTGCATTTTTTTCTGTAAGGTTTTGCATTTCAAATTGCAAATTACCACTAAGATTAGCTTTTTCCATTTCTTGCTCTAAGTCTGCTTGTCGCATAACTTTAGCAATTTGAGCATTATACTTTGTTAAACGCATTTGCTGATCAGCAGTCATCGTTTCTTTTGCAGCCATATTTAAATGTTGTAATTCAGCAAGATCTCTTCTAGAATTCGCATCAAATGAGGCTATAGCTGCTTGTTGTCTTTGTTGTGATTCTTGTTGCGCTTTTTGTTGAGCAAACTGAGCATCAGTCATTCTTGCTTGTTGCTGTTGCTGTGCTGTAGTTAATACGGCTTCTGATGTAAACTGACCTTGTTGTACTTTAATCTGTTGAGCCATCGAAGCTGTTTGAGATGCAGAAGTTTGACGATTTGCAAGATTCTGCATACGTACTGTCATAGTATGTTGTGCTTGAGATAAATTAGCTTGTTGTTCGTTAGATAGATTTTGTTGCGCTCTTTGCTGTAGTGCTTGTGCATTTGACTGTGCCATTGGTAACGCAGTCTGAATAATTGCATTAAATAAAGCATCTCTACCAACTGTTGAGACAGATAAACCACGCTCTGCCATCATCTGCTCTACTTGTGCTACTGCTGGTCTAGCCCAAGCAGGTGTTGTTCCTTCTTCCATACCTTCCAAAAGCTTACCCATTTGAACAGATACTAAAGCTTCTTCAGGCAAAGCAGCAACCGCAGCCGTTACTTGAGGATTTTCACCACTATCTATTTGTGCTTCTACTGTTGCAGCATCTTCAGCAATTGCTGCCGTAACTTCAGGAGGTACAAGTCCTACAACTGATAACATATCTTCTGCTGCTACAGACCTATCTTGACCTGTTACAGCTTCCATAGTTGCTGCTGCCATTGTAGGTACACCACCTATTTGTGCTGCATCTCCTTGTGGAGCAGTGCCTGTAATTGCTGTACGACCTTCTAAATCTACAGAAGGTACATTTCCTAAGTCTGCAGCTATTTTTGTAGCTGCCTCACCAACTTGTGCGGTTCTTTCTGATGCTTTTGTAAAAGTAGGTACATTATCAATATTTGTATCGCCACCTTCAGGAGTATAGTCTGCTCCATAGAACGTAGCTGTTGCTTCTGCTGCGTCTGGAGGCATACCCATAGTATTAACATAATCTCTTGTTTGTGCTTCTCCTGTTTGAGCTGAACGCTCTCTTGCTAATTTATATTCAGGTAAGTCTTCTAAAGGTACTCCACGACCTTCTGCTATTTTACTTAATCTTTGAAGCTCTACATCTCCAATTGTTTGACCTTCTCTGGTTTCTGCAACAGGTCCTGGAACAAAATCAGCAGTTATTTCTTCTAATCTAGGTAAAAACTGTGCAACAGATTCAGGATCACCAGTTACAGGATCTATCATTCTTGTAAACTCAGGTGACTCTGCTTTGGCTTTTTCCAAAGCTTCGTCAGGAGGCATTCCATCGTGTGTATATTTTTCAGTTAATGTTAATATTTCTTCTACTGTTGCTTTTGCGTGTGTGGGTAATCCGTCTTTTAGATCTCTTATTGCTGCATCAATCTGTGGAGTTGCAGGAACAGGCTCACCTGTTTCAGGATCTATTATTACATTACCTTGTTCATCTCTTTTAAATTCGCCTATAGTTGCTGCATCGTATGTAGATGCATCGTATGCTTCAGTAGTTACATCATCTGCTGCTGTTCCTGTAGTAACATCCTCACCTGATATAGTCTCTATAGAAACTGCAATTCTTTGTCCGTCTGGA
>Ga0209349_1001647_pt1 | contig 10969 bp, 14 predicted proteins | sample ETNvirnome_2_130_FD_184067 | JGI IMG/M metagenome (GOLD analysis project Ga0209349, IMG submission 184067) | Marine viral communities from the Pacific Ocean - ETNP_2_130 (SPAdes) (version 2) | ecosystem: Environmental > Aquatic > Marine > Oceanic | place: Pacific Ocean | collected 2013-06-22
GGGCTGCTTCGCCCGTGGTGTACTTAGATACTGCGTGAAATGGATCAGCAGTATCTTCGACCATTGCAACAACAGTAGCTTTGTCAGACTGTTCTACGGCTGCGTACGTGTCTACAGCGGTCCATTTGATACGACCAAATGCATCGAGTAGTGCATCGCTCAACCCACGCTCAGATTGCCGCGTGGCGCTCTGTTCGACGGGCGATAGATGCTTCGTGTTGGCAAACCACGGAACTAAGGTACTACCATCTTTTAAGACTTGATTTGTGATGTCCATAAGACAAGTTTCCTATTCACGCCCAAAAAGAAATAACGAACATGTTCCGGGCGCAATGGGAACAAGTCCGCATTGCTAGGTATAGGTTCATAGTCAGAGCTAGCTTTAACGACGCACTAGCGGCCTATACGCCTGTAGACAATACATAATCTACCGTTGGTGAGTGTACTCGATCACTAACCAAATAGGGGCGTATTGATCTATCAATTGTATTGATGGTGTGTGCTGCTCTGGTTGACTGTTATTGATATTAGGGGCGCCCACAGAGCCGCCGCCTAAACTATCCAAAAGTAAATTAGTATATACTTATATTCCGATATTGCCTTGCATATCAGCACTTGAGAATGTTAGACTATGCTAATATTCTTATGCGCGGATGCGAATGCGTCTCATTCGTGTTTACCGCCGGAGGTCGGGGCCGCCCCCCCCCTTTTAATTTTAAAACTTTTCCCGATGTTCTCCCCACTCACTATTTGGGGTATTTTATGTCCCCCCCTAACAGGTAAAAACAATGAATCCAGAAGCATTAATTCAACGATTACAAGAACTTACGCCCATGATATCTGAGGTAAAGGCTATTATGGAGGAATTGACCAACATGGGAATGCCCCCGGAACAGCTCTTGGAGCTGATAGGCGGTACTCCTGCGGCCCCTGTTACTCCTCAAGGCGGACCTGAGGGGGGTATGGCTCAAATGCCCGTAGCGGGCAATACAGGCGCTCCTATGGGTGGTATGCCGCCGGGACTACTTGCGTGAGGACAGAGAAACAGGTGGCTTTCATAGAAGCCTACTGCCAGACAGGGAATGCGACCAAATCTGCTGTTCAGGCTGGGTACTCTGAGCATACGGCTAAACAGAAGGGCCATGCTCTTAAAAACCAGTTCAAGCGGGAGATCGAGGAGCACATAAAGAAGATGGTTCAGGATGCGATCCCTGCTGCACTGAATCAGATTAGCATCTTGGCCCAGACTGCTACCAGTGAGCAGGTGAGGTTAAACGCATCTAAGGACATCCTAGACCGTGCTGGCCTACGTCCTGCTGAGAAAATTGAGCAGAAAATCTCCCATGAGGATAAGAGTGTTGACGAGCTGAGAAGGGAGCTAGAAGCCCTTACAGGCTCTACAGAGGTAGAGATTATACCCGAACTGGTGAACTGATGCCCCACCGGAAGGACCATAAATTAGGTTTATTGGGGAGCGCCCCAGCAGCGCCTGCAACCATTGATGGGATTTATGATGCCATCTCTGAGTCGGAGCATGAGGGGACTAGCGGTAGTAGGTGGATAAAGTCAGATGTGAAGAACAGTACCGCATGGGGCGAAGTGCAGATTAATGACGGTACTATGGAAACAGCTAGGGATACACCGGGATTCTTGAACCCGGAGGAATGGCAGTTCGCCAATCGCTTCATCTCTATCCCTGCTGATGAGCGGAAAGACTGGCTCATAGGGCCATATGAGCAGGGGATGTACCGCACTATAACCAAGCGGCTTATGCAGAAGTATCTGGACGAGAGTGGTGGTGATCCTCTTTGGGTAATGTTGAAGTGGAAGATGGGGCCGAATGCAACGGCTAAGAAGGGGGATTCTAAGGCGAGCAAGAAGCTAGAAGACCTGTTAAAGCGGATGAAAAGGGAAGACCCTAGATACATGAGGGTATTTATGCAAACACTGGGTCTAGCACCCTAAGGAGAACTAAGATGGCAAAGAACACGCTGAGTGCGGGTGTCAAGGCGAAAATAAAAAGTAGGGCAAAGAAGCCTTATGTAGGTAAGAAGGGCGCGGGTAGCGTATTCGCAAGGTCTAAGCAAGCTGCTAAAACGGGAACGAAGATGGGTGGTAGGAAGCTGAAAGCTGGTGAACGAGCGCCCACAGCTAAAGTTCTAAGCAAGACAAAATCTGGTGCTGCCTTAGTTAAGGCTAGGAAAGCTCGAAGCCTTGCTCGGCAAGCTGCTAAGGCTAGGCACCGATCTGCTTGGGAGAGAGGGCAAAAGGCCGCTGGCAAGAAGATTGCAAGGCCCAAAGGCTATCTAAAGAAGAATCAGTAACATGCCCGTAAAGCAAGTAACCAAAAACGGTAAGAAAGGGTGGAAATGGGGCAAATCTGGGAAAGTCTATGCAAGTAAGTCTGGCGCGCAAAAGCAAGCAAGAGCAATTTACGCAAGCGGCTACAAGGGAAGAACTAGAAAAAGCAGTTGAAATAGCTAGGACAATACGGCAGAGGGAAAGATACAATAGGATCGACAACTATGATCCGTACCCCTACCAACTAGCTTTTCACTCTACCGGAGCTTCCTGTAACCAACGCCTTTTAATGGCTGCCAACAGAATAGGTAAATCCTACTGCGGCAGCATGGAGATGTCTTATCACTTAACTGGGTTATACCCCAGTTGGTGGAAAGGCCGGAGATTTACACAACCTATCGTAGGATGGGCAGGTGGTGTTTCCAATGAAACCACCAGAGATATTGTGCAGTTTGAATTGTTGGGTTCCCCCGATGATCCAGAGGCTTTCGGGTCAGGTACCATACCAAAAAAATACATATTAAAGACCGAAAGAAAGCCCGGCGTCCCCAACGCCAAGAGCGTAGCTTTAATTAAGCACGTTTCCGGCGGGAACTCATCTTTATTCTTCAAAGCCTACGAAATGGGCGTTGAGAAGTGGCAGGGGCGGTCTGTGGACTGTATATGGTTGGACGAAGAACCATCACGAGAACTTTATAGTCAAGCCGTCACGAGAACCCTTGACAGACAAGGGATGGTCTACATGACCTTTACCCCCGAAGCGGGTATGACAGAGACAGTCGCCTCCTTTATGAACAACATAAAGCCGGGGCAATCACTGGATAATGCCACGTGGGATGATGCCTCAGAGCGAGTCATGTCCATGAAAGGTAATCGGGGCCACTTGAACGAATCGGTCATGGAGCAGATTCTATCTTCTTATGCCCCGCACGAGAGGGAAATGAGGCGCTATGGGCGACCTTCTATAGGGTCTGGGTTGGTATTTCCAGTCTCAGAGGAACGAATAATTGTCGATCCTTTCACAATACCAGCTCATTGGCCCCGTATAGCAGCTATGGACTTTGGATTTGACCACCCTACAGCAGTTGTTTGGACAGCATGGGACAGGGAAGAGGATATTTACTATGTGTATGATTGTTACAGGCAAGCAAAGGCTCCTCCAGCCGTGCATGCCGAAACTATACGCAATAGGCCCAGTTTTATCCCCGTTGCTTGGCCCCATGACGGCAATAGACGAGATTCTATGGGTAATCCCGGCTTGGCTGAACAGTATCGTAATCTAGGGTGCAACATGCTCCCCTTTCACTTTGAAAACCCCCCTGCACTGGGGGAGAAGAAGGGCGGCAACTCTATAGAGGTAGGTATCATGGAAATGCTCCAGAAAATGGAGGACGAGGAATTCAAAGTGTTCTCGACCCTGCATGACTGGTTTGAAGAGTTCCGCATGTACCACAGAAAGGACGGGAAGATCATACCCCTTAGGGATGACTTAATGTCTGCCACACGTTACGCCATCATGTCCCTCAGGTTTGGGGTATCCGGCGAAGACCCTTTATGGACTAAGGAAATAGAATATCAGAATTATGGCATCATCTAAAATAACAGAAACAGAACTCTTATCGCGTATAAGGTCAGAAGTAACTGACGCCTTAGGCTACGATGATACTATAGCCGAACAACGCCAACTGGCTATGGAGTATTACTACGGCCTTCCTTTCGGTAACGAGGTAGATGGTCGTTCACAGTTCGTAGATAGGACTGTAATGGATACCATAGAGTGGATAAAGCCCTCTCTAATGAGGATATTCGCCTCTGGGGAAGAGATGGTTATTTTCCAGCCGCATGGCCCGGAAGACGTAGAACAGGCTAAACAGGCTACAGATTATGTCAACTACGTATTTCAGAAGGATAATCCCGGTTGGGAGATACTCTACTCTTGGTTCACCGATGCCCTCCTACAGAAGAACGGTATTGTAAAGTGCTGGTGGGACGAGTCGGATACTTGGAATAGGGAGGAATACAGTAATCTTACAGATGATGAGTTTGCTGTACTTATAGCCCAAACTGGTGTTGACGTTCTTGAACACACCCCGCCCGGAGAAGAGCAAACTGATGACTATACGTCCGTAACCACCGAAGGTCACAATGTTGTTATAAAGCGTGATCTTAGCAGGGGTCGCATAAAGGTGGAGACTGTCCCACCTGATGAATTCCTGATCTCTAGGGAAGCTAAGACGATTGAGGAAGCAAGATTCGTATGTCATAGGGTAAGGAAGACTCTATCCGAACTGCGGGAGATGTATCCGCACAAAGATATAGAAGCGGCTGATCTAGGCAGTGGCGACGAAGATTCTTTTTCAGGAGAGAGGTTTTCAAGGTATCGTTTTGACCTTTCCGCTGACTTTGAACAACCATGGGGCACCGGAGTGGAGTTTGAAGAAGCTCTACAGGAATACTGGTTACATGAGAGTTTCGTACGAACAGACTACGACAATGACGGCATAGCTGAACTGAGAAAGGTATGTACCGTAGGGGACTTTGTTCTTGCGAACGAGGAGATCGACAAAATACCCTTTGTCTCCCTGACCCCCATAAAAATACCCCACAAGTTCTTTGGCCTCTCCGTGGCTGATCTTGTGATGGACCTTCAAAGAATTAAGAGCATCCTGATGCGGAACCTCATGGACAACATGTATAGCCAGAACTTTGGCAGGTACGCAGTTCTTGAGGGACAAGCAAACTTGGACGACTTACTTACACAACGTCCGGGTGGTGTAGTCAGGGTTAAATCACCCAACGCAATTATGCCTCTGCCGACACCCCCACTAGAGTCCTACTCGTTTGAGATGCTGGAATACTTGGACAGCATACGGGAAGCCAGAGCTGGGGTTAGCAAGCACACTCAGGGATTGAGCGCAGACGCATTAACTTCCCACACTACAGCAACTGCTGTAAATGCTGTAATGACAGCAGCCCAGAGTAGGCTGGAACTGATTGCGAGAAACTTTGCTGAGACTGGCGTAAAGACACTGATGCAGTACATCTATGAATTACTCCAGAAGAACCAAGACAAGGAGCGCGTTGTTAAACTGCGTAACGAGTGGATAGAAGTCCGCCCAGACATGTGGCGAGACAAGATGGATTGTACTGTGTCTGTTGGTATAGGACAGGGTAATAAAGACCAGCAGCTCATGCACCTTTCCTCTCTCATGCAGTTTGCTTCCGAATCTTTGAGTGGTGGTTTGAGTATCGTCAACGAACAGAACATGTACAACATAGGGACTGCAATGCTCAGAAACATGGGCTTCCAGAATGTAGATGACTACCTTACCAACCCAGAGGATATACCGCCTGAACCAGAAGGCCCAAGTCCTGAAGAGGAAGCGGCTCAGGCAGAACTTGACCTGAAGCGCAAGGAGCTTGACATTAAAGCGGCAGATATACAGCTCAAGCTAATGAAGCTCAAGCAGGAAGGCGCTAAATCAGCGGTAGACGCACAACTTAAAGTAGAGGAGTTAAACCTTGAGCGTGAGCAGAATCGCGCCGTGGCTATAGGAGCAACGTGAACGACGAACTAAGAGAGGAAAAAGCCAAGCGCCTCCTCAACGACCCGCTTCTCAAAGAAGCATTTGAAACACTAAAAATAGACTTAATGGTTCGCTGGGAATCCAGCGGATCAAATGAAATCGAAGCTAGAGAATCTATCTGGCTTGCGATGAGACTGCTTGACAAGGTTCATAGCCACCTAGCTTCCATAGTGGAAACTGGGCATATGAACAAGATCATGGACAAGCAACACCCATTCATTTAAGAGGAATTAATCATGGCGGATACGCAAGAAGCCCCGCAGACAGCAGTACCTGATGGAAACGCGCAAGAAGGTGGTTTAATAGAAGCGCAAAACGCACTACTGAAGTTGCAGGAACCTGTAGAGGAAACACCTGAAACTGAGGAAGAGCAACCTACAGAAGAGGAAGAGTCTCAACCCGAAGGGGAAGACGAATCATTGGAAGAGGAGCCTGAGTCGGAGGAACTCGAAGAGGGGGACGAAGACGAGGGCGACGAGAGTCGCGCAGTAGAAGGAGAGGACTTATATGCCGTCACCGTAAATGGTGAGGAGCATACAATACCCCTTGACGAACTACTGAAAGGGTATTCGCGGCAATCGGACTACACCCGAAAAACCCAAGAACTGTCTGAACAACGAAGAAATATGGACTCTGCCCAGAACCAATGGCAGTCCGAAATACAACAGATTCAGGCGGAACGACAGGGGTACATGACGGCTTTACAATCTGTGATGGACAATTCGCTCGGTGCGATGGATCAATTTGCGGATGTTAATTGGGAACAACTCAAGAGTGATAACCCGCTCGAATATATAACCAAGCGGGATGAATTCAGAGAAGCCCAAGAAAACGTACGCACTATTCAACATCGTCAGCAGGAAGCGTCGCAAAGACATCAAGCAGAGATGGAAAGAACGCATGGGATGGTTCTACAAGAAGAGCATGGAAAACTGGTAAATGCACTCCCAGAGTGGGGTGAGCCAGCAAAGAGACAAGCTCTAGGCGGGGAACTAAAGGAGTATGCCGTATCTCAGGGGTATTCACCCCAAGAAATGGAAGCTCTTCTCGATCATCGACACTTCATTACGCTCTACAAGGCAATGAGGTTTGATAAGGCGTCGTCACCATCTGTTAAACAGAAGAAGGTCAAGAATAAGCCTAGAGTGATCCGTGCAGGATCGCCCAGAGGCAAGTCTGACGAATCAAGGTCGAAACGTACCAAATCAATGAAACGTCTAAGGCAGACAGGTCACATTGATGATGCGGCTGCTGCTTTAGAGCAACTATTAGGAGAGTAACTAATGGCAATTGCTAGTAACACGTCACTAACTTATGGTGCTGTGGCGATACGCGAGGATTTGTCTGACGTGATCTACAATATCGCTCCTATGGATACACCCTTTATGTCAGGTTGTTCAAAAACAACTGCTGACAATACATTCTTTGAATGGCAAACAGACTCAATTACTGCTGGCGCTGCTAACAGAAAAATTGAGGGCGACGATAATATCGGTGCCGATGCTAGGGTGCTTCCTACGCGACTTGGAAATTACACACAGATAAGTCAATATGTAAACCAAACTTCCGGTACAGATCAGGTAATGAACTATGCCGGGCATGGCAAAAACCAAGCCTATCAGCTCGCTAAGAACGGCAAACGTATGAAGAGAGACATGGAATCCATGCTCACTCAGAATATCGTACGTGCTGCTGGTGATGCTACTGAAGCACGGGCAACAGCGGGTATACCTGCGTGGATCAATACGGCCCACGTTGCAGGTGGTTCCGGTGGCTCTGCTTCTGCTGGTAGTATTGGTACGACCGCGATGGTAAACAACACATCCACGGCTGCTGCTTCAGAAGCCAACATCAAAGCAACTATCAAAGAGTGCTATGATGCTGGCGGCAGTCCTGACATGATGCTTGTTCCATCAAATGTAAAGCAGACTATCTCTGCTCTGTCTCAGTCGGTATCTGAACTCCGTACTGCTGCTAACAAGGAAGCTCCGGCTTCTGTTGTGGCGGCTGTTGACATTTATGTCAGCGATTTCGGCACGTTCAAAATCGTACCAGATCGAAACTTAGCTGCTGATGGTCCGGGTTCTGTTGCTGCAAACATCTTCTTTTTGGACATGGATTATTGGGCCATAGCTTGGCTACGTCCTTTCAATACAGTTGATCTTGCAAAGACAGGCGACTCTGTAAAACAGTTGCTAGTTGCTGAATACGGCCTCGTTTCAAAGAACGAAGCCTCAAGCGGCATTCTCGCATCTGTGAGCTAACAAGGTTGGGGCGGGGAAACCCGCCCCTTTCTTTAGGAGAATAATATGGTAGCACCAAGACGACGCCCTTCAGTGGGCAGGCCAACGCGGCCCAAACGTCCGCCAGCAAGACCCGGCAGACCCCCAGCAAGACCCGGTAGGCCACCAGCACGTCCCGGCAGACCAACACGGCCCGGAAAACCCGGACGACCGACTAGAAAACCCGGTGGTATCTCGACGGGACGACCCGGTAAGGGTGGTAATATTGCTCGTCCTACACGACCCGGTGGTAGAGGGCGTGGCGGCACAATGGGCAAAGTAGCCAAACCTCGTAGACGAAGGACAATGTACTAGCTGATGAGTAAGAAAAAAACAACCAAGTCGAAGAAGGCCAAAGCCACACCTAAGCACAAAACTCCCGGTGAGTGGCTTAGGGAGGCATACGTGACTAACGACCCCAAAGACGGAGCGCCTAAAGTGGCGGATATAGGTTATGTCATCTAAGTTTATCCTTGAAAATGATGGTGTTCGTCGCACTGATATGCAGTTTGACCAAACTGACAATACCTTTAACTTCAAGACTACGCAAAATGCTACTCCCATACTTGACGACAACAAGGCGAAGTACAATGCTTACGGGGATAAACTCTCTCTTGGTAAACGGGGAGAATGGCATCATGCTGCGTCTATCCCAATTACTATATGGGAGAAGTGGATGCAGGACTCTAATGGTGAGGTGGCAAAGGACTCAAAACTTCTAGCCGCCTACATCAATAATCCCGACTATAAGTATTTCAAAGTAGCCCCGACCAACATATAAGGTAAAAAGATATGATTGACCTAAGTAACATTTTAAGACCTCAAGCTACAACCCACACATTAAGCGCGACTACTTCCAGTGGTGCCACCGCAACATCTGCATTTGCGCCCCAAATACAGGCAGTCATGGTGACTGCAACTGCTGCCTGTTTCGTGGCTTTTGGTGCATCGCCCGCTGCTGCAACAACTTCAACATACATTGCAGCGGACACCCCATATTTGTTCCTAGTAAATGGTTCAGATAAGTGCGCGGCAATTACTGGAACAGGTACAGCATCGGTCTACATCACTGAAATGAGTAGATGAAGCAAGTCGCTATTGTAGGGCTTTCCCCATCGACTCACGATGATGCTCCTTACACCGACCCTGATTGGGAGGTGTGGGGCTTGCCGTGGGATAATGGGAGGTTTCCCTATTTCGATAGGCTCTTTGACGTACACCCACTAGAGTGTATAAAGGAGGCTATCCCATCCTTTTATCCACCTAATTACCTAGCTAGGTTGCGTGAATTAGACGTGCCTTTGTACATGCAGGAAGCCTACGACGAGATACCTAACTCGACGGAATACCCACTAGGGGCTGTGTCTGAGCTTGTTGGCGACTACTACAATTCTTCCATAGCCTACATGTTAGGGTTAGCCATCTATGAAGGTTACGACAAGATAGCCTTGTGGGGTGTTGATCTTATCGGTCAGGGTGGTTGGGGCCATGCCGATGAGTACATGGATGAACGACCCAACGTGGAATACTTACTGGGATTTGCTCGTGGCAAGGGAATAGATGTATGGTTGCCTGAGGTATGTCCTCTTCTTAAATTCGCCGGGAGGTTCCCTCTTGGGCGAGTTATACCGCATTATGGGAAGCGATACGGGTTCCTAAAAGAGCCTGATGACTTCTCCTACCTAACCCCTCCACCACCTGACTGGAAAGGTCATTCAAAGCCACCGGAATATAGAAAATGGCAATAGGAACTTATTCAGAATTACAGACGGCTGTAGCTAACTGGTTAGACAGAGATGATCTAACGGACAGGATACCTGAGTTCATCGCTTTAGCTGAAGCGAGAATAAACAGGGTCTTGCGCCTGCGCCTTATGGAGAACAAGTACACAGCCTCAACAGCAGCCGCACAAAGAAACTACGCCTTACCTACAGGGTATATACAGATGCGTAATTTCCAAGTTAATACCTCTCCCGTAACCCCCCTACAGTATGTAACTCCTGAAATATACGACAGGCTGTATGGCAGCACCAGTACCGGAACCCCACAATTCTACACTATTATCGCTGGGGAACTTCAGTTGGGGCCAATACCGGGTTCAGTTATGACCCTTGAGATGCTCTTCTACAAGAAGATTGCTGCTTTAACTACCCTTAACCCCACTGAGACTATGCTAACTGATAACCCCGATGTTTACCTATACGGGGCGCTGATGGAAGCAGAGCCGTTCATTATGAATGATGCGCGTGTCCAACTCTGGCATCAAGGATTTGAGCAAGCCGTAGCGAACCTACAGGAACAGGACAACAAGGATCGTCACTCAGGGTCCGCCCTTAGAGTGATGAATACGAGTGGCTACTATTGACAGCACCTATTACATGGGCTGAAGCCACCTCTCCTATCCTGTGGAGCAACATAGGGATAAACTGGAATACTGCTGCTTTAGGTAATTCAGCTACCTTTGCTGCAAATGTTGGAGAAACACATTCTGAAGAGCAGGGTATTGGATACGCTATAACATTTGGGGCTAATGTAGGACAGACGCTTGTTGTAGTACCAACAAAGCCAGTGGCTATTACAATGGCATTAACAGCAGCGCAAGCTGTTGGACATGATAAGACATTGGCTGAAAGTGCTATATTTGGAGCAGACTTAACATCATCCGTAACAGATAGATTGGATGCTGTAGAGAGTATAACATTTGCTGTGCAAGATACTTCTACATTTGGTCCGGGAACAACATTTACAGATGAGCCTATATATACAGTGACAATGGGTATTGGTGGGAGTACCTCGTTC
>Ga0209349_1001650_pt1 | contig 10954 bp, 7 predicted proteins | sample ETNvirnome_2_130_FD_184067 | JGI IMG/M metagenome (GOLD analysis project Ga0209349, IMG submission 184067) | Marine viral communities from the Pacific Ocean - ETNP_2_130 (SPAdes) (version 2) | ecosystem: Environmental > Aquatic > Marine > Oceanic | place: Pacific Ocean | collected 2013-06-22
TGAAATAAAGTGTCGTGAAGTGCCAAATAGTCTACCCCATATATAAAGTCACGATAAATAAGATTGATGTACGCTGCAGCGTTCTGTATTGGAGCAAGGGCTTTGTTGGGCTGCAGTCTGTATATGTTGGCTAGTTCAATGCGCAACTTCTTGGTGACACGAACGGAGTTCTCGCTTTCAATCGCGCGCAGATCTAAGTAAAAATCTAACATCATCTTGTCAGTAAGCGCCTGGTTGATTGATAACTCCGGAATAATAATGGGGGTATTACGATCAGTAATTTGAAATGCGTGTGCTCGGAGGGGGGTCTCGATAGTATATTTATCGCACTTTGGTAGATAAGCTCGATGTTCATAATACGGACTAGTCTTAATAAACAATTTATAAGAGTTGACAATGAAATTTTTTAAATCTGTGATGTCAGTGAGGAAGGTTTTGGTGAAGTAGGCATCAAAAAAATTCTTCTCGTCTATTGTTTCTTGGTCATCATTAACATAGCGACGCATATACTTCAAAGATGCATTCGAAAACAGGTCAGCTGTTAGTATCCACGGAATATTCTTATTCACCGAGAAGCCAAACTTTTTAGCCGAGTTGGCATAGAACTTAAAATTAGGATCAGCAATCCAATTTTCGTATTTATAAGCGTCATCTTGTGCGGGGCCAGTATCAACTGCAATAGACAGACCGGAATTTGTAACATTAAACATGGGCGTGAGTAGATAATTTGTTTTGGTGACGGGGATAACGGCACTCGTCTTCTTAAGAAAAGACATATATTCCTGCGCAAACGTTTTTAGGTCCACAAGGGTATTCTTCTTTTCTTTAAGAATGGAAGAATTAAATGCCTCATACAGCTCCTGCAAATACTCTCCATAGATCGCCGTGGGATCAGTATAGGCGCGGTATGCCTTCATATCATAAATTTTGTCATTGCCACTACCTACGATGACCCCCATAATCCGGGCATTTTTTAAATGGGAAACGAGGTCCTCAAAAGCATCGACTACAAAGTTTAGTGCGAACACATTGGGCTTGGCAGTAGAAGGTATTGTAACCAAGCTGTTAAAATCTGCCGTGATACTATTTTGCAACTGATCCACACGACCATAATACAGCTTGTTATACCAAGTGTCAAGAGGAGTAAAGAGTCCGGGGGGATAAATCTCTTCCTTGTAAAGAATTCTCTGAAAATACATCGCCAGGGAATCGAGAGAGTTCGATCCCGCTGGGTTCCGGCGATCCAGTTGGGTGCTGCGAGGAACAGTGTCGCGCTGTGTTGCGGGGAAAGTGTCGGTCATTGTTTGCTTCCTGGCTTGCCGAACTTATCAAGCGCTCCGTCCTTGTTCAGCTCGGCGGTGGTCTTTTTCTTCCCCCCTCCCAGCAATGTAGCGGCAGTACGCAGGGCTGCTTCGGTTTGTCCAATTTCGCCCCGAGCCAATGCGCCGCCGATGTCCTGTGTCGTGTCTTGAGATATGTCTCGCTCCTGCACCTTCTTTGGAGGAGTGTCCGGATTCCAATACCCTTCCGGGATCTTCTCGGCCGGCAGATTTCCATAACTCTCCGGCAGCAACAAGGTGTTCGCGGCGAACTTCACCCCTTCGTGCAGAGCTGTAATAGACGTATTAAAGGAGTTATCGGTGATTGTGGAGGCGACAGAGGTCACCAAATAATAGCCATGCAAACCTAGAAGCTGCATTTGTCTTTTGGTAGCTGGAAGTATCATGGGGCTAACGTATATATAATTACCGTTCTTATACAAATTGTTGCCGACTAACTCAATACTTACTGAATACAGTTCACGCAGCTGCTCAGCTCCCAGCGCACCGTTCTTTTGAATTTTTGACTCTCGCAAATACTCTTGGTCTTCACGATTAAAATTTAATTTTTTAACAAGTCCACAGGAAGATCCAATGTAGTTATGATATATTCCTCTTTTAAGATCCTTCTGAAAGTTTCCTTTTAAATATTTGGGGCGTGAATCCGTAGATATTAAAATAAGCCCCAACTTGCTTCTACTCTCGTTACAATCTAATGTTTTTTTGGCATTGGCAAGTCTTATGATGTTGGTAACAGTTCCGGGATTAAATTTGGTTCGCGCACTCAATGTCAACGGTTGTGCGTCGAAACGTTGGGAAAAATCAAGTGATGGTCCGAAACACTTAGAGCGCAAAGCTAAAGTAACTAAGTTGTGACATACATCTTTCACAAAATGTAAAAAGAAATATGCGGGTCGATCTTTTTGAATCACATTATTCTTAAACCAAAGCTGAAATGCATCGATCGAAATGGGAATGTCGCCAATATTCATTAGCTGCACGATACCAGCTAATTCTGTAAAGGTGGTGGGATCCTTCCGTCTCAAGATATCCAGAAATTCTAAATTTTTAAGTTGCCCGCATGCCGACATAGCTTCGATGTTTTTCGCCTGCATGGCCACGAGGGGGTCGATCATTTCGACTTCAGACAAAAAGAAGTTAAAGTCCAAAGGGCTCCCTTGGTTTTCTTGAATCTGTCCCAAAATATTATCCAAAAGATCTCCCAAGTAAAAATAAGAAATCTCAATACTCGTAGCGGGGCGTCCTTGATAATCATCAAATTTCTGTGTGGCTTTTTCTGAATATATTGCGGCGGCATCTTTGTTGCTCGGATCTGCTGCCGCTTCAGATACTGCTTTAATGATCTCAGTCTGAGCCCCTTTGGTAGATGTAACAAGTGTGGGGGAGCCTTGGCGGCGCTTTGCTCGCTTGGCGCGTTGCCGGGGAGTAAGATCCGCATAAGCGGGGAGAAGCAACTCCTCCGTCGGTACCGAAAGAGTAAACACCTGGTCATTGTCAAATAATCCTTTTAGTAGTTTACGATACTTTATGAGGCGATCGCTTTCTCTTTCTTCTGTTATTTTTTCTAATAATTCTTTTATTTCTTTCTCGGTTTTTTCTTCTTTATCTTTACTTAATGAACCAGATTCTAATTTTTCTTCTAGTTTTTGCTGTTTTTCAGTCAGATCTTCAATTTTGTCATGAAATAACTCCGGGCTCTTACTAAAGATGTCAGCTGTTTTGCCCGTCAACAAGCCGCTTAAGCTCGCCTGATATTCAATTGTTAGCTCAACGCTCCCATTTTCATTAAAATTAATGAGGTGGCGGACCTGCTGAAGATATAGAGAAACACGGGTGGATTTCACTGCGTCCTGTATTGCAGCGGCGTCCAGAGAGGGGAACATCGCATCCAAATTGTCGGGCGCTGACCAGCCCGCACACACCTTAATTCTAAAATTAACGCCATCATACTTGCGATGCAATTGATCATCTATGGGACATGGGCTCTTGGCTGTTTTAATATTCTGGCTGCCTTTTTTGGTGATGGTGGGCGAAGCTATCACTAAATCCAAGAAGCTGGGATTTTTCTTACCTGCCTGGTCTTGTCCGGCGAAGAAATCCCCAACAGTCTGAAAATACATAACCAGTTTAGCCGATATGTTATTGTCTACCTCTGCGGGCTGGACGCCATCAAGACTCCATGTAAAGGATTTGATACCTGCTCCGGCGGCGCGCCCTAGGTCGCCTTTCATAATCTGGTTTATATCGGTGGGGTCAATAAAATTCGGAATCTCTAGTTCTTTTTCCGTACGTGGCAAGAGCTTCCCAAACTCATCATATTCCACTCTGGATATTTTAATATAAGGGCTTAATGCAGCATGGACCTCCGGGCAAAGACTCAAAAGAGTTTCCACCCCCTTGTGTCCCTTGGGGGGATGATTGATGGTATTAAGCGCTAAAGCGGGCTGATTGTTGGTGTTCACAATTGTGGTGTGTTTATAGGCTGGCTTGTGGATAGCACTCAACTTAGCAATATTTTCCAACAAGAAGCATTGAAAATCAGTAGGCGTAAGGTTTCTCTCTTTGGGGGGCGGCACCTCTTCTATTAAACCGCCGCCGTCGCCACCTACAAGCCCATCTTGGAAAAGGTCGCGCTTCTTGTCTTCGAAGATAATATCTTTCCACACCTCTTTGGCGATTGCGCGGGCATATTTCTGGATTGCATCCGGATAATTGCGCCCTATACGTGCCATTAGTTCCATACCAACTTCGTTCCAATAACTTGCTTTAAGGTATAAAACATCATCCTGCTGGAAAGGATTATTAGGGTCCGGGGTACGGCTGCCCTTGATCTCACTGAAGGGCTTAATGTGAGTTCCGCCGGAGCTAATGTTGAAATCATCCTCGAACATGGTTTCACCCAACAACTCATACTCCCCACCGGTGCCTTGGTCCGGGTAGACGAGGGCAAACCACTGCGGAGAAGTTGTGGATGGGTACGCAATCTTCCTATAATTGGGTCCCTTAGATGTCGAGACCAGTCCGCCGGCGCCCGCAAATTTGATTGAACCTATTTCAACTAACAGGGTCATGAAAATCAGGAACTCGCGTTGAGTAATATCCGACCTCCCCAGGTTTCCATCTTTGTCGGGGGGTCCTGTAGTCGGACTGTTTTCTGTGAGAATACTGTTGAACTCGTCTGCTAAAATATAGATCCCTTCATATGGATTCTTGGCTGGTGCGCTGTCGGTACGATTTTTAATCTTATATTTGGGCTTTCCTCCCATGAGGCGCTGAGTCGCCTTAATAAATTCCTTCTTGGACTTTGTTCCGTTTCCGCCGTATAGTCCATTGATCGCCTGACGAATATCAGCATCGTTCCCTGAAAAGGTAACATAAGTGCCATCAGATTTTTTATAGGGACCAAAGGGTTCCTTGATAAGAACTTCAGGATTGGCAGCAAAGAAATCGGACAAAAACCCTTTAGCCGCCAATACACCGACCGGCTCGCAGTCGTGACAGTCGGAGCGGAATTCTTCAACGTAAAGCTCGGGTATATTTGGAGGAGCTGGTGATGTCATACGCTTATCCTTCCTCGTCTAGAACCCTCAAGATGGCTTCTAATGGCATCGGAATATAGATCATGTCTCCCAATGCAACGTCGGCTTCTGTGGGGCGCTGATTGAAAAGCGCTATAACGTACCAATAACTCGCAGATCCGTAATGTTCTATTGCCAGCTTGTAATATCGATCTCCGGTTTTCCAGATATGGCGGATTCGCGTCATTCTCTTCATTTCGTCAACAGTAGGATACTTTAGCATACCAGTACCATATTGTCGGATGGACTTAAGGTCTCTATTCTCAATAAATTTTTTATACAACTCATCATCGTTTGAGAGGATCAACCTTTTGTCATATCGATCTGTCATAAACTTAGTCTCCCGAGTCCAATACTAGAGCTTGATTGCTTTGGTTTTGTACTACACTGAGGGATCCTTCGGTAGTTCCGTCAGCTCTGGTAATAGATGTCGCATCAATATTCGTAGTGGTTACCACATAACTTGAATTGGGGAATTTACCGTTTGCGGTGGTATTCCCGAATACAAAATTATTGTTCTCATCCTTGTACCAGCCGGTCAAGTGTGTGTGAAGCACTGTAAAATTAAGGGACAAACTAACTTTTTTAGGAACATACGCCCTTTTCTGTATTATCTCGGTGCGCTGATTGTTCGTGCGGTTTGTAGGTCCCCCCGCGCCCGCATCTATTCCCTCGATGCTGCGCGTTTCTACGACTGTGGTATTTTCTGTCGATGACTCTTCGCGAAACAGAAACCCTCCCTGTGACATGTCGGGTGCATAATTAAGTCCCTGCAGATATCCAGTGAGTCGTCCGCCGTTAGAAGAATCATTTATCAAGTTGGTCCACTCTAGCCCTATAAGGGGCCCGGCTTTGAGGGTGTTTTGAATACTGCGCTTGCTTGTGCCCTTTTGGGTTGCGCTGTTCTCATACACGGGATAGAGAAACTCAATTAAGCGGTTGATGTCGCTTAAGTTTTTCGCCCCCGCATTATAACTATCGGCCACCACATCGAATCCTAAAGAGATTTTACGTTGGGTGTTCTGAAATGTAGCCAGAGGATCCATACGACCATACACCTGTTCCTCATTCCACTGGGAACTGAAATTGTCGCTAAACTCTGTGACCCACCCATTAAAAGCGACCGAGTTAGGCTTCCCCTGCGGAGATGTAGGAAGATGAATTATCTTAATTTTAAAGAATTTGTTAGTTATGAGCGCTGGACTTTCAATATACGACATCTTTTATAGATTCCTATGCGGTTCTCGCGGCATAAGGAGACAAGACCTTAGCAACAGCCGGGGACTTAAGTGATTTCACCACAAAATCATCTACCTTATCCTGACCTATATAGACTGCCAAATGAATTGGTCCAGTGGCGTTGCCGTCTAATTTGCTTGCCAGGCTGGTGATAGCGTCAGTTAGTTGTTGTGTGGCTGGTGCCGTTGTTACGCGCGATCCGCCAGGTAGTTCCACCAACTCTGGTCCCCGCTCGCCTACCATCGCCACTGTAGACCCAGTAGTAACACCTCCATCAGCGAAGCGCGCTGTTGGCTTCGCTTCGGACTTGGATCCTGCGCCGCCCGTTGGCAAAAGCTTGCCTATTCCGAAGCCGGCTGCCCCTCCCAGAAGAGCACCGCCGGCCATATACCCTATCGCTTGTTTGATATATTTCTTCGAAACAACTTCCTGAGCAGCTGCGAGTCCAACGCCAACAACAGGGATCGCCGCAGTGACCGCAAGCAGAGCTTTAGACAGCGCAAACGATCCACCAATTCCCATACCAAAGAGTGCCCCCAAAAGACCCATCGCAATCGGAATACCGTTGGCTGTATTGAGAAAATTACCCATTGCTTGAGAAACAACAACAAGACCATCAAAAAGAGGCGCGAGTGCCTCAACCGTGGGTCCCAAACTAATATAAAACGCCTTCATTGCATTCTTAAGTTTTTCCGTTATTGCTTGAGTCGCTGCACTTTGTTTTTCTAACTCTTTTTGCTTAAGGGCGGTGAGTTCTATTTCTTCTTGAGATTGACCCATCAAATTCGTTAACTCTTCCATCGACATCCCGAGGGCGCTAGCGAATGCCATTTTTTCTGCGCGACCAAGATCCTCGAATGACATTCCTGCTTGATCCACAGAATCACGTATCATTTGAATTGCTTCGGTGGGATCTTCCATCGCCGCGTTCAACATATCTATTGAATTAAGGAACGGTCCACCCAGAATCGCGTTAAGGCGACCGACCGATTTGCCAGCCTGATCAAATGTGGTAAACTTATCTACCAGTCCAGTAAGTTGGCTCATCTCCATACCCAAAGACTTAGCTTGAACTGCCAACTCTTTAAACACTTCCGTGCCGCGGCTGCCAAATCCCGATAAAAATTCTATGTTAGCTTTAAATTGTCCAGCAAGAGCCTCTGTATCCATCCCCAGTTGTTGAGCGGCGCCGGCGAGGTCCCGCATAAAAGCAGTACTCTGCTCAACTGACAACCCGAAGTTCTGGGTGGCAGCTTGCATAATCTGAGATTGAGAAGAAAAACTCATCCCTAGGCGATTTAACAGAGCAGAAGTGGTGGTTAACTCTTTTTGCTGATCTTTGCTCAGGTATGTGAAGTCTGTGTATTCGTTCTTAAGGGACCTTACAGCATCCGCGGCATCCGCCAATGTAACGCCGGCAGAGAAGGTAGCTCGCTCAGTTTGCCTAATGACGTCGTTAAATTCGGTACCGGCGCCCGTCTGCCGTCTAAAATTAGAAATAACCTTATCTTGTTCTAAAGCAAATTGAACACTGGCTTCTGTCCACTTGAGCGCCATACTCGTGAAGAGTTTGCCGGTAACTATTGATTTAAGGGCTTCATCCTTGAATCCGCGAAGACCATTGGTGCCTTGACCGAAGGCACCAGCAAGTTTTCCTAGTCCGCTATCAAGCTTTAAAAAACTGCTTGCGAGGTGATCAAAACTTTCGGCGCCGGACTTATATTGGTTCTCAGCTGTTTCTTGTGCCGTAACTAGCGCATCATACGAGGTGGTAAGATCTTCTATGGCAGCCTGGGCTGCTTTAATACCATCGGTGTCTTGGTGTGCTTTTGCTAGATTAAGCTGTGCCTCTGCGATGGCTTTGTGACTCTGAAGTAGTGCTTGTTCTGCTTTGTTATATTCTAAAGTATTCGCTTTAGCGTCTTCAAGGGTCTTCTGGTGTTTTTGGCGGACGGCATTTAATTCAGCTTCAGCTTCAGCTAGCTGGAGCTTGAGGGCAGCAATTCGTTTTAATTGTTCTGGACTTTCTTCTGCCATCTACCGACTCCTAATTTTTAAACGGCCATTTTAAGCCCGTTTCTAATTCAAACTTTTTAACCGCTGCATCTAGTTCGTACCGATTTGTCATTGTTTGGTGGTTGTTGAGTCCATTTTTCATATATGAATCCATATAGCGCTTTTCTCGACTCAATGCTTTTATAAATGCGTCAATTTGAGAAGTGCTGCCAAGGAGGCGCAAAGGGATATTGTACCCCCCATAATATAAATCTAAGAGAGCACCACGAACTTGATGCGAAAACTGAGTGTATACCTTCTCAGTTAGGGGTGCATTAATTCTATTAAGGTTTATCGGTTCGCGAACAATATCATTTTTCATAATGGAGGGTCCTCTATAACTATAAATAGTTCAGAAAAAGAAACAACTTACTTTGTTTTTGCTTCTTCCCGGGCTTCCTTTTCGCGCTTGAACTCATCCGTCATGCGTTCCAGGAACCAGCGCCGGAGCGCTACAGGTAAATTATACAGCTCGGTAAACGACCAGCCGCCATGATGCTTTAAGAGGAAGAACTCCTCATACACATATTTTTGATACTCAGGAGTCAGGCCAAAAAAACTGTGCCGTCATGGGCATCCCTACCTTTCCTTCTTCGTGGCAAAGAGGACAACTAAAGTCAAAACGAAGGTCTAGGTCAGGTTTAAGCTTCTCATACGTATCCCGCAAATATTTTACATCCGGTAGGGGGATAGACTGCACAAATTGTTTCAATATTTCAGGAGCGACATGTTCATTAGCCTGTACAACTATTAAATCTAACATCCCCGTGATAGGATTAGAAACCTGTTTGGTGAGAGTCTGGGCTAAAATCTTTTCATCTTTCGACTTTAAAAGTCTAACATGTACTTGGACCTGGGATTTCGGGAGTTCGAAAGAAAAGATCCCATCTCCCTCATTTGTTACGCCTTCGGGTAATTCTAACGCATTGGATTGTAGGGTATCTAAATCAAAAGTATAGAGAGACTCTTTCTGGCATGACGGGCAGCCCGCTGTCACTTCATAATACGGACCAAAACCTGTGACTCTTGTGGAAATCAGGATCGCATTTTTATCGCCGACAAGAAGGTCGTCAACTTCTATGTCTTTGTTAATAATAACCGACTCTAACAACCTATCGATCGCCAAATCATTATTTAAGAGAGCTTCGGAAGTAAGAATATCCTCCTCCTTGGCTGTCATGTGCTTGATCTCAACGATCGTCTCCCCGTGTAAAGGATGATCTTCAGGATAAAACATTCCCCTACTTGGCAATTCCACAAATTCTGTGGGGTTCACAAAGGAAAACAAATCGTTTGTTTGATCTACTGGTGGGGTTGGCGCGTCTGGTTGCGGGGCGCCGGTCCGCTCTAGATTATTTCTTCTAGGCACAAATCACCTTCTCTCTAGGTCTCCACAGCAGCATCGGCTGCAGGACCAACTGTATAGTCAGCCCAATCATACCTGACTGTGACCTCAATATTAAGTAGATCATCGCCAGAATAGTCAAGAGATCCAAAGGATGCTTTCGTAAGGAAAGAGTTGTTAAGGATCCACGTGCCTACTAAACCGCCCTGACCGCTCAGTTCTTCAATCACCACATTTCCTAGGGCGTTGACGGAATCAAACTTGTTAACGGTGCCCGGGGCCTGTGCAGGGTTGTCAAAAACCTCTTCCTGAACATTAGGAAGAAGATATCCAGACTTAACCAAGGCATCATAAAGAAGAGCGTTGCCATCGGGGTTAATAGAGTTGACAATCGTAATATCAATTGGCTGCCACTCAACAGTTCCGGGGTAGTAATAGGTATTACCCAGGAACTTGTGGGGGGTTTCAGTCACCGAGTACCCAGGCTTGGATGCCATCTTGGCAAGGTATTGCTGGTAGCTGTACTGTCCATCAACCGTTACAAGGTTAGGAAGGGTGAGCAAAAATCTATGTTGTCGTTTCGGCTCCGATAGGGCGCTTGTCCAAAATGGCATTAGTTAAATCTCCTGTGTCTCTTAATCTTAAATAGTCCGGTTAATTAAAACCGTCCTTCTTTAGTCATCGAATGAGGCTCCCGTCCTCGTAATGTTAAAGTCAATTGCAATAAACTCAATTGCGCGAGCAGGCTTCAAGTAAATCTTGGCATACAAGATGTTCCTATCTACTAACTCAGGGGTTGTTGTCGTGTCATCAAGGACAACCTTATAATCAGTCAAACCGAAGTTTGTCTTAACGTTTGCCAAGAAGGGATCGACTTGACCCTTGAACCTGAGCCATGTCTGCTTGACGTTGGGCTCAAAGAGCAATCCAGATGCAATCTGCGAGATGCGCTTCTTCACGAAGATCATCAAGCGTCGCACGTTAATGCGATCAAGTGCTGAAGGAGTAACCTGAAGGGTCTTCTGACCGAAGATTACAATGCCCTCTGCCGGGAATTTGGCAATTGGGTTAATGTTCGCGGTGTAGAGGTCATCACGGTCCTTGCGGCGCAGCTGGTGGGCTACGTCAACGACTGGGATGCCTGCAGAGCCTTCCGTTAGTCCACCGCGGTTGAAGCCGGCTGGTGCGAACCAGACCTGCGTCTTGCGCTGGGAGCTAGAGAAGGTACCGATAGCGGGAATGGATGGTGGTAACCATACAAACGCACCGTTGATCGTGTCTCGGGCACGGACCCATGGGTAGTAGGTGCAGCCGTAAGAGCTGTTGAGTGCTCGCGAACGGAGACCGTTGATCAGTGTTGTGATGGTGCTCGACTCATTCAATCGGTCGACCTCTTG
>Ga0209349_1001652_pt1 | contig 10949 bp, 10 predicted proteins | sample ETNvirnome_2_130_FD_184067 | JGI IMG/M metagenome (GOLD analysis project Ga0209349, IMG submission 184067) | Marine viral communities from the Pacific Ocean - ETNP_2_130 (SPAdes) (version 2) | ecosystem: Environmental > Aquatic > Marine > Oceanic | place: Pacific Ocean | collected 2013-06-22
TGTTAAAGAGCACGAGAAGCTGCTGGTAGGCGGTATTTGGGTGATTGCCACGCTCAGCTACTTTCATGAAGAGGGGCAAACAAGCTCGCCGTTTGGTGTCAGCCTGCTCAAGCCGATTCAGATGCCTCACATGAACATGGACGAGCTGTTTGAAGGGCGGCGTGGGTTCACCAATGTTCAATGGCGTGAGGTGCTGATTCGCTCGATTGGTATGGAACCTGCCGAGCTGGATGAGAGCGTGCAGTGGCATCTGCTGGCCAGGATGATTCCGTTTGTCGAGAACAACTACAACGTCTGCGAGCTAGGGCCACGGGGCACTGGCAAAAGCCATATCTACAAAGAGTGCTCGCCCAACAGCATTTTGGTCTCCGGCGGGCAAACCACGGTGGCTAATCTGTTCTACAACATGAGCTCACGGCGCATTGGCCTGGTGGGTATGTGGGATTTGGTGGCATTCGATGAAGTGGCCGGTATCTCGTTCAAGGATAAGGACGGGGTGCAGATCATGAAGGATTACATGGCCTCTGGTTCTTTTGCCCGTGGGCGCGAACAGATGGAAGCCTCAGCCTCGATGGTGTTCGTTGGCAACATCAACCAAAGCGTGGAGTCGCTGGTGAAAACCAGCCACCTATTGACGCCATTCCCTGATGCCATGATTGATGCCGCGTTCTTTGATCGCTTCCATGCCTATATTCCCGGCTGGGAAATCCCCAAGATGCGGCCCTCATTCTTCACTCAGCGCTATGGGTTTATCGTCGATTACCTAGCGGAATTCTTCCGTGAAATGCGCAAGCGCAGCTTCGCTGATGCGATTGATCGCTACTTCTCGTTGGGTGATAACCTCAACCAGCGTGACGTGATCGCGGTACGTAAAACGGTGTCGGGCCTGCTGAAGCTGATGTTTCCCCATGGCGGCGGTTCACAAGGGCTGATGAAAGACGATGTACGGGACTGCCTTGAGTACGCCATGCAGGTACGCCGCCGCGTGAAGGAGCAGCTGAAAAAGATTGGTGGCATGGAGTTCTACGATGTTCATTTCAGCTACATCGACAAAGAGACCCTGGAAGAGCACTTTGTGTCGGTGAAAGAGCAGGGCGGTGGCGGCCTGATTCCAGAAGGCCAGGGCAAGCCAGGCGTTGTGCATACCATTGGCTTAAGCGATAAAGGCATGCCGGGTGTTTACCGTATCGAAATGCAGGTAACCGCAGGCAGCGGCAAGCTGGCCATGTCAGGGCTTTGGAACTCCACCGCTGCCAAAGAGCAGGTCAAAATGGCGTTTGACTACTTCAAGGCCAACGCCAGCCGCATCAGCGGTGCCCGTAAGGTGCTAGAGCACGACTTCCATCTGCATGTGGTCGATCTGCAAAATAGCGGCGTTTTGCGTGACCTTTCGCTCGCCAGCTTGGTCGCGTTCTCTTCAGGCCTGGTAGGTAAACCTACTCAGAGCCAAATGGTCGTGCTGGGCGATATGAGCCTGGGAGGAAGCCTAAAACCCGTCGAAAGCTTAGCGGAATGCCTGCAGGTTGCCTTTGATGCCGGTGGCAAGCGCGTCACCCTGCCCATGAGCAGCGCCAGGGATATTCCTACCATCCCCGGAGAGCTGTTCACCAAGTTTCAAACCAGTTTCTATGCCGAACCGATTGACGCAGTGGTCAAAGCGCTTGGGGTAGATTAAGGTTAATGAGTCTACCGTGATACTGCATTCATAGTTTCGCACGCACTGCAGAAGGCACTAAGGAATTCACCTGGTGTCTGGAAGGTGGCGGATAATATCAAGATCTGAATACGCTCTATGCTAGAGGCCGATAACATTCGGTTTAGTCATCGAATCACTTAACGTGGTTCGATGACTTTACACTTCGGGTGCCCCGCTAGGGAGAGAGGGCGGCTACTTAATCTGCTGTTCGGTGAAGCGCTGCATGATGGTGAGCGTCTTATCGCTGACGTGATGCTCCATCCCTTCGGCATCAATTCTTGCCGTACTGTCATCTACGCCGAGCGCCCGTAAAAAGTGCAATACAATGTCGTGGCGAGCCCGAGACGTTTCCGCCATTTTCTGACCCTCTTCGGTCAAAAAAAGCGAGCGATAGGGCTTGCTGGTCACTAATCCTAGTTCATTCAAGCGACGAATCATTTTCGATACGGTTGCTTGGCTTACTGCCATACGATTGGCGATATCGGCGGCGCGTGCCTCGCCGCGATGCCGAATTAAATCGCCAATTAGCTCGACATAATCTTCGATCAACTCGGTTTCGTGTGCATTGCGCACCGTTTCATACTGCTGTGCGTGCTGTTCCACAGGCGGTAGTGCATCACCACTGTGTCCAGAGGGGGAGGAGGTGCGCCGCTGTTGGTGATCACTCATTGGCAAAGGTTATCAAAGTTAGTGGAAACGTTAATTGGCGATGGTAGCGCATTTTTGAAGATAATTGTTAGCCAAGGCTAAACTGTTTGCACATTGCTTTTTTGTTGAGCTAAAGTTATCTGTAACACGAGCCTAGCACAGAAGAGAGATCCAGTGGCTAAACCATACTTGCTAGCAGCTTTGAGCGTGCCGTTCGCCTGGTGTGGCGTTTTGACCAGTGCTCAGGCCGATGAGTTGCAAAATCCGCCCATCGAGATTGCCGTGACGTTTTCAGTTCTTGGCGACTTGGTGAAGAAAGTGGCCGGCGATGATGCGAACGTCACGGTGCTGACACCGATCAACGCCGAAGTGCACGAGTGGGAGCTAACCCCAGATAATTTTGCTGCGCTCGAGGACGCCGACATCGTTTTTTATAACGGCTATCAGCTCGAGCAGTGGATGCGCCAAGTATCGGCGACGGTCAACGATGACATACCTATGATCGCCGTGGCAGAGGCGTCGGGTTACCCGACGCAAACGATCGTCACCGGTGAGATGGAAGGCGACGTGGACCCACACCTGTGGATGGACCCTCGGGCTGCCAGTGCCTATGTACAAGCCATTGCCAACACGTTGGAGGATAGCCTGCCCCATCAAGCCGATGCGATTCAGCAGCGTGCAGCGGCACTGGAAGCGCAACTGCACGACCTACATGTCGAGCTCCAAGAAACGCTCGAAGCCATTCCCGAAGAGCGCCGCGTGCTGCTATCCAGTGAAGCAGCCTTTCTCTACTTTGCCGACGCGTATCGGTTCGAGCACGACGGCGTTTGGGGGACCAATGCCGAAACAGAGGGCTCTCCGCGTCAGTTGATGCGGGTCATCGATCGAATCAACGAGCGTCAACCGGCGGCACTGTTTTGGGAAAGCACGATTTCTGACCGCCATGTGACCAGTATCGCACGTGATACGGGGCTTCCCGTTGCCGGGCCGCTGTATGTCGACTCGTTGAGTGAGCCTGACGGGGAGGCTGCCGATTACTTTGCCATGCAGCGTCATAACGTTGCCTTGCTGCGTCGCTACTTGGCTAGCGAGTAAATCACAATGTCCTCACTACCGTCTCAACCCGCCAGCGCCATCGATGTGAGCGGTGTCTATGCGGCTTACCAGCGTCAGCCCGTGCTAGAGGATATTCACCTCTCGCTGCCAAGCGGGCGTTGGACGGCCATCGTCGGGCCGAATGGGGCTGGCAAGTCGACGCTGTTTCATGTGCTGACCGGTAGCATGAAGCCGCTGCGTGGCCAGGTGATGGCGTTCGGAGAGCCCATTCAGCGGCGCCGCAAAGCTGGCGGTATCGCCTATATGGCGCAACGTGAAGCGATCGAGTGGGACTTTCCCATCTCGGTATGGGACACCGTAATGACGGCGCGCTACGGCCACATGCGCCATGACCCTCTATGGCGGCGTCTGCTGCCGGGGCGTCGGCAGGCTCCTGTTCACCGTGACGTCGTGGGCAAGGCGCTACAGGACGTGAATATGCTGGACATGGCCGAGCGTCCCATTGGGGCGCTGTCGGGCGGCCAGAAAAAACGTGTGCTGTTGGCCAGGGCCCTGGCCCAGCAGGCTAGTATCCTGTTGTTGGACGAACCGCTGGCGGGCGTTGACCCGCCCAGCGAGCAGCTGATTCTCGATGTGCTCAAGCGCGAACGCGAAGCGGGTAGAACCATTGTCATGGTGACCCATGACATGCCGGGAGCGCGCCGCTATGTGGATCACGTGGTGCTGATCAACCGCTTCATCCGCGGGGCGGGGTCCCCGGATGAAATGCTCAGCGACCGCAGGCTGGCCGAACTGGCGGTGAGCGCCCAGCCAGCGCCAGATTCTTTTACCATGCAACAGACCAGTGCTCCTGCTTTGATGCCTCAATAACGGTCAATTTTAACATGTTAGATACACTGGATAGCATGGCCAGCGCGCTGATCGCTGGCCTGCTGGCGGCGCTGATGGTGCCCATCAATCTGTTACCCGACGCCATTTCCGATGCGTTTCAGTACGCCTTCATGCAGCGTGCGCTGCTGACCTCGATGCTGGTGGGCGCCATCTGCGGTCTGCTCTCCTGCTATGTGGTGCTCAAGCGCTGGTCACTGCTGGGGGATGCGATTTCCCATGCGGTGCTGCCTGGGGTGGCGGTTGCCTACCTGCTGGGCCTGCCTTTTTTTATCGGTGCCTTCGTCACAGGAGCGCTGACGTCGCTCGGCATTGGGGCGATCGAACGGCATACACGAATCAAATCCGATGCCGCCATGGGCATCATGTTTACCGGGGCATTTGCGCTGGGCGTGGTCTTGATCAGTAAGATCGCCTCTAGCACTCACTTGATGCATATCCTGTTTGGCAACGTGCTCGGAGTGCAGCAGTCGGCACTATTGCTCACGTTGGCGGCCAGCCTTGTTGCGCTGTTGGTGGTATGGCTGGCTTATCGTCCGCTCATGCTTTACGCCTTCGATCCCACGCAGGCCCAAGCGCTTGGCTTCAATACGGGAGTGATACATTACGGTTTGATTCTACTGCTCACGCTCACCATCGTGGCCAGTTTGGAAACCGTCGGTATCATCCTCGTGGTGGCCATGCTGATTACGCCGGGCGCCACGGCCCACTTGCTGACCGACCGCTTCAAAACGATGCTGTTTATCTCCGTGGGGATTGGGGTGGGGTCTGCCGTGTTGGGGCTATGGCTCTCGTTTGCGTTTGACGTAGCGTCCGGTGGCACCATCGTCTTGGTAGCAACGGGGTGCTTCTTCACGGCGCTGCTGTTTTCGCCAAAGCACGGTGTGCTGATGCGGCTTTGGCGGCATCGAAGCTTGGGAGGCGCTAATTAGTTTCCCACCCGATGACGAGCCGTGGGTAGTCGATGATCCCAATGACGCTGTGTTTTGCATCGACGACCGGTGCTTGGGATAAACCAAACTGAGCAAACAGGCGAGCGCAATAGCGAATATTCATTTCCGGACGGACGCTAATGATCGGTTTGCTCATGATTTCGTAAAGGCTTACACGGTCTGCAGAGCGATTGACTGCGAGCACTTTTTTAGCAATATCAGAGGCTAACACAAGCCCCAGTTCATCTTTCTCATCGCGCCTATCAACGATGATAGCGGTGGCATCGTATTGCCTCATTAGTTCAATGCCGTCAGTAACGGTCATAAAACCATCGGTCGTCACATAGCGGGAGTGCATGACGTCCTGGGCAGTGCGCTCCGTCAGTGATGAGCTTGCCATTGTTAAAGCCTCTCTCTAGCCTAGCGGTTGATCGAATGCATCTTCGAGGGATTTCACTTGGTGTGCGACGCCTACCGCATCCTCGACGTCTAGCTGAAAGGCGATGCCTGTTCCCGACGTGTCGTCAAATGCACCCACTTCCGCGATCGCTTCGAGAATTGAACGGCTAATATGCTCCTCCACTAAAAAGAGCAGCACGTCACGTTGCGACGTAATGTCCATGCCAAAAATGCCTTTTGCTTTTTTTAAGCCTTCGCCACGCGCGTTATTGATGACAGTGGCGCCGGTGGCTCCAGCATCTCTAGCTGCCTGAAGTATCTGGTCGCTTAGCTCATCTTCTACAAGCGCGACAATGAGTTTAAAGCGCATGGGTATCTCCTTGATGAGACTTTGTCACTGACGTGCCTGAGAGCGGCTGTATTTTCGATGGCCTATTGCTTCGCCATCGAGCAATTTGGGCGTATCCCATTACCGTGATAATAGGGAATAGGCAGGCAAGCGCGATCATTCCAAAGCCATCCATTAACGCGCTACGACCGGGTATCGAGGAGGCTAATCCAAGACCTAGCGCGGCGATGATCGGCACGGTAATGGTCGATGTCGTGACGCCCCCGGAATCGAATGCAAGGGGAATAATCGACTTTGGGGATCGTAGGGTTTGGACAATCACTAGGCAGTACGCTCCTAGCACGAACCACTGCAAAGGTAGGCCCATGACGATGCGCCATGCGCCCAGGGTGATTCCAACGGCCATGCCGAGGGCAACGGCGAGCCGCAGGGTAAAAGGGTTGATCGTACCGCCGGATATTTCGCCAGCTTTGATCGACACCGCGATCAGCGATGGCTCGGCAATCGTAGTGCTTGCGCCAATCGTAAACGCGAAAATATAGACCCAGTAGTAGTCGCTCCAATGCCGCTGAGCTCCCTCTGTCATGGCAGGTAGAAAATCGGGGTGTGTCAATTGGCTGGCCATCAACTCACCCATGGGAAACAGGGCTTGCTCTAGCCCTATCAAAAAGACAGAGAGTCCTACCCATACCATGAAAAAACCAATAGCGACCTTAAGAAACCGTTTGACCGGCTTGCGGATCACCAAATATTGGAAGCCAAAAATAATCGCCACGATGGGAAGAATATCGCGTAGCGTCCCCCAAAAAACAGCCAGCATATTCATGATCTTCCCTCTGCAACGAGATCAAGGCCAACAATACCGAAAAGCAGTACGAAAATGATGGGCATAACGGAAGCAAATGCAATCAAACCAAAGCCGTCCAGCATAGGGTTGCGGCCTTTGATGGCCGTGGCCAAGCCAACGCCGAGTGCCGTAACAAGAGGGACAGTAATGGTCGATGTCGTGACACCTCCCGAATCATAAGCAATGCCAACGAGCTCAGCAGGCGCTAACAGCGTCAAGAGCAGTACAAGAATATAACCACCAATGATCATCAAATGCAGCGGCCAGCCTTTAAAGATACGCAGTACGCCAACGACCACGGCGGTGCCTACGGAAAGCGCTACGATCATGCGGAGCGTGAACGCAAAGGACGTTTGGGCGAGACTGCTATTCTCGATCAGACCGCTTTCGGAGACGACAATCGCTGCACGAGCCGCCACGGCAATCAGTGCTGGCTCTGCGACGGTGGATCCAAACCCCAGTGCAAAAGCAAATAGAAGGAGCCAAACGACAGAACCTTTATGAACGAAAGCACGTGCGAGGTTCTCTCCTAAAGGAAACAGTCCCAGCTCTAGCCCCTTGATGAAGAGCGTTAGCCCGATCACTACAAACAGTAGCCCTAGTGCTAAATCGAAAAGCGCCAATGTATCGGGAAGAGGTTGTTGGATGACGAGCGTTTGAAAGAAGCTCATAACCAGCACAACGGGTAGCAAATCCCGAAGACTGTTTTTGAGCTGCAGGGCGAGAGAGTGAATAAAGTTCATTAGTGCCCTTTTTCAATGGCTGATACGTCTATACTCATCAGTGTAATGGTTACGCATGTCGTCTCTTTTGATCTAGGACACGTTGCGAGTGTTCTCTAGTCAACAAAGTTGGCTGCCTAACAGCAGCATCGAAGGGTCTAGTGCGTGCCAGCCCCACCATGCCAGCAATATCAAGCCACTCACTATCGGTAGGGCAATCAAACTCCACCATAGACTTGAACGCATCATGTCGTCACCTGTCCCGCAGAGGGGCGTGCCAGCGGCTTCTCACTGATGAACCAGTGGAGCGCGGCGGCGACCACGGACAGCACGATGGCAATCTGCCACACCGTATCGTAGTGGCCGGTGAGGTCGTACAAAAATCCACCCAGCCACACGCCCATAAACGAGCCCAGCTGATGAAAGAGAAACACGATGCCGCCCAACATCGAGAGATGGCGAACGCCAAACACCGATGCGACGATACCGTTGGTGAGCGGAACGGTGGAGAGCCATAACAGCCCCATGGCGATCCCGAAGAGATAAGCGCTGGTCGTCGTCAGGGGTAGGGCGATAAAGGCCGTGATGATCACGCCCCGGATGAGGTAAAGCCAGCTCAATAGGCGCGGTTTCGACCAGATACCCCCCATCCAGCCAGCGGTGTAGGTGCCCACGATATTGAACAGACCCACCAGCGCGAGCACCGTGGTGCCGACTTGGACGGCCAAGCCGTTATCGAACAGGTAGCCTGGCAAGTGGACCGCAATGAACACCACTTGGAAGCCGCAGACGAAAAAGCCCAGGCAAAGTAGCCAAAATCCTTTTTGCCCCGCCGCTTCGTTAAGCGCATCGCGCAGGCTCAAGTCGCCCAGTGCCTTCGGGCTGGGCCGGTCTTTGAGCATGGCGCCCAGCGGTATCATGAGTGCGGCAATCGCCCCCATGGCCAGGAGCGCAGAGGACCAGCCTAGCCACTCGATCAATCCCAGCGTGCCGGGCAGCATGGCAAATTGACCAAACGAGCCCGCCGCACTGACGATCCCCATGGCCATGCTGCGCTTCTCAGCGGGAACGGCCCGGCCGACGGCGCCCAGAATCACCGAAAACGTCGTTCCCGATAGGCCGAAGCCAATCAGCAGACCCGCGCTGACAGTCATGCCGAGCGCGCTGGTCGAAAGGCTCATGAAGCAGAGCCCCAGTACGTAGAGGATGCCGCCCGCCACGATGATTTTGGCCGCGCCAAAACGGTCGGCCAGCGCCCCGGTAAATGGCTGGGACAGCCCCCAAATGAGGTTTTGGACGGCCAGTGCGAACGCAAAAACGCCGCGCCCCCAGCCGAAATCGCTGCTCATGGGCTCGAGAAACAGCCCGAACCCATGACGTAGCCCCATGGCCGTGGAAATAACCAAGCTGGCGAGCACGATCAACAGCAGCGTATGGTGTTTCTGAAGGGCCATGGCACGTCTCTTATGGTGGATTGGTTAACGCGTTAATCAACTATCGCATGGCATTGGCGATTTTAGAAGCTTCCAAATAGGGTGCCGAGCGTAATCACACTCATCAGCGCGGCGATGGGGAGCACGATGGTGACCATGGCGACATTGCCATACGACTGGCGGTGGGTCAGCCCGCAAATGGCCAGAAGTGTGATGACGGCGCCGGAATGGGGGAGCGTATCCATGCCGCCCGCGGCCAGCGTCGCCACGCGGTGCATGAGCTCTGGGTCGATGCCAGCCTGTTGCGCCATGGCCAGATACTCGCTACCCAAGGTTTGGAGTGCAATGGAGAGCCCGCCGGAGGAGGAGCCGGTGATGCCTGCCAGCACGCTCATCGCCATGGCTTCGGAGATGAGGGGGTTACCGGGGGAGACATTGAGCACCGCATCGCGAAGGATGGCAAAGCCTGCCAAGCTGGCGATGACCGCGCCGTAACCCACTTCAGAGGCCGTGTTGAAAATAGGTAGCAGCGAACCAAAGCAGCCTTGATTGATGGTGGCTTTCAAGTCTTGCCAGTGGCGCCAGCGGGTGATGATCAGCCAAGCCGAGGCGCTCAGCAGGGCAATCAGAATGGCCCAAAGCCCGGTCTGTCGGCTGGGTGTGACGTTATCGAACGCGTCGCTGATGAAGCTCAGGTCCATCGCCGGGAATACCCAGTAAGTAAAGAGGGCATTGAGACCAATCACCATAACCAGTGGGATCAACGCGATGGCCAGCGGCATGCCGGGTGCTGTGTCGACGTCGCTGTGGGTATCGGTTTCACGTTCCGTGTGGGTACCGTAACCCTCCCTTTGGGCAGCGGCTTTCTTGACTCGCGACTGAAGGTAGAACGTTCCTAGACCTAGCATGATCGACCCAGCAATGATGCCAAGCCCCGGTGCCGCGAAGCTGTTGGTGCCAAAGTAAGGGATGGGAATCGCGTTTTGGATGGCTGGCGTGCCGGGCAGCGCCGTCATGGTAAAGGTGAAGGAGCCTAGAGCGATGGAGGCGGGGATGAGGCGCTTGGGCACATTGGCCTGGCGGAACAGCTCACGGCTGATCGGGTAAATGGCAAAGGCCACGACGAACAGCGAGACGCCGCCATAGGTCAGAACGGCGCAGGCCATGACGACCGTCAGCACCACGTGATGCGTGCCCAGCCGCTTGACGATACCGTTGGAAATGGACTGAGCGGCGCCTGAATCTGCCATCAACTGACCGAAGAGCGCACCAAGCAAGAAAAGCGGGAAGAACTGCATAACATAGTTACCCAGGGCGCCCATGAAGGTGTTGGTGTAAATCGGCAGTAAAAAAGCGCCGTCGCCTGATAGTAAAACCGCTAACGCGGCCATTAACGGCGCAAGCAGGAGGACCGAGATACCTCGGTAGGCCAGCAGCATCAACAGCAACAATGAGACGATAATAGCGAGCATGCCCATACAGGATCCTAAGTATTTGTTAATTTAGTTATCGGTGCGTGTAAACGAAGGCCGGGATACTAGGCATTATGTTGCATAGCAGCAATAGCGTTGTGACTAAAGTCGTAACCAAAAGAGAGCGTCACTTTCGCCTGCTTAAGCGCGCCTCATCTGTTAAAATCCGCCACCTTTGGCGTTGATGACCTTCCAATAACCCAGGGTATTTCCATGAATGCAGTAATTCTCGCAGTGCTCGTCATGGTGGCACTGTCGCTTCTTCGTGTGTCCGTCGTATTTGCGCTGGTGGTCGGTGCGTTAGTAGGGGGGCTGGTCGGAGGCCTTTCCCTGGACGATACGCTCAGCGCGTTCAACGAGGGCGTCGGCGGAGGCGCGCAGGTGGCGCTGGCGTACGCAACCTTAGGCGCTTTTGCCGTGGCCATCTCTCGTTCTGGGTTACCGGACATGCTGGCAAATCGATTGATCACCTTGCTAGGTAAAGAGGCGACCGCCGCCCACCAAGCG